>Ga0302324_100020493_pt1 | contig 12931 bp, 5 predicted proteins | sample Palsa_T0_1_FD_201949 | JGI IMG/M metagenome (GOLD analysis project Ga0302324, IMG submission 201949) | Peat permafrost microbial communities from Stordalen Mire near Abisko, Sweden - Palsa_T0_1 | ecosystem: Environmental > Terrestrial > Soil > Palsa > Peat permafrost | place: Sweden: Abisko...
TGTCGGAAGCGCCCCACAATGCAGCCGCCGCGCCATAGTCGTCAAAGCCCTGCAGGTGCATCGTGCGATGCGGTTGTAGCTTGTAAATGGCGTCTGGCATCGCGTCGCTACTTGGAAAGGCACTCCCAGACCCCGTTATTGCGGAACGCCAGCGACCCGCTGCCGCCGCCGGCGCATGGCTTCGCGTTGCTCCCACAGTCAGTGCAGTACACGAGCGAGTTGTTGGTCGTACCCAGGTTGCCAAAGCTCACCGGCGTGAGAATCGGCGAACCGATAAACGAAGTGGCGGTGATGTTTCCAACTTGGGAGCCATCGTTAATCACTGCCATCACGGCATTCGATTGGGGGAACTGCGGCGACCATCCAGCCACATGCACCGTCCCATAGGGCAACGCAACGTAGCGGTTCGTCGCCCCACTACCTCCGAACGCGAAGAAGATGAAATCGGCCTGCGACGGAGTATTGTGGAACATCGTGCCCGGAATCGCATTCGGCGACTCCACAAAGAAAATGGATGCTCCGACGGCGCTCGTGTAGTCGATCTGATAGCCGGTGTTGTTCACCATCGTCGCGGTACAGTTGCAGCTTCCGCCGTTCAGTTTGATCGCGGCGGCCGTCGAGTTGACCACGTTGCCCGAAATGAATTGCGCCGGTGCTCTGATCTCCAGGGCGATGGGACCGGCGAACTGCGAAGCGTGCAGATTATGCGTACCCGATCCCGTGTCGATCAACATGCCCCACCCGACCGACGACGTCGCTTCCACCTGCGTGCCGTCGAACGAGGAGTTCGAATAGATCCCGCCGTTCGAATTCAGGTACGTGTTGAGATTCGAGATGTGGCCATTCCCGTTGTAGGCCGCCGAAGTCTCAACCCGCAAGCCCCATCCTCCGTTCTTGTACAGCACCACGTTCGTGAACGTCGAATCGTGCGGCCCCCGGAACGTCCACCCATTGCTGCCATTGAACATTGAACGGATCTCGGTGAAATAACCCTCCAAGTCCGTATTCGGCGAGGCATACGTCGAGTCGATACCCCACTCGGTGTAGATGCCGTCCGAGTACGCGTTCTGCACGGTCACATCGTGCAGATATAAGCCATGCCCGTACAGGCGGATTCCGTAGCTTACTGCCGCCTGTCCCGACTTGTTCGCATCGAACGTGCAGCCGCTAATCTCGCTGCGGAAAAGGCCGTATGGACTGTTCGCCCCGGTGAGAGAGGAAAAGTTGACCTGCGAAACGAGGTCGCGGTTAGATCCGTTTGCCAGCCGGATTGTGGTCAGGCCCGAACCGGCACAGTAGAGCTTGCCGACGCCGGTTGGATCGGTCGTCGAATCGCTCAATAGGATGCCGGCGACCGTGTGCGTCCCGGCTCCGAAGTATAGCGCCTCGCCCTTCGGAATCGTAACGACGGATGCCAGCACGTAGTTCCCACCGTCGGCGCGCACTTCCTTCGCCCCCGAGGCCAACGCGGCCGTGAATGCCGCCGAGTCGTCGGTCGCGCCATCGCCGAGAGCGCCGAAGTCCCTGACGTGCATGAAATCTCGCAGCTTGTCGCGCGCACCCCGATTTATCGCACCCGTTCCGTTCGCCTGGAAGTAGAGGTTCTGAAGCGCCGCGCCGCGATCCAACATGTCGGTCAGGTTGTTCGTGACGTTCGCCACGCTCGCCGGCAACTGCGCCCAAGCCGCGGCGCCGGAAATCTGAGAGAAAGCATAATCTCCGGCCTGTGCGTTCACCGCACCGGTCCGCCCGAATACGCTCAGTACTGTCGCCGGTGGCAGTGTGATCGGCTGCCATTTGCTTGCCGACGCGCTCCAGCCGAGATACTGGGCATCCGCCGGAGCCGTTGCCGCCAGTGCGCGGCCTTGCAGCCCTGCTACCGTATTCGCAGTCGTAGGGCCAGTCACGTCGCCGTTGAGCGTTGCGCCAGCCCCGCACAGCGGGCATGTAATCGTGTTACCCGCCCGTGAGAGCGGCGCTGAGAATGTCAGCGGACTTTCGTAGAGTCCGGACAGCGCGCTCAGTGCCCGCGCGTTGGTGAAGTACTGGTTTGTTCCTTCAGGCACCTGCGTTGTTGTGTAATCGCCGGATTGCGCCACCACAGCACCGATGCGTCCGAACACGCTGCTCACAGCACCCCCACCGCCGGATACGTTGATGTTCGATGGCATCCAACTCGACCCATTCCACTGCGGGACCTGCCCGAGGGCAGCGCCGCCCTGGTCCATCTGCGGCCACAGGACTTTCCACGACGGGCTTGGCGGCGGCGAAGTGATCTCAACCGTGCCAATGTCCAGGGCTGTGGTATTGGTGGGCACCAGCCAGTAGCGTGGTCCCCACGAATACGGGCCGACCGCTCGCCCGCTGACGGTCTGGTTCGGCACGGAGCATGTCACTCTGTAGTATTGGCCGGATGGCGTGGCGCTGTCCGTGGGCGCCAGGGCTGCGGAGAATAAGCCGCCGGCGAAAGGCACCACCATGGGCGCGCCCGTGACGCGCCAGCCAGTTGCCGCGCTGAATGGCCCAACGGCCTGAATCAAGCATGATCCGGAAAGCAGATCACCGGCGGGATCGGTGATCGTACCAGTCACCGTGGTCGTCTGCGCGGCCGCGCTTGCCGCTGCCAGTAACAGCAGAATGATGCGCGTCTCTTTGATGGTCATATTTGAAACTCGCTGTTTACGAGTAGATGAAGACTGAGAGGTCTGAGCCGGGAAACGTGGTCCCCACCGCAGTGATTCCGATGGAAACCGCCGTGTTGGCCGGGATCTGGGTAAGAGCCTTGATCTGCGATGTTGTGGCGACCACGGTCGTCTGGCCGGCGGAAATCGTCATTGATAGCCAGGCTGCGCCGCCTACATAGATGGTGAACGTGACCCCCGAGCCGGTCGGAGCCGCCTGCACGTAAGCCTTCACATCGCCCACCGTGACCGGACCATTCAGGTAGAGCGGCTGGGCCGCATTGGATTCGATGCCCAACGTGCCCTGCATCTGGAAAACCAGGCCGGCGACCTTGGAGAGTCCCTCCGCGCCGAAGATCCAGTCCTCGCGCATCGGCTGGTCGCCGTCCGGAGACTCATTGCCGTTGACGTCCACCGTGAAGCCGGCGATCAGGAGTGTCTGGTCCACGAAATTGCCGGTGGGCATGTTGATCGTGGTCACCGCCAGCGGGTTGCCGTTATCGAACGAGGTCGTGTCGCAGGAATAGGGCCAGGTCGGCTCCTCGATAATCCAGACATCGCCCGGATTGATCACCATCGGAAGGTCCCACGTGATGCTGGTCGCCGTATTCGCGACGATCTTCCGCGGCGGCGTGCCGCGCGACGTGCCCTGAATCACGCGAACGAGGTTGCCGACCTCCGCGCCAGACGTCATGCCGTTGGGATAGACCGGGCTTTGCCAACCGGAATCCGTGATCGAGGTCGGGTTGCTGGCGTTCGAGGCGTCCGCATTGAAACGCAGTGCAATGCAGTCGCCCGCTTGCACAATTCCGTTGGGGTCAGGAGTAACACCAATGGTGCCGGTGGCCTGATCCCATGAGGTGACCTTCCCGCTGAAGAACGGCGCTGCGCCTTCCGGCCTGCCGATGACCGAAATGAAGCGGCCAACCGGCGTCCATGTCGGGTTCGTGGATGGCGGCGGTTCTTGAAACGATCCCACCACAAGTTGGCCGGGAGCAACACTCCAAACAGAATCTCCGATAATTCCGCTGTGTCTGAGGTGCTTCGCTTTTACCCGGATCTTGCTGACGTACGGCGACGGCAGTGCCCATGTCGAGCGCACCAACGGCCCGGCGAACGTGATTGAGCCGGGCGTGTAGGTGTTGTTCTCGCCCGCCGTCAACGTTCCGGTGGCCTGCGCGCAGATCAGATCGTCCTGCGTCGCGACGAATAGCACGTAAGAAACGAGACCCGCGACCGCCGGCCAGGTTATGCCTTCCAATGTGAACGTGTCCGTTCCAGAGGTTGAAGTTCCGATGATGGCGATATTCGACGGGGCCGAAGGAAGCCCGCTTGAATCCATCGCGCAGATAGCCACGCGTAGCGTCGCGTTGGCTGGCAACGATCCGCCCGTCGCGGACTGCGAGATCGATCCGATTCCGGGCGCACCCGCGCCGGTGGCGCTGAACTCGTTCACCGGCAGCTTCCCGGTCACCACCAGGTTCGCGAGCATGCTGCCGTCGGCCATCTGTGCGTAGGACTGGTCGGTATCGAAGGTCCACTCGCCCGGAAACAGCGCATCATTCGCCGCCGCCTGCACCTGGTACGGTGCCCACGCGGGGCCGAGCGGGATCGCATAATACAGGGCCGGCAGGGGCGCGGGCACCACGTCCATCGGCTTCGGGCCAACGTCCAGGTCGTACATCGAGTCGGTGACGGTCTGCCCCTCGATCTGCACCGACCAGTCCTTCTTCAGGCTCCATCGCTGAATGCGGAAGCACATCGTGATGACCTGGAACGAATGGCCGCTCCCGGATGGAGGCGCTGGCGACGTGGTGATCGTGGAACCGTCGCTGCCGACGGCGGTGATCGTCACCTGCGCGCCGCCGATCACGATTTCCTTGTTGACCAATTCCGAATTCCCGGCCGCAGTTCCGGCATAGGTCCACGGATCGCCGCTTACCCAAGTTGCAGTGCTGCCAGAGACGTTGCAGGTGCCATGGAGGCCGGGAATATCCGGGTGGGTCATCGAGACGACTTGCCCGACCTCGTTACCAAGTCCGAGCAGCGTCGTCTGCCATGCCGCCGTTCGCGCGTCGCGCCATTCCGCCGGAGTCACGCCGCCGACTTCTTCGCGCGTCCGTGTGGCTGCTATCCGCAGCGCCTGGCTGAGTGACGAACAGCCCACCGAGTGCATCTGACTCGTCAGCGGAGATCCGGCGCGGCCGTAGTAAGCCGCGTGGCTTTTGTCGCAATACTCAGCCGTGTTCGCCTGGTACTGATAAGCAACGTCGGCGAATGAAAGCACCAGGTGTTCGAAACCAGCTTGGATCGGCGTCAGCCGCAGAGTTTGAAACAGAGAGTTCGCGAGCGTGTACGCATCCACCGCGCTGGCGTTGATCCGGCAACCGACCTTCAGCTTTCCGAACTCCCACGTGTAGAAGCCCAGGCAGCAGTTGAGCACCTCGGTGAGCCAGTCGCGGAACGGCTTCTGGCTGCTGATGACGCCCTGAAATTGGAACTGGGTTTCGGTGCCCTGGACGCTGGTCTCCGTGACATACCCAAGCGAGAGCGCCTGCGCAATCGACATGGTGGTCTGCACTCCCGTTCCCTCCGGAGGAGGTGGGGGCGGGCTAGTCCAGTACGAAAACGAGTAACTGCCGTCGGGGTTGAGATTGATCTGCGGAGCGGTGAGCGCCTCCCCAGCCGTCGTGAGAGCATAGTTCACGATTGGCGACGTGACGCCCAGGATCGGAGTGACCTGCGCCGCGGCGATCTCTGCCGCGCCACTTCCGTCGCCTACTATCAGCGACGGCAGCACGAACGTGGCGAGTTGCGCAAACGAAGTGGGACCGCTTCCGCCGGCGGGATTCGATCCCGTGGAGGGATCGCCATACAAATCCATCGCGCGCAGCAGCATGTTGACTGCAATCCAAAATGGATTGATCAGTCCCTTGACGCCGGTGCGGTTGCCGTTCTGGTCCCAGGTCCAGCCCCACATCCCGTAGTCGATGGGGACGGTCATCTGGTGCTGGTCCGGGGTGCTCGGTTGAATCGTGGTGGACTTGACGATACGAATCTCGCACGCCGCCGTGCCCGCCGCGTAGACATTCGGCTCCCAGACCTGCGGCGACCCTTGGCCCAGCGAGAAGTAGTCGCTGCTCGGGTTCGCCGGGTCGCTGCCGGTGACGTAGCGCAGCCCCATGCCCGGCTGGTATTTCGTGACGTTCAGGTTGCCGTTGACCGCCAGTCCTTGCCAGAGGTAGCCATCGACCATCGGAGCCACCACGTATTTGTAACCATCCGCGTTCGTAACGACAGCCGAAGGGGTGAATCCACCGAGAGGTCCGGCGCTTAAAATACCGAGCGAATCGGCGTAGCCCGATTCATCGCGGTAGTCCACCATCATCGCGGCGGCCATGAACGCGTAAAGCGGATTGCCGCCGCTGTTGCACCAGATCTCCGGGAGCGCCAAGCCCCAGATCGTGTCCGAGATGATCGACGTCGCGGTTACGGTATTCCGGCCGAAGCCGAGGAAGCCGGTGGAATCGTCCTTGATGACGACGCCCTGCGGGTCAGCTTGCTGCCCGCCGAAATAGGGAGCCATGCCGTGGACCTGGCAACCGTTCGCCGATTCGAGGTAATAGTCGCAGCTCGTGGGATCGCCGCCCGCCGCCGTTACAGCCGCGGCGCTCCGGCCCTTTGCGGCCCACGGGCAGTTCACTCCATCGTTGTAGGTCTTCCAGCACTGGCGGCTGAGTTGCCGCTCGGGGTACTGGTTCATGATCTGGAAGAACCCGTCGGAGCAGGTGACCGGGAAGATCGGCGTGCCGTCGCTGGTGAAGTTCTGGATGACGCCTTTCCAGAGTTGCAGCAGAATCCCGGAGTTGACGTGGAAGAGGCAAAGGTCGATCTCGGCATACTTTAGGTCCGTGTCGTTGGCAAGTTGCGTCATCACGCGGTCGCCATTGCCGAAGGTGATTCGGACGTTATCGGAGGTGCCTTTGATGTCCTGCGAAATCAGGACGTCTGAGCCAGGCTCGCCGATGCCGATCAATCGGGGCAGGTATAGCTGGCCGCCCACTGTGACGCGCCGGTCGGACAGGTAGATGTCCGCGACCGCGGATTCGCGCACGCGGATGTGGACCAGGGGGACGATCTGTTGGACTTCGGAAAGCAGCGCTGTGGACAGTGCGGTCGAGGGGAATCGCAGGCAGGTGGAGCTGATCGTGTATTTGGGCACCTGGGTCGGATCGACGACCTCGATGAGGTTCAACCCGACCTGCGCGGCGTTGCGCAGGTACTCGAACGAAATCGGCACCTGCTCGAAGGTGACCAGCACGCCGGTGGTAGTTCCATCGGGATTGGGGACGGTGTACGTGAATGCCTGCCACGGCCCCTGCATCGACTCCCAGAACGCCTTGAGCTGGTTGGTTTCGGCCCAGTTCAGGTTCGGATGCTTGAATTGAAACTTGCGCGGGCCAATCCCGACGTAGTACCGCTGCTCCTGCTTGGCGTCAAGCGAGCCGAAGCGGTGCACAATCACCGGGCGCTCGACGGAGAAGCCAAACGGGTATCGCGTGGTGAGCGGGAATGTCTGGCCGGAGTTGATCGCCGTGGGGACGGTGATGCGGCCGATGGTGTCAGGCATTTATGGTTTGGTCTGGTAACCAAAAATGGTTACCATGAAAGAGTGAACCCGAGCGAATCGTAGTCCTTCAACCGAGTGCCCTGCTCAGCAGCAATCGGAAATCCCCTCAGATGAACGCTCTGCGCGCACGTCCGAAAGTATGTGGCTCGGCAATCCATTATTCCCACAAGTACGAGCAGTTGGGAACATTTACGCAATGATTTGAAATCCGATAGACTGGAAATGGCCCCGCATGCGCAAGGTGTTTATCAGCTACCGCCATGTAACACCCGATGAGGAGCTCGCCACCGGTTTAGCGCGTTTTCTCGAAGCCAACGGATGTTCGGTATTCGTTGATAGGAAGATCCGAGTGGGTCATGAGTGGGTAGCCGAAATTGACCGTGAGCTGCGCGCCGCGGCCCACTTCATCGTGCTGGTCTCGGCGCAATCCATTCTGAGCGACATGGTCCGTCGTGAGATCGCTCTGGCACACGAATTGCGAAAGTCCAAGAAATTGCGGATTTACCCGATTCGCGTGAATTTCTCCGGTGAACTGCCCTACGACCTGGCAGCTTATCTCGATCCGATCCAATACATAACGTGGTGTCCGACGCAGAGTTTCGAACCAATCCACGAAGGCATCCTACGAGAGATTCTAGACCCCGAAGATTCGGCCGCGGCGGCCCCGCACGATGCACGACCTGAAGATCTGTGGGCGCTTGCAAGAATCACGGAATTGAATGGCGCACCGATGCCCACTGCCGACCCGAGGCTCGATACTGGCGCCGTAGGATTGGACTCTCCTTTTTACGTTATCCGTCCAGAAGACAATCAACTCGCGCAACTCGTTCGGCAACACGGCATAACGGCTTTACTCAAGGGGCCTAGACAAGTCGGCAAGACTTCGTTGCTGGCACGCGCGCAGGCAGAGGCCCGCCACGATGGCCAGCGAACCCTCTATCTGGATCTACAACTTGTGGATGAATCGCACTTCGGTAGTCTGAGAGCCATTCTCTTGTACTTCGCGCATCGGATAGCACGCGACCTGCGCTCTCTCATCAATCCTACAGAGTTATGGGACGAAGCGCTTGGAGCGCCGGACAGTTTGACCGATTTTCTGGAGGCGGTGCTGCAGGATGCCAGCCTCCGAGTTTGCCTGGCGTTGGACGAGGCTGATCGGGTATTCCAATATAAGTTCCGGAACGCCTTTTTCGCGATGCTTCGCGCGTGGCATAACCGCCGCGCAACAAATCCGGTTTGGAATCGATTGAACTTGTTGATCGGCCATTCCACCGAGCCGGCTCTCTTCATCGAGGACATTAATCAGTCCCCGTTTAACGTAGGAGAGATCTTCCGTTTAGGTGATTTCAGTGCGCTCCAGGTCCAATGGTTGAACCAGGCGCACGCCTATCCACTGTCTGATGTCCGGCAAATTGACGAGTTGATGCGTCTCGTCGGGGGGCATCCGTATTTAGTCCGTCAGGCATTGTATTCGCTACGAACTAGGTTCGAATCACTTGGCTCGCAGAAACTGACCGCGCTGAAGCAGGTGGCGGCCACTGATAGTGGACCCTTTGGCGATCACCTGCGGCGGCACCTTTGGGTGCTTCGGGATCGGGAGATTCTGCGCCAGGAACTGAGGCGTGTCGTACGCGGCAGCATCTGCGAAAGCGAGGATTGTTTTCAGCGCCTCCGCGCCGGGGGGTTGCTAGACGGCGAATCGCGGGAGGATTCCCGTTTTCGGTGCGATCTTTACCGCCAGTATTTCGCTACACACTTATGAGCGGGCCGCCCGAGCAAGGTCCACGCTTTTATGTCACCGGCGGCACAATCAAGCCGGGTGCTGACAGCTACATCGTGCGCAAGGCGGATCGCGACCTTCTCAATGCCGTTCTGGCCGGCGAGTTTTGTTACATACTAACGACTCGCCAAATGGGAAAGTCCAGTCTGATGGCTAACATAGCCGCACGTTTGGTCCAAGAAGGGGTGAGAACAGCCCAAGTGGATCTTAATTTGATCGGGGCAGACCGGCAGTCCGTTACCGCAGACGAGTGGTATTACGGAGTCGCCTACCGGATCCTGCGTGACCTGACGGCAGACACGAAGCTGGATGTTTGGTGGATGGAGCGAAGGCTCATGCCCGCAATTCAAAGGTTCACGGAGTTCTTATCTGACGTCGTCCTCGATGTCTGCAGCGGCAAGGTTGTAGTTTTCATAGACGAAATCGATTCGACAATCGGACTCCAGTTCTGCGATGACTTCTTCGCTGCGCTACGCGCCTGCCACAATCGACGCGCCAAGGATGAGAGGTTCCAGCGCCTCGCCTTCGTCCTGCTGGGCGTCGCAACACCAGCGCAACTAATCCGTGATCCGGCTCGCACTCCTTTTAACATCGGCAAGGAAATCGGATTGACCGATTTCACCTCCGAAGAGGCGGACTTTCTCACCGAGGGCTTACATGCAACGAATATCCACAAACGCGAACTTCTAAATCGAATTCTGTACTGGACGGATGGGCATCCTTACTTGACTCAAGCGTTGAGCTGTGCAGTGGCCGAGGAACTCGCGATTCACGCCTTAGCCGAACATCCTTCCGCGACGGAATTGGTAGACCGCGAGGTCGAGCGTCTTTTTCTGGGCGTCCGAGCGGTTCGAGAGGAGAAGAATCTCAAATTCGTGGACCGCCGCCTGCGTCAAGGCGGTGCCGATGTGACCGAAGCGATGAATGTCTACCGCCGAGTGCTGCGTGGTGTCCGGGTGCAAGATCGGCCGGCATACTCTGTCCACGCCGCCTTGAAACTGGCTGGCGTTGTCAAGCCCGACTCGGCTGGACTACTTAGAGTACGAAATCGCATTTACGAGCGCGTATTTAACGCGGACTGGGTTGCATCCGTAGGTGGCAGGGGACGGCGCGCGAGGTTAGTGTTCATATGCTTCGCATCACTGGCTCTATCATATATGATCTATTCAATAACGTCTGAGTTGGTACTCTGGCGACGGGGGCAGAACCTCGAACGAGACATTCGCGCACATGTCATAACCGGCCCTAATGCGATCTGGCGTCGCTGGGCGGAGATTTCGAAGGGGTCTCCGCAATCGCTTGCCTTGTTTGGTCCTCGCCACATCGTCAAGGATGCGCTGGCGTCTGAGGCTAATCAGATAATCTTGCGCTTCCGTCAGCGTGATAGTGAACTGACATTCGAAAGTGATTGGCAGCAAGCGCGCACCTACCTCGCACGAGCGCTTGAGTTGGATCCTGGGGATTCCGTCGTGCGTGGTAAGTTACTCTTGTGCGAAGGCCAGATCGATCGAATCGATGCGCGTAGCATTCCTTACGATGTGCAGGGAAAATACTCTCCCGACGTGGAGAAACATTCGATCGCATTACTAAGCGAGGCGCTGGAGAAGTTGGAGAGTGCGCAACGCCTGTTGCCAGAATCGCCCGATCCACAAATTGCCCTGGCCTGGCTGTATGTTTACGGCTGGAAAAACGTCGACGCTGGCAACCATTCGATGAAAGAAGCAGAACACCGCGGCTATAAGCTCGGCAGGAGCGATGTAACGATGCTTGCCGACGGCTACAGGGAACGTGCTGATCGGCTGTGGGATTCACGCAACGCAGGCACTTTGCAAGAGAAGGACCAACTCCCAAAGGCCGCTGAGGATTACAGACGAGCACTCGACCTATACCAAAGCACGTTCCCATACGGGGACTCCTCAAAGGAAATCGTCTATATACTCGACAGGCTGCAACATTTGCAGGTTCGGATAAATGAACTTGAAAGAGGCGAGCTCCGAGAGCATGGCCACAAGACGACCCCATCGCCGCGCTGAGCGGTTACACCCGTTACGCCAGACAGAAGCAAATGGACGACGCAGGGCCTACTAGAGATCGGTTTCCTGAGGTCGGTTGGGACAGCCGGCATACCGAGTGCATGGTCGGGCCGATTCAGGAGCAGCCTACATGCTTGCGGCGGCTATTATGCGGCCTCTATTAGTTGTAACTCCCGCACGTTCGATCGCGCACGATCCGTGGCTTGCGCCCAGTTTTTCCGAAACACAACCGTCACGCGACCCTGCGTGTTATTGCCGGTCGGATCATAATTGCTGCCGATCTGTTGCCCAGCTGCCACGTCGAACGGATTGTAGAACGCGAATGGCGTCAATCCGCCGTTCTGGGCAGCCCAGAAGTCGTACAGCTCTGAGAGCAGCGGTGCGCTCAGGCGTTTGCTAATCCGGAACGTCCGGCGCGAGGTTTGCGCGAGTTGCGACCGCTGGACCGTGCCGTCGTGATACTGATTCTGAAGCTGCGCGTACTCCCGCAGCTCCGTGAATGCGGTGCATAGTGACGCCGGCATCACCCCGTTGGGCTCGACTTGTGTGAGGTTGCCTGGCACCGGATCACGCCACCGTCAATCCAGGTAGCTGCATGTTGGCCGATTGCTGCGTGCGTCCGTAGCTCGAATACTGCGCGGCCATCGCCTGGTCGGTCACGAACTGCGGTGTCACAAATTGGCCGGTCATGAAGTTGGCCGCGTCGTTGCCGCTGATGCTCAGCGACATGTACGTCGCCCCGGTGCCGCCAGACGTGTTCGGGCCACCGGGAGTGGGATAGGTCCCCGCTGCGATCCCGCCGAGCGTTGGGATGTTCGATGCGTAGACATGCGCCTGGCCATCCTGGTAGCTGGCTTGTTGATAGAGCTTGCCGCCTTGCTCCACCAAGCTCCCGGCGTAGGGCGCCGTGGCCGACAGGGGCATCTTCTGGCCAGTGGCTTCCGAGTACAGCATCACGAGTTGACGCACGCTCGGTGACCGCACGGCCACCGCAATATCCCCGCCGAACTGCGACTGCGCGATCTGCACCACCTGCTTGATCGTCCCGCTGTTGGTCGGGATGCTCACGTTATAGATCGATTTAATTTCGTCGTGCGCCTTCTGCGCCGGCGACACAATACCGAGCAACATCTCCATCCCGCCGATAGCAAAGCCAGCACCAGCGCCAATCGCCGCCCCCAGCGGCCCGCCCATCTGCATTCCGATCATTGCTCCGCCCGCGGTGCCCTCGGCGATGCCGCCCCACGTGCCGCGGTTGTTCCCCAGCAAGCCAGCGCTGGCGAGCATCATGCCGCCAGCACCAAGCGCGGCCCCGGCCACGCCACCTACGCCTGTGATCTTGCCGCCGGAATCTCCGGTCTGGACATCGTTGCCGTTCTCATCCGTGCCGTAGGTCGGACTGGACGGGCTCCGTTTGAAGCTCCCCCAGTTCGTGCTCTTGAGGTTGCTGACGATTCCCGACAAACCGCTCGGCCCGCTCGCGCCAGCCGCGCTGCTGCGCGCCCCGCCGAACAACAGCGCCAGCGGATTGAATCCGCCCGTCCCGGCTGGCGCCCGGTTCAACGTCGCCGTTCCCGCCGAGGCACCGGACCAATCTCCGCCGCCAGTAGCCCAAGGAGCGGCAGTATAACCGCCGGTGGCCGCGCCCGACGAAGAGTCACCCGTCCCGCTGAACGCAGTTCCGCCGCCAGCCGCTCCGGAGCCGCTACGCGTGCCGCCGCTGAACAGCATTGCCATCGGGTTGAATCCAGTGCCGCTGGAACTCCAAGGAGCGGGGGAGTAGCCGCCCGCTCCCATAGGTGCGCTC
>Ga0302324_100020494_pt1 | contig 12930 bp, 9 predicted proteins | sample Palsa_T0_1_FD_201949 | JGI IMG/M metagenome (GOLD analysis project Ga0302324, IMG submission 201949) | Peat permafrost microbial communities from Stordalen Mire near Abisko, Sweden - Palsa_T0_1 | ecosystem: Environmental > Terrestrial > Soil > Palsa > Peat permafrost | place: Sweden: Abisko...
TCCCAGGCGATACTGTGCAATGTCTTGCCGAGCTCTTCCATTCGCTTGCGGACTACATTCAGGCGTTCGTGGGCGGGGCCCGCGATCAGCGCATCGATTGCATTCATCTCCAGGATCGCTGCGATCAATCCCTGACCGGCCTGGTCGTGCAGTTCGTAGGACAGGCGCAACCGTTCCTTTTCTTCGGCGATCGAAAGGTGTCTCCGCAAACCGATCACGAGATTGGTCTTTCGTTCGCTTTCGACTTTGAGCTGCGAGTTCGCCACCGACAGATCGCCCAGCAATTGGTCTCGCTCGCTCAGCAGCGCAGCAGTCGGCAGCGACCAGAGCGAGGTGAACGCGAGGATGATTTGCAAGCCGAGAATTCGTTCTGCGAGCTGCGTTTGCAGAAAGAGAGGGTCGCCGATGCCCGTTACGATAAAGGCGCTGGCGATGAGCGAGGTCAGCAGTGTCGCCACGGTAGCTCCGACCAGGCCGAACCGGAGCGTCGCGAGCAGGATTGCCGGTACGACCATGAATATGATCGGACGAAAATAGACAGCGCAGGTGCAGATCGTGACAACGAGCGCAAGAATGCAACCGGCTTCCGTCAGCCGGTGCTTCAACTGCGTGCTGTACCACTCCGGCGACGTGACGCTGATGAGAAGCGGCGTCACGATGATCAGGCCGAGCGCGTGTGCGGGATAAAGATGCATCCATACCAGCCGCCACGGTATAACGTATGTCGAGCCAACAGCCATGGCGGCTACCGCGTCGCTGCCAATTGTGGCTACCGTGCCTGCGATGGTGATGAAGACCAGCAGGCTTCTGAATTGGGTAAGGTTGGACGCGTCGATACGGCACACCGCCAGCAACATCAGCACGACGCCAACTTCGAAAACATCCGACGCGCCAAGAATGATCCCGGAGATCGGTGTAACCCCCGACGTCATCGCCCCGAGCGCAATTGCGCATCCGCCGACCACCAGGATTGAAGCGTAATTGCGCAAGCAGCGTTCGTAACGGAGCAACGCGGCCAGTATCAGCGCGTTGGTCGGCCAAATCGCCACGACGTAGTGCGACAGGCGCGAAAAATCGAGGATGAGGATCGAAACTACCAAAAACACTATCGGCAAGGTTAAGTAAGCCGCCGGCGTAAGCGGGAAGCGGTGGTCTCCCGCCTTGGAGGAGACGGCCGACTGACGGTCACCATCCATCTGTAAGGATAATTGGGCCGGCTCAGTACGCTGCCGGCCATCAACAAAAGCAGAGAGAGTGTCCGAGAGGACTTTCGTTTTCAGCATTCAAGCCGCGCCCGCTCTTGTGGCCGAATCGGGCCGTGGGCAGCGTGGATAGTCTCACGAAGGATGGCGGCTGACATCTGAAATGTCAGGTCCGCGTCGCTTCAAAAGAAGCCGACGGATTCGCACCCGGTGCCGGCGGCAAAACTCTTTTTGACGCGGCGGTTCGGAATATCGATCACGTGCATGGAGCCGTCGCCCTGGCAGGCGACGAACAGCTCATCGCCATGAAATGCCATATCCATCGGTTGCGAGCTGACCTTAATCGCACACTGCTCGCGGAACGACGGGTCGATCAGGCTCACCGTATCGCCATTGTTGCTGGTCACGCCGATAAGGCTGTTGTCCGGCGCATAGCGCGCGATCTGCGCCGCCTTGGGCAAATCCTTGAGCACGATTTCCTCGCGGACTTTGCCGGCGTCGGGGTCGATCAAGATGAGTTTGGGCTCGGCATCGTCTACGGCGACGACGGTCTTGCCATCGGCCGAGATCGCGATGCCGGCGAGCGGCCGCGGTGTCTTGATCTTGCCGAGCAATTTTCGCGCCGGCAGGTCGATCACCGAGATAGTGCCGTCTTCCTCGTTTTCGGTGTAGAGCCGCTTGCCATCCGGCGAAATGATCAGCCGGTGGCCGTTGGTCGAGCCGGAGTCGATCGCCTCGACGACCTTGTTGGTCTTGCGATCGATCACAGCGACGACGGCGCTGTTCTCGCAGGTGATGTAGATCAGGCCGTCGGGCCCGAGCTTGAGCGTGTGCGGCGCGATGTAGGGGCGCAGATCGATGGTGCCGACATGGGCGCGCTTGTGCAGATCGAAGATGCACAGATGATGCTGCGGGTTGGGATTGCGGCCATGAACGCCGTCGCCGAAGATCGGCACGTAGGCGAGGCCGGTCTCGGGAATCACCAGCAGCTCGTGCACCGTGCGCGGAAAGCCGTCAATCACGACCTCGGTCTCATACGTCTGCGGATTGAGGAACAGCACTTTGCCGCCCATCTTGTCGACCGCGATTATTCCGTGATCTACGTTTGCCATCGCTGCTTCCCTGTGTTTTGCGACGAGTTTACCGCGTCACGCCCGCGTTTGTCGCGGTCTACGTCAAGCGCCATGAAGGCGTGGATGGCCGGGCCTTCGCCCGCCGAAGCAAAATTGGGCATTTTTTGAAGGCCTGGCTTCGGACCGCGTAGGCGGGACAGGCCCGGCCATGACAGCTACGATGCCGCTAAACCGGGAGGATCATCCATGAACGCTGTCGCCAGCCATAACGTCAAATTTTTGAGCCACAGCGACCAGGGTGGCCGCGGCGACGGCGTGCAGGTCATGGTCAACAGGGGCTTCGCCTATGTCGGCCACGGATTTTCCAACGGCATCACGATCATCGATGTACGCGATGCGAAAAATCCGAAGACGGTCAAGTTTTTGCCGTGTCCGCCGAACACGCGCGCGCATCACTTGCAGACCGCCACCCATGAAAAATTTGGCGATCTCCTGCTGGCGGTCAACGGACCAAGCGTCTGGACCATGCAGGTCAGCCAGGAAGCCTACTTCGCCGGCAATTCCGGCGACGCGCTGAAGAATCAGCAGTTCACCAGCGGTTTGCGAATTTTTGACCTTGCGAAGCCGGAAGCGCCACGCGAGATCGCCTTCCTGCCGCTCGGCGGGCTCGGGCCGCATCGCATCTGGTATGTCGGCGAGCGCTACGCTTACGTCTCGGTGCATCTGCCGGAATTCACCGACCACATCCTGGTCATCGTGGATATGAAGGAGCCGACGCGGCCGCAAGTCGTCGGGAAATTCTGGCTGCCGGGTATGAACAAGGCCGCGGGCGAGACGCCGACCTGGCCGCAAGGCAGGCGGTACGCCCTGCATCATGGGCTGGCCGCGGGAAATCTCTTTTACAGCGCGTGGCGTGACGGTGGTCTCGCCATCGTCGATGTCGGCGACCCGGCAAAGCCGAAGCTCGTCTGTCATCGCAACTGGGATCCGCCGTTCGGCGGCGGCACCCATTCGCCGCTGCCGCTGCCGGACCGCAACCTGCTTGTGGTCGCCGACGAAGCAAATTTCGCCGATTGCAGCAAGGGCTTGCGTTACATCTGGACATTCGATGTCCGCGAGCCGTCGAACCCGGTGAGCATTTCGACCATGCCGATTCCGGACGAAGCGGATTATTGCAAGAAGGGCGGCAATTTCGGTCCGCATAATTTGTGGGAGAACCGGCCCGGCGCGTTCGTCAGCTCGCGCTTTATTTTTGCGACGCTGCACAACGCCGGCGTCCGCGTTTACGACATCAAGAATCCATTTGCGCCAACCGAGACCGGCTACTTCGTCCCGCCGCCGCCTGCCAAGATGTACGATCCGCGACCGAACCGGCCCCAGGTCATTCAATCCTGCGACTGCTATGTCGACGCCCAGGGCGTGATGTATCTGACCGATTCCAACGCCGGGCTGTACATTTTGCAGTTCGAAGGCGCGTGACGGCTCGCCGCTGCCATCCATTCCGCATTGACAGTGGGCGGCCGCCCTTCCACACTTGAGAAGCAAAGAGAGCCGCAAAAGCGGCCTGCTGAGGCATCATCGCGGCAAGCGGATATCGGCTTCCGGACGAGATGGTGCGGAAAACGCAGCGTCAATAGGCGCATCGGGGGAGGATTGAATGTCAAGCATCACGGCCGGCCACATTGGCGCGGCGGCACCAGCGGGCGCAGCGACGCCCGGCGGTCCGCAAACCGTCGAAGGTTACGTCAACGCTGCCCTCGACGAAGCGAAGATTTCGCCGCTGCATAAGCGCGTCGTTGCGCTGATCGCCGCCGGATATTTCTGCGACGTCATCGACTTCAGCATTTTCGGCGCGCTGGTGCCGTTCATCATCAAGTCGGGCATCGGCGGAGCGGCAGACGCGGCGCTAATCGGCAGCGCCACCATCTTCGGAATAGCGCTGGGGACGATAGGCCAGGGCGAACTGTCCGACCGGTTCGGCCGCCGCTTCATCTATCAGTTCAATCTTTTGCTGTTCGGCATCTTCACCATCCTCGGTGCGTTATCGCCAAACGTGACCCTGCTGGTGATCTGTCGCGTCATCGCCGGCCTTGGCCTTGGCGCCGAGCAGCCATTGGCATTCACCTATGCCGGCGAATATGCACCCAAGGCGATCCGCGGCCGTATCCTCGCCATTGTTCACTTCATCGGCGGCGCCTGCGTCTGGCCGATCGGAACCGGGCTGGTGCTCGGCTTCAGCGCCTATTTCGCCGCTGGCGACGCGGCTTCCGCCGCCTATGTATGGCGCGGCGTGTGGATTTTGATCGGCGTGCTTGCGCTGGTCGTGTGGGTGTTCCGCTTCACGCTGCCGGAGTCGCCACGCTATCTGGCGACCCATGGCCGCGGCGACGAAGCGATCAAGGTGCTCGGCCGCCTCGGCATCGCTGGCCCGACAAAGCCGCTGTCGACCGATGCAGCGAGCAACACCAAGAGCGATCCGTTCAGCGTTGTGTTCTCGAAGTATCCCGGGCGCGTGATCGCCGGGATGATCTGCTTCACGGCTTTCTTCGGTATCGCCATTGGCTTTACCGCGTGGCTGCCGAATATGATGAACGCGAAGGGATTCTCGATCACCAAGTCGCTGCAATACACGCTGGCGATGAACTTCGCGGTGCCGTGCGCCAGTCTCTTCATGATGTATGCGCTCGACAAGTTCGGCCGCAAGATCACGTCGATCTGCACGTTCATCCTGGCCGGCGTGATGGCGATCATTTTCGCCAGTGCCGAGACGCCGATCGAGCTGATCGTCGTCGGCTTCATCATGTTCTTCTTCGTTCAGGTCGCCGGTAATGCGATGCAGATATTCACATCTGAAGTATTCCCGACCAATGCTCGCGCCTCGGGTTTCGGCTGGGCTGCGGGCATTGGCCGGCTCGCGACCGCCTTCATCATGCCGACCATTCTATGGATTCAGACCGGCTACGGTATGACGACGGTGTTCGCCTGCCTCGCGTCGCTGCTGTTCATCGCCGCGGTTGCGGTGACCCAGCTCGGGCCCGAAGCGAAGCAGAAGAGCCTCGACGAGATCGCGCCGCCGACCGGCTAGAAAAGATCTGCTTATTCCGCGGCGGAGGCCGGCTGCACGCCGGCCTCGACGACGGGAGACAGATACGCGCCCTGGCGCAGCAATTCGCGCTGGATCATTCGCACTTCGAGATCGCGCGGCCGCGTGCCGGTGCCAGCGGCAATGGCCGCGGCTACGCCTGCGGCATGGCCGGTGAACCAGCACTGCGGAATTTCGCGCAGGAACGTGTGCGAGTTCGGGTCGCACGACACGTGACGGCCGGCGCCGAGGATATTGTCGAGCGTCTCCGGCACCAGTGCGCCGTAAGGCACCGAAATATTCGGTGTCTTCGGCGATAGCGATGTCGAGACACCGATTTCATCGTCCCACATGGTGCCGCTGTCCCACTGTTGCCGCGTCACCTTGCGCAAGCCGGTGAGACGCCGGCTGTGTCGCACGCCGATCTGCGGCGCACCGAGCATGAGAAAGGCACCGGCAAAGCCCGGCGCGGAATTCCGGTAAACGTCGAGATGCGCGACGGCGAGCTCGCGCGACCGCAGCTCGACCGTGGTCAGGTCTTCGACATTGACAGCACTGTAGCCGGCGAGGCGCGGACCCATGAACAGAGCGACGTCGTTGCGCCACGAGACAAACGGCTTCTCGAAGAATTTCAGCCGCTCGCGGCCCTGCGCCATGAAGGCTGCGAAAGCATCCGGCTCGTTGTAGCGGAATGACAGCCAGCGCTCCATGTCGACGCCGCCGATCAGGAATGCGGTATTCATGCAGTGGTGGATGTCGCCTTCGTCGATATCGGATTCGCAAGCTGCGCCGGACCGCGCGATCAGATCGGCATCGCCGGTGGTGTCCACCGTGACCTTGGCCAGTATGGCGTGGCGGCCCTCCTTGCTTTCGAAGATCGCGCCCTTGACCACGTTGTCTTCGACGATCGGCTCGGCGCACCAGGCGTGAAACAAAAGCCGTACTTTGGCTTCCGTCGTCATCTGCATCGACAGCGTCTTGAGTGCTTCCGGATCGACGGTCGGCGACCAGGTGACGATGCCGTGATAGGCGGCGGTGCGCTGCGCCCAGTAAGCGGCGGTCGCGGCGTCGCGATTGCCCCAATCGGCGCGTGGCGGCCCCTGAACTGCATCCTTCGGCAGCCGATCCATGATCTCTTCGGCTAGGCCGCGAATGATGTGCTTGCCGGACCAGTCCGTCATGCGGTCGATCCAGATCACGAGGCCGCCGGTCGAGAGACCGCCGAGGTGATTGTAACGCTCGACCAGCATCACATCGGCGCCAAGCCGCGCCGCCGCGATCGCTGCCGTGGTGCCCGCAGGACCGCCGCCAACCACAAGCACATCGGTTTCGGCGAATACGGCAATGTCGCGCGCGGCTTCACGGACAGTTTTTTTGGGACGCGCGCGCCGCTGCAGCCCGCGGCCCGAGAACAGTTCGATGCCCTGCGCCGCGCCGATGCTGCTCGAGTAATTGCCGCTGCCCGGCGGTTCACGAAAAATCTCGGACTCGCGGACCGCGCGGCCGGCGGGCAGGGCGTCCTTTTCGTTCGCCGAATCTTTCTTGCTCACCATCCCCCGAATTTAGGACAGTCGTCCGCGCCGCGCCACCAGTAGTCCGGCGGCCGCGGCTACGGCACCGGCGGCGAAGACCGACGGATAGCCGAATGTTCCGGCGATCAGGCCGGTCAGCGGGCCGGCCACTGCGAAGCCGATATCAAAGAAGGCGACATAGGCGCCGAGCGCGGCTCCTCGGCTGGTAGACGGGATTTGTTTGACAGCCTCGATGCCAAACGAAGGGAAGACCAGCGAGAAGCCGATGCCGGTCAGAATCGCGCCGGCGAAAGCAAGGATCGGATCGAACGCGAGCCACAACAGAATTTGTCCCCCAGTTTCGATCAGAAGCGACCAGAAAGCGACCCGCGCGCCGCCGAAACGATCCGGCCAGCCGCCGAACAGGACGCGAGTCAGAATGTAGGCGGCACCGAATCCGGTTAGCGCGAACCCGGAACCGCTCCAGCCCATGCGCTGGAAATCGAGTGCGGCAAACGCGGCGATAGCGCCGAAGCCGATCGTTGCCAGCGCGAGACCTGCGCCGAACGGCGCGACCTGGGCGGCAACTTTCAGGAACGGCAAACGCTCGCCGTGGTGCGGCCGCACGGACGGCACAAAGACAGCTATCGCCAGCACCAGGATTGAAAACAACATCGTTGCCCACGACACCGCGACAAATCCGCCACCGTTGCCGGAGTGCATCATCAGATAAATGCCAAGTGGCGCGCCTAAAGCGACGGCCGCATACATCGCGATGCCGACCCACACCATGACCTTCCCGGTATGCTGCGGACCGACAGCGGCGATGGACCAGGCTAGCCCGCCGGTCATCACCAGGCTCTCGCCAATGCCAAGCCCTGCGCGTCCAGCAAAGATAATACCGAGCGAGGCCTGCGGTACGAGCGATGGCAATGTCGACAAAAGATAGATCGCGCCAGCGATCAGCGACACAACCCCTCCCAGCATGACAGCGGTTTTCGGGCCTCTTCGGTCGCTCAGACTGCCGGCGAATTGGCGCGTCAGCAGTGTCATAAGCGACTGAACGCCAATAGTGATGCCGACGGTGAGATTGTCGAAGCCCAACTGGTCATGGACATGCAACGGCAAAGCGGCCAGCGGCATGCCGACGGTGAGATAGATGGCGAAGATGATGAAGACGAAAGGCGCGAGGCGCAGCACGACGCTGTGCCGGGGCGCCGCGGATGCAGCGGACAGGCTCATGGAGGTTCTCCGTGATGTTCTGCCGCCGAAATTGGTCCGTGGCTGTCATGACTTCCAGTGCAATGATTAAAGTATATAATTGCGTATGATGCATTCCATGGACCTCAATCTTCTGGTCGCGCTCGATGCCCTGCTCAGCGAGGGCAGCGTGCAGGGCGCCGCCCGTCGCATGAACCTGTCGGCGCCGGCCATGAGCCGGACCTTGGCCCGGATCCGACACGCACTCGGCGACGAGGTCTTGGTGCGCGCCGGCCGGCAGATGGTGCCGACGCCACGGGCGCTCGAAATGCACGGCCGCGTGCGCGACCTGATCGACGAGATCGGCGCAGTGTTGCGGCCGGAGGCGGATGCCGACCCATCGACGCTGGTGCGGAGCTTTACGATTCGCTCCAGCGACTATGTCGCCGGCGTATTCGGCGTGCCGTTGCAGGCGATTGCAGCGCGCGAAGCGCCGCAAGTCACATTGCGCTTTGCCGATCAGGAGAAGGAAGATGTCAGCGCGCTGCGCGAAGGCCGCATCGATCTCGATATCGGGGTGCTTGGCGATATCGGGCCGGAAATCCGCATCCAGACATTGCTGCGCGACCGCTTCGTGGCGGTGATGCGTAAAGGACATCCGTTGCTGAAAGACCGGTTGACTGCCCGCCGCTTTGCGGCGGCCACCCATGTAAGCGCATCGCGCCGCGGCCGCAGTCACGGCCCGATCGACGACGCGCTCGCGGCACAGGGCTTTGTCCCGGCAGGTGAGGTTCGTCGTTCCGGGCTTTGATGCCGCGATGATGACAGCGGCAGCATCGGACATCGTGGCGGCGGTTCCGCTCGCCCTGGCCCGCACCGCGGCGCAACTTGGACTAAAGATCCAGTATCGCGATTTGCCGGTTGAGACCGTGGCGGTCTCGATCGCCCAGGCGTGGCATCCGCGTTTCGAGAACGACGCCGGCCATCGCTGGCTGCGGCAGGCAGTGCGCAAGGCGCTGACCGTGCCGGTTTAGATTTCTAGCTGGAGCATGATCTTTTCGGAAAACCGGAAGTCCATCCTCGGATCAAGTCCGAGGGCAGGCTTTTTCCGGATCATGCTCTAACCGCGCCAGTAGCGGTCTTCCCAGCTTCGCGACAGCCGCATCGCGGAGAGGATCAGGCCGGCCATCGAATAAGTCTGCGGGAAATTGCCCCACAGCGCGCCGGTCTTCGGATCGACGTCTTCGGACAGCAGGCCGTAGCGGTTGCGGTGACCGAGCGCGTCGATGAAGAGATCTTTGGCGGCATCGCGGCGGTTGAGTGACCACAGCGCGTCGATCAGCCAGAACCGGCAAATCAGGAACGCCGTCGCCGGCATGCCGAAGTCATCTTCGGCGGCGTAACGAAGCACGTGTTTTTCGCGCATCAGCTCGCGCTCCATCGCGGCGACCGTGGAAGCGAAGCGGGGATCGTCTACATCGATAACGCCGAGGTCCGCCAGCAACAGCACGCTGGCGTCGAGATCGTCGGAGCCGAATGCCGCAGTGAAGGCGCCGCGTTTCTCGTTCCACGCCCCCTCAAGCAAGGCGGCGTGGATCGGATCGGCGACCGAATTCCAGTATTTGGCGCGGTCGGCGAGGCCGATGCGATTGGCAATGGCGGCGAGCCGCTGACAGCCGGCCCAGCACATCGCCGCGGAATGAGTATGGATGCGGGCGCGGCCGCGATATTCCCAGATGCCGGCATCGGGTTTGAACGCCTTTTGTGCGGCACGCTCGCCGAGCGTTTCGAGCAAATGAAACAGCCCTTCGTCGCCGGGGCGAGGCAGTCGGCGATCGAAGAACATCGGCATTGCCGCGAGGATGACGCTGCCATAGGCGTCGTGCTGGATCTGATGGACCGCGGCGTTGCCGATCCGCACCGGGCCATCGCCGCGATAGCCCTCGAGGTTCGGCGCGGTCCATTCCTCGATGCTGTTGGTCGAGACCACGCTATAGACCGGGCGCAGCTCGTGATCCGACTGCGACGCGATCGACAGTGTGAACGAGATGAATTCTTCCATCGTGCGCGTCGCGCCGATGCGGTTGAGCGCCTGCACGACGAAATAGGCGTCGCGCAGCCAGCAATAGCGGTAATCCCAGGTACGGCCGGAGCCCGGCGCTTCGGGAATTGACGTGGTGTGCGCCGCGATGACGCCGCCGGTCTCGTCGAAGTTGGAAAGCTTCAGCGTGATCGCGGCACGGATGATCGCTTCCTGCCAATCGTAGGAGATCGACAAGCGTCGCACCCATTCCATCCAGTAATCATGGGTACGATCAACAAATTCGCGGCAGGTCGATTGCAAGTCGCCGGGAAAAGGCTCGTCCGGCCCGAACACGAGATGCAGCGGCTTGCTCAGCACGAAGGGCGCCTCGCTGTCGATGAGTGACAGTGGCGCGTCGGTGGTAAGCCGGATCACGTGCGCATCGCCGGAATAGCGGATGTGGTTGCTGCCGAGCGAACGGTTCGGCATCGGCTTGCCGTATTCGCAGGTCGGCCGCATCCGGATGGTGATGCGCGGCAAGCCGGCGACCGGCTCGATGATCCGGAACAGTTGCGGCGGCTTGAACACGCGACCGTATTGTCGGAAGCGCGGAATGAAGTCGGTGATTCGTACCTTGCCGCCGTTTTTGTCGGTCAGTTCGGTGCTGACGATCGCGGTGTTGCGGACATATTCCGACTGATATTCCACCATGTCGTCGAGCAGGACATCGGAGAATCCTTTTTCTTCCTTGCCGGCGATCAGCCGGCAGAAGATCGGATCGCCGTCAAAGCGCGGATAACACCACCAGACCAGCCGCGAACACGGATCGACCAATGCCGCCATGCGGCCGTTGCCGAGTACAGCCAGATCCAGCCCATGATCTATCATTCAGCCGCGCCAATGCGTTCGCCGGCGATACGCGCAAGCCACGCCCGCACGGATGCCGGTTTATCGAAATGTCCGTTGACGCCGGCGGCGATGCGGCCGACGGAAAAACCAAGGCCTCCGAATTTTGAAATGATGCCGAATACCGGCTCGTCGGTGGTGTCGTCGCCGATGAAAATCGGATTGCGGTTAGTGAATGGCGGATAGCCCATCAGGTCGCACACCGCATTCGCCTTGCTCACGCCGGCGGCCTTGATCTCGACAACGAACTTGCCGGGCAGAATTTCGATCGAGCCTGGTGTCGCGCCGGCGCAAATCGTCTCGACGGCGGAACGCAGCTCTTCTTCTTTCTCCGGCGCGAGGCGGTAGTGCAAGGCAAGCGAATAGCCTTTGTCCTCGGCGAGGATGCCGCGTCCAAGGCCCGTCAGCCGTGCTAGTTCGCGTTTCAGCGCTGCGCTCAACGGCGCGACCCGCGCAATCGGCGCGGCTCCGGCGACCGTGCGCAGCTCCGCGCCATGGCCGCCAATTGCGGCGAGCTCGAGTGGCGAAAAGATCAGATCGATGTCGTTGAGCGGGCGGCCCGAAACCAGCGCCACCGCGCCATCGGTCAGGGCGTCCAGCCGCGCCAGCGTGCGGCGCAAGTCCGGCGGAACCCAGACCTGCTGTGGCGAGGGGGCGAGATCGAGGATCGTGCCGTCGATATCGAGCAGGATCGCGCATTTCCGCAAGTCCGGAACGAGCGAGACCTCAGAAAGCTCCATGTCGAAATCCGAAATGTCGGTTGCAATATCCACTCTCGATATCCGTGTTTCAGTCTGCCAATGCAAGCGGTCGGCTCAGGCTTTCGAGGGATTTGCGCTCGGCCGCAACACCCCAGCGCGCTTCGACCAATGCAGCAACTGCCATCAGGATTGCGCCGAGCACATAACCCGCGGCAACGCTTTCGCGGGAGCCGGTATTGACAAGAACGCCAAACAACAACGGCCCGGCGATGCCGCCGACCCCTGTGCCGATAGCATAGAAGAAGGCGATTGCCAGCGCGCGGATCTCAAGCGGGAAAGTCTCGCTCACTGTCAGGTACGCCGAGCTCGCGGCGGCGGATGCAAAGAAGAACACGATCATCCATGCGACGGTGAGCGAAGACGCGGTGAGAAGGTTCTCGCTGAACAGCCAGGCCGTGATCGTGAGCATCGCGCCCGACAAGGCGTAGGTCGATGCGATCATGATCTTGCGGCCGACAGTATCAAACAGCCTGCCGAGCAGGATCGGTCCGAGCACGTTGCCGGCAGCGAACGGCAGAATGTACCAGCCGACATCGCCGGCCGGTATGCCGTAAAACTCGGTCAGCACCAGCGCGTAAGTGAAGAAGATCGCGTTGTAGAAAAATGCCTGCGCCGTCATCAACGTCAGTCCGATCAGCGTGCGTTGCCGATAGGTCTCGAACAATGTTTGGGCGACTTCGCGAAGCGGGGTGTAACTGCGCGCGCGCAGCCTGATCCGCTCGTGCGCGCCGCGCGTCACGGCAAATCGCGCCTCGATACCGCTGACGATCTTTTCCGCGGCCTGCGGAAAACCGTGCGTGATGAGCCAGCGCGGGCTTTCGGGAATCCAGATTCGCATCACCAGAATAATGAGGCCGATTGCTGCGCCGATCAGAAACGCGAGCCGCCAGCCCAGCGCGGGGTTGATGATCGTGGGATCGAGCAGGACAATCGAACCGCCCGCGCCCATGGCCGCGCCGATCCAGAAGCTGCCGTTAATGAGCAGGTCCGTCCAGCCGCGAAGCCTCGCCGGTATGAGCTCCTGGATTGTCGAATTGATGGCGGTATATTCGCCGCCGATACCCGCGCCGGTCAGGAACCGGAATAGCACGAAGCTCCACGGACTCCACGACAGGCCAGTTGCGGCGGTCGCGGCCAGATAAAGCGCAAGCGTGATCGTGAACAGCTTTTTG
>Ga0302324_100020495_pt1 | contig 12930 bp, 13 predicted proteins | sample Palsa_T0_1_FD_201949 | JGI IMG/M metagenome (GOLD analysis project Ga0302324, IMG submission 201949) | Peat permafrost microbial communities from Stordalen Mire near Abisko, Sweden - Palsa_T0_1 | ecosystem: Environmental > Terrestrial > Soil > Palsa > Peat permafrost | place: Sweden: Abisko...
ACACGAGTTCCAAGGCCTGCGGCATGAAACCGCGCATCTTGGCGCGCGCAGCACGAATCAACTTACCCATCTCGGGCGTAAATTTCGCAATGAATTCGGTGAGCTGTCGTTCAGGCTGTCGCGCGGGCATTCGATCCTCCCGATCATCTCGATATCGCGCTTCAATAAATCATTGACCAGATTCAATCTCGATCGGTTGACCACCGACGCCCTGGCCATTGAGGCACTGAATGCGAAGGAGGCGGTGCTTTGGGCTATATGGTGCGTGCGTTCGTACAGGCGACGCTGCCGCATAGCAAAACCGAAGGCAATGAATTTGAGTTCTGCAACGGAACTTTTACCTTGGCCATGCTGGCGCCAAGCAAGATTGGATTGCCGTATGAGGTGATTCCGCTGTTGATGATGGCATGGATCACCGCGGAGGCGGTGTGTACTAAGCAGCGCGAACTCGTCCTATGTGATTCGATCAGCGAATTCGTGGGCAGCTCGACATGGTACCCACCGGCGGCCGCTGGGGCAGCCTCATCGATTGAACGACACGCATTGTCGTCCCCTCAAGTAGCGCTACTGGGCTCTGTCCTGGAGATTGACAAGACTACGGCGGGCTCATGCCGATCAACGCGGTCACGTAGGCAACCGGATCCCCACCGACGTCGTCAAGAAGATTTCGTATCCTGGCCCCATCGATCGGTGTGTCGCCTATGCAGAGTCCCTCCCCTGCATATGCGGTCCCTATACGCAGCGGCTCGGCACCAAGGGTCGCCCGCACACTGTCGAGCTGATCCAAGCGGTCGGGAGGGACAGCGAACACCAGCTCGAATTCACCGTGGCAGCTCGCAACGAACGCGAAGGCCGGCAAGCTGGTGGCTGCACGCATGGCTTCGACCTTTGGGTGCAGCAGGCTGGAGAATGTCGTTTCCACGCGAATGCCGACGCCGTTGAGGCGAGCCAGCTGATCGAGCGTCGCGACGAGTCCGTCGCTAGTGTCCATCGCCGCGCTCGCGACGCCCCGAAGGGCGCGGCCGACGGCGATTCGCACGGGAGGCGCGAAGTCATTCTCAGTGAACCCATCGACACCCAGCAGTCGGGCCGCTGCAAGAGCGCCACCGAGTCCCACGCCCCCGGCAACGAAGACGGCGTGTCCAGCGCGCAATCCCACGCGCCGCAGCGCTTGGCCGGCCGGGACGAGCCCGAACCCAACCACCGTGATCGCCAGCGCCGGACCGACGCTCGTATCGCCACCAAGGATACCGGTCCCCGCCGCTTCGCACGCTGCTCGGACTCCAACCGCCACCCGTGACTGGACAGCTTCGACGTCGCCGCGGGGCAAGACGACCGACAGCAAAAGCCCGATCGGCGCAGCACCGACGGCCGCCAGATCCGAGACCACGGAGATCGCCGCAATTCGCCCCGCGGTCGCCGGATCGGTGTACAACCCGGCGGCGATCTCCTCCGCGACGGTATCGACCTTTACCGCGAGCCAACGCGTGTCGTCGAGGGGCACAAACTCCGCATCTGCCTCGTGAATCGACCCAATTGCCGAGGTCGGCCGTGGCAGAAGCGCGGCCCATCGTGACAACAACCGGTTTTCGTTGATGGCATCTATCAGCTGCATAGCCGAATCCTTTCTCCCAACAGCTCAAACGACACCCGGGACGCGCAAAAGATCTCGCCGTCGAGCTCGAGATCGCATGGTTCACCGAAGACCACCGATGCCCGAGGTGTGCTCCACGACCGCGTGCCGGGCAAGCCAACGAACCGGCCGCGAGCGAGAGCAGCGAGAGTGCTGATCGTACGCAGGCGACCCATGCCTTCACATAGGTTCACTGCGAACCGGCCGGGCTCAACTGGCGTGTCGTAGTGGAGTCCACCCGCCAGCCATGGTGTCTTGGCAACGCCGAGATGGGTAATCGCAATTGCTGAAGAGATCTCTTCCACGGTGAGTGTCGCGGCGAGATTCCGCCACGTGGCAATCGTCCGCACCGCGGCCCACAAGATGGCGCCGTCGACCCACCAACGCTTCAAGAGGCGCAAGACGTTGTCCTCGCGGTTGAAGAGTGCATTCGCCGCCGCCGTGACACCGACCGACGCGCTGACGAGGAACGCCCGTTCCCCGCCATCCCATCGGGCTATACCAACATCGCGTAGCCCTGCATGTTGCGCGTCGATCCGCACGGCGATTCCAGCGATCGCCCGTTTAACCGGCTTGTGCGCATCGTTACTCGACCCGAGGCCCACGGCCCCCAAGGTGAGCTCGTCGAGGGCGATCGCTCCGCGCAAGCGGACAAGGGCATCGATCACGGCATTCACGGTGCCGTCCCCGCCTGCGGCAATGAATGTGCGAATTCCGTCGTCCAGCGCCGCACGGATCGGCGTGTCGTTCCCGCTCGGTTCAGTCTCGACTACCCGCGCGTCGAACACGTCGTCGATGGCCGCCTTTACTGCGGCGTACCTTGCGCGGCCCCGACCGTGCCGCGCGTTCGGATTCAGAAGGACGAGCGCTCGTCGGTTCGGCGAACGGTAAGGCAGATCCGTCACGGTCTCACACTTGTCTTCGCACGGGCCGTCGGAACATCGCCACGATCGATGCGCCGAATAATATCCACGCCACCAACGTCCAACGGGGCTTGATCGCGGCGGCCTCACCGAGGTGCAGCGCGACAAACCCGTGCACTGAAGCCTGAATCCCCGGCCACGCGTCGTGATCGGTCGTCGATTTCCAGGCGAGCACGTGGGCGCCAAACAGCAAGACAACGCCGAGCGACCACAAAGCGGTCCCAGCCGAAACAGTCAGTCGCGGCTGCACCAGCCATACCGATGCCGCGAGGCCGAGCGTGGCGAACGCTGCGCTCGCAACAACCGCAGCGCGACGACCGAACCTCACCGGCACGGTGTCGTAATGAGTCGCACGGTCCGCTTCGACGTCCTTCAGGTAGCCAAGGAGGACGAATACGGCGTAGGTACCAAACGACGACAGCATCGCGGCGCGGACCTCTCCGTCGGCGAGAGCCGCGGCGAGTCCCGTACCCCCGGCGACGCAGCCCAGCAGAGGAAGCAGCGCAACGACCGCCGAATTCCACGGAGGGCCGCCCCACCACCGTCGCTTCAGCGGGGTGTACGTCGCGAGCATGGCGATCGCGATCGCCGCAGGCAGCGCGGCCGTCGGGGACAGCAACACGATCACCGCGGCGCACGCCGTCAAACCCCCGAGGCTCGCGATGAGCACGGTGCGTTTGTCAATCGTGCCCTGCACGAGCGGCCTCTCTGGCGCCGACAACGCGTCGGTGTCTGTCTGGAAAACATCTGTGAGCGCCTGACCGAGCCCGTACGACACAAACAGCACAACGAACACCACCACCACGTGAACGATCGGCGCACGCCCGAGGGCAAGCCCGACCAAGGCAGCTGCCCCCGACACGAACATCAGGTAGGGCCTGGCGGTCACCCATAGCGCGCGGAGTGCGTTCAATGCGCTTCCACGATCCCAAACACTCGCCCGACCCGCCCCAGGACTTCCAAGCTTTGATCGATATCCTCCTGAGTATGTCGCGCATTGACCGTGATCCGCAGAATGCTCTGGCCGCGAGGCACGGCGGGATGCTGCGCCATACCGGTTTTCACGCCTGCCTGGAACAGCGCGACCGCGAGCGGCCCGAGTAGCGTCTCGTCCCCGACGTGCACAGTGAGAATTGGCGAACTGAGAGGCGGGACACGCAGCCCCACGTCTATCAAACCCTGCCACATGTATCGGGTGTTAGCCCACAAGCGTTCGCGGTGCTCGGGCTCGTCCTGCATCACGGCGAACGATTCAGTAATGGCTGCGCAGGTGGGTGCGGGCAATGACGCGGTGAACAGTGCCCCGTGCGACAGGAAGCGCAGGTAGTCGATGAGCGCTCGATCGCCCACTACGTAACCGCCAGCCGCTCCCGGAGCTTTCGAGAACGTACCCATCAAGACATCCGCCGCGCCGCGCATCCCATAGTGCTCCTCTATTCCACCGCCGGTGGCACCAAGAATGCCGACCGAGTGGGCATCGTCAATCATCAGCCGCGCCCCATACTTATCGGCGACGCTGCGCAGACCGGGTAGATCACAAAGATCTCCGTGCATGCTAAACAGGCCATCGGCAATGATGAGTGCCCCCGGCGTCCCGCGCGCGAGCTTCGCTCCCAGGGACTGGAGGTCGCCATGCGCGTACGTGACAACCGTCGCTCCACTATAGGCGCAGCCGTCATGCAGACTTGCATGCGAGAACCGGTCAGCAAAGACCCTATCGCCACTTCGCAGCAACCCCGTGAGAATTCCAATGTTTGCCTGGTAGCCTGACGGAAAGACCAGGCACGCCTCGCGGCCAAGCAACTCTGCAACGCGCTCTTCGAGGGCCCGTAACCAGCGGTTGTGGCCTCCGAGCACCTGTGCACTCGGCGTCCCCACACCGGCCTCGTCTATCGCGCGATGTGCGGCCGCACGTACCCTCGGGTGCAAGTGCAGCCCGAGGTAGCTGTTTGAGTCGAAGCACACGAGTTCGCGCGTCTCGCCAGTCGACGCATCCCTCGCGAGGATCCGATGGTCGAGTGGTCCCTGGAGTTCGATGCGATACATGGCATCGAACACACCAGCCGCGCGGACTTCGTTGGCGTACTGGTGGAACCGCCGGCACTTCTCGAGCGGATCAGGGCCCTGGCTGCGAGCGAACTCAGTGATGTTCAATGGGCGCGGGGATGGAGAATGCATGCGTGGACCTCTTGTTATTGCAGGACCCGACCAATGACTCGCATCCTCTAGCCTCGATAATGGCTGCATGGAAGCGGCAAAGCCATACGTGACCGCGGAACGGCTGATTGCCGAACCCAACTGCCGCCGCTGTTGCTGAAAATGAGCTAATGCGCCTCGCCAGTAAGCCCTTCGGGTACCGACGCGGCCCAAACCATGTCCCCTTCAGTCGTTGGTAGCGGATTCTTGATCAAACGCGACGACGCACACGCGTCTCGCAGTAGATTGGTCAACCTCGACAGACCGCTGAAGGTACTCTATAGCCAGCCAACTAGAAACTCCGCGCCCCCGGAAGGAATGTGGAAGCATGATCGAGATTCACCAAGCAACATCTGATGACCTCGATCGGCTGGTGCCACTATTCGATGGATACCGGCAGTTCTACCGCCAGCCAACCGATCTGCTCGCGGCTCGAGCGTTTTTACTTGAGCGCTTCAAGCATGCAGAATCCGTCATCTTCATCGCAACGCGCGACAACGACGCCGTCGGCTTTACGCAGCTTTACCCAAGCTTTTCTTCAATTTCGCTGGCGCGAATCTATGTGCTTAGCGATCTTTTCGTCGCACTTCACGCCCGCAAGCAGGGTATCGGTCGGCAGCTCCTTGACGCCGCTGCCGATTTTGGTCGCTTTGTTGGGGCTTCCCAGCTCACGTTGGAAACTGCCAAAACGAACAGTACGGCACAGACCTTGTACGAAGCTCGTGGATGGATCAGAGACAATGAATTCTACGTCTACCAAATCACACTCACTCCAATGCGTTGACGCCGACTCGCCTCTGTCACAGGGCGATGGGATTCACCTCCGCCGTTTAGTCTCTGGGCTATAGGGTGAGCGTGATACTGACTGGACAATGATCGCTGCCCATGACGTCGGGATGAATTTCGGCGCCCTGCACGGAGGCTTTCAGATGTTGCGAGACCAAGACGTAATCGATCCGCCATCCAATGTTGCGAGCGCGTGCGTTGGCGAACGGACTCCACCAGGTGTAATGCCCGTTACCCTGCTTAAATAGGCGCAACGTGTCGACGAAGCCTGCATCGACTATGTTCTGGAAGCCCTTGCGCTCCTCGTCGGTAAAGCCCTTCTTGCCGCGGTTCGATTTGGGATGCGCAAGATCGAGCTCAGTATGCGCCACATTGAGATCGCCGCAAAAAATGACCGGCTTGGCTCTCCCGAGCTGACTGCAGTAGGCGAGAAACGCGGGGTCCCAGTGCCCGAAGCGTAGCGCCAGACGGCTCAAGTCGTCCTTCGTGTTCGGGGTGTACACGGTGACGACATAGAAATTTTTGAACTCTGCGGTTATCACGCGGCCTTCTTCACTGCTGTCGCGTCGCAGTTCGTCCGCGAACTTGAAGCGTTTGGCAAAATCCTCGGGAAATCCGTTGATCACGGCGAGCGGTTTCTCTTTCGAGAAGATTGCTGTACCGGAATAGCCTTTCTTGACGGCAGAGTTCCAATACTCGTGGTAACCGGGCAGGTCGATCTCAATCTGTCCGCGTTCGGCCTTGGTTTCCTGCAGGCAGAGGATGTCCGGCTGGTGCGCCTCGAGAAATGGATTAAATCGGTCCTTTCTCAACACGGCGCGAATGCCGTTGACATTCCAGGAATAGATCTTCATTCGAAATTACTCAGGACCAATGTGCACAGGTGCATGGGATGGAGCACTTTAATGTATCCAGCCCGATTAGAACCAGCGGTCGGCACGCACCCAGAAATTACTATCCTATTGATTTTATTAATGGCCCGGTCCAGCCCGCTAAATTATGCCTCGCACCTCACAGGCTCTGCGGCGCTATGCTCTCACACGGGCACACTGGCAATCCTGAGACAGCTGCCTGCCGCCGCGGGTATCCGAATTTGGAGTATTTCTCATGACAGACATCCCCTACCGTTCAGTCCTGATTGTCGGAGCCGGCAGCGGTATCAGCGCCTCCCTCGCGCGTGCGCTGTCTGCGGCGGACCTCAGGGTTGGACTTGCGGCGCGAGATATCAAGAAGCTCACAGCCCTCGCTGCGGAAGCCAAAGCGCAGACCTTTGCAGTGGATGCCTCCGACCCCGCTGCTGTCGCGCGCATGTTCGAGGACGCGGATGTGCACCTTGGAGAGATCGACATTGTGGTTTACAACGCGAGCACCCGCGTCCGCGGCCCGATCACCGAGCTCGATCCCGAAGACGTCAGGCAGGCGCTGGAAGTCTCCGCATTTGGAGCCTTTCTGGTCATTCAACAGGCCGCCCGCCGCATGACGCCGCGGGGCTTTGGGGCAATTCTCCTGACGGGCGCCTCCGCCAGCGTGAAGGGCTTTGCAAATTCTGCGGCTTTCGCGATGGGGAAGTTTGCCCTGCGCGGCCTCGCGCAAAGCACAGCGCGCGAATTGGGACCGAAGGGCATCCACGTTGCGCATTTCGTGATCGACGGCGGCGTACGCAGCGCCGCGCGCCCGGATACTGGAGACCGTATGCTCGACCCGGACGCGATCGCCCAGACTTATATCGATGTTCTGCGACAGCCACGCAGCGCGTGGTCGTTCGAGGTTGAGCTTCGACCGTGGGTGGAATCGTTCTAAACCGAGCGCAGAAACGGCGCGCCCGCAGAGCCGCGCTGCTTCGCGCTCGGCAGTGCAGGTCCCACTGCAACGTCTTTGCGATGCCAGCACTTCATCGCCGATCTACGATACCCTACCCAAAGGTCCTTGCTATGCGCATGCCATATCCGTGTGGATAGCGTCACTCCTTGCATTTGGCGCGCGACGGAATTATCTATGGCATCAACATTTGTCCGAGCGTCAATATTTGCGCTCGTAGTCGCTACGTGCATGGTCTGTGGGTACGCGGACGAAAAGCCTCTTTGGGAGGCCGGACTGGGGATAGGCGCAGTCGCATTTCCGGATTATCGAGGCTCCGACCAGACACGCTTCTACCCGGTCCCAGTCCCTTATTTCGTGTATCGCGGCGACTTTCTCAAAGCTGATCGCAACGGCCTGCGCGGTGAGTTCTTCAATCGCGACTACGTCGACCTGAATATCAGCGTCAATGCCACTGTTCCGGTCGAGAGCGATGACGATCACGCCCGGCGCGGTATGCCGAATCTGCGGCCGACGGTCGAGATCGGACCATCCCTCGATTTTCATCTATGGCGCTCAAGCGACCAGCATTTCAAGCTCGGGGCCGTGCTGCCGGTACGAGTGCCCATTACGGTCGAGAGCTCGCCACAGGTAATCGGCTGGAATTTTTCGCCGCGATTGAACCTGGATGTGCAGGACATAGCAGGGCATGCCGGCTGGAATTTCGGCATCGGCGCGGGGCCGCTGTTCGCTGCGCGTAAGTACAACCAGTACTTCTATTCGGTCGATCCGCAGTATGCAACCGCCGATCGGCCCGCCTACGTCGCGAGAGGCGGCTACTCCGGAACAGAGTTGATCACCGCCCTATCGAAGCGCTTTCCAAAATATTGGGTCGGCGCGTTTCTGCGTTACGACACGCTGCAGGGCGCTGCATTCGATGATAGCCCGCTCGTCAAACAGAAGTACTACGTCTCCGGTGGCATCGGCATCGCCTGGATGATTGGTGAGTCGAAGCGCACCGTGCAAGCGGATGATTGAAGCACTTCGATCGTGGAGCCTGAAGATGCGCAAACGCACTTTGCCGAGTAATCCCAAAAGCCGACCGGTCCGCCTGATAGCCTTTGTACTTGCCGTAGGGGCGACCGCGGCTGCGCACGCCCAAGTGACCGCGGCACGGGCCACCGACGCCGCAGGCAGCGAGGCTCTTGCGGCTGAGCTCCGGCACAACACACAATTGCTTCTCGATGCCATTGCGCCCGGAGATGTTGCGGTTTGGGACAAGTGGCTTGATCCCGCCGCGCTCCAAGTCGACGAAAATGACGTTGTCCGCGGCAAGCCGGAGATACTGGCCGAGCTCAAACCCCTCGGACCCGGATTGGTCGGCCATCTCTACATCGACGACTTTCGAATCGCCGTGAGCGACAACGTCGCCGTCGTCACTCACGAGGATAATGAAACCCTCGACTATCATGGACAAATGCTGCGCAGCCGTTTCCGAACGACGGATACCTGGCACAAGACGCCTGACGGATGGCGGCTCTTGGGATCGCAGGCTCTTGCGGTTCTTCAGGATCCGCCGTCCGTGTCCCTTGATCACCCGACGCTCTGCAGTTACGCAGGGCGTTACGCGCTGACCAGCACGATTGTGGCGACCATACGCTGCGCCGACGATCGACTGCTAGTTGCCCGCAAGGGACAACCCGAGCGCACTTTCCTGCCGGAACTGAAGGATGTGTTCTTCGAGCCCGGTCAGCCGCGCACGCGACGGATTTTCGTGCGAGATGCGGGCGGTCGCGTTACCGGATTCGTCGAACGGCGCGAAGCGCGCGATGTACGCTGGGTGCGGCAACCCGAAAGCTCCAGCCAAGGTTGACTGGGTCTACGTCGCGATAGCCCAATGTGTGGCTTGTCATCCCAAAGTGTCCATTTGTGGGACACACGAACGGGATTAGCCCTCTACAGCTTCCTTCAATCTCATCAGCGCGTCGTCCCATTGCTGTTCAATCAGCTGTAGCGAGCGCCGCGCCTCTTTGAGTTGTGCGCGCTCGCATTCCCACAGCCGCTCGCGACCTATCTTGACGTCGCGGACGAGTCCCGCATCGGCGAGCACTCGCAAGTGCTTCGCGATGGCCTGCCGCGTGATGCTCGTTCCGGATGTCACTTGCGCGATCGACATCGCGCCGCCGGCGCACAATACCCCCACAATATGCAGCCTCGTGGCATCCCCGAGGGCCGCGAATATCGGGACGGCATTCTGCAATGCCGCCGAGTTCCGCAGCAGCGCTTTTCTCGAAGTCGCGCTACGGCGCATCGAAGTGCTTCGCTATGTTGTCCATCTGGGCGTCCCAGCCTCCGCTATTAAGGCGAAAAGCCTCCGAACGCCGTGCCGTCGGAACCTTGTCAAAGCCCGACTCGGTGACGCTCAGAAGCGTGCCATCCTGCACTTCCTGCAGTCTGAATTCCACTAACGTCGTCGGCTCCTGTAAGTAGTCGACCCCAGGATTAATCGCAGCCGGATGCCAGCGCCATGATAACAAGGTCTCGGGCTCCATGCGTTCGATCAATACATCGAAAATCACATGTTCGTAGCCCGGATGAGTGACATGACCCTGCACGCTCTGGCCTGCCTTAAAGGTCTTTCCCTGAAGTGCCACACCAAACCAGTTACCGAATTCTTCAGCGTTCGACAGCGCGCGCCAGATACGTGCACGCGGCGCCTTGAGCGGGATTTTTCTCTCGATGCGGTCTGTCGGTGAATTCATATGCAGCTCCTGAGCTGCATATTACTCATATTCACCCGTAACGCAACTTTTCGGTTGCATCTATAGGAGCCCTTGAGAGGTGCCGCGTTGCCTCGGAGAATCGGGCGCGAGCGAGATACTTCCGAGTTAGCGTGCTTAGACGCTCTCCAGTTCGACGCGGATCCACTCCTGAAACTGCAATACCAGATACTCCTCCGGCATCAATACGCCCTGCCGGTGCGGTGCAGCATGCAGGCCCTGTTGGTTAAGCTCACAGATCTGTGCATCCTCGGTCATGACGCGATTGGCGAAATCGACGGCATTACTCATGTCGAAGGCTGGATCGGCAAGCGTTTTCGCGGCAAAGAGATATTCCACGCACATTTCTGTCTGCTCGGGGCCTAAAGGCCGAAGGCGCACAATGCGCACGTAGTCCGGGTGGCCGACAATAAATACGGACGGCAGACTTGTGACGTAGACGTGCGCCGCTTGGCGCTCCTCTGCGGTCAGGTCAGGTAGAGGCGCGCCGATGCCCTGCCCGTTCGTGGACCAGGTCGTGGCTCCTAAACGCAGTCCGCCTTTGAACTTTGGATCTGTGCTGTCGGCGTGCTGCACCCACTGTGGATCGTCGCGTTCTTCCAGCAGGCCACGTCCAAAAATGGGTACGAGCTGCGCAAGCTGCAGGTGTACTCCGGGACAGTGCAAGCATTCGTTATAGTTCTCCCAGAAAATCTTCCAGTTGCACTGCATGGTCTTGACAAGGGTGTGGCCGAGGCGCAAGTCGCCCAATGACCAATTGTTCAGGCGATCGAGCGGTTGATCGAAGTTCTGCTGCAAGGGCGGCGGATCTGCACTGAGGGCGATGAACACGCACCCGTTCCACTCCTGCACGGATATTTTATAGAGCGAATAATCGCCTACATCAAAACCGTGAGCATGAACCTTGGACGACGTACGCAACAGTTCTCCATGCAGGTCGTACGCCCACGCGTGATACGGACAAATGATGGCGGGTGACCGGAGCTGGCCTTGAGCCTCTCGGCATAACGCCGCTCCCCTGTGGCGGCAGGTATTGTAAAAGCCCTGCAGTTGCCCCGCGTCGTCGCGCACCAGAAAGATGCGCTGATCGGCAATCTCAAAAGTGCGGAACGAACGTGGCAGCTCCACTCCTTCCGACCGGCCGACATATATCCAGTTGCGAAACCAGATGCGGCGCAACTCGCGCTCATAGTGCGCGCGGTCATAATAATAATGCGCCGGAAGAGCCTGTCGCTGTTCGGTCAGTCCGTTGTAGCCGGCGGCACGTTGCTCCGGAACATTCTTAACCTCCATCGTCCTCTCCTCAATCGATCCAAGGAGATGATTTTACCGCATCGATCCAGTTGGGTTCAGCACACAACGCCTGCTGCGATATCAAGAGCCTGCTGAAAGCCGATCTCCTGTGCACCGAAGCCGACGCGGAAATGGGCAGAGGCCCCAAAACAGTCGCCGGGGGCGACAAGAACGCCTTCGCGGGCAAGTGCCTCGCACATCGGCCGCGTGTTGCCGCCATCCAGACGCCAGGGAAAGGCTACAGTGCCGCCGCAGGGACGCACCCATCCGAGTGTGCTGCGGCGCGCGTTCATAAACTCATCGAGCCTCGCCAAATTCGTCCGCGTGACCTCCTCCAGGCGCGCGAGAATCACGCGCCGGTGCACGAGCGCATGCACGGCGACTGCTTCGGTGATCGGCGATCCGGAGACCGTGAAGTAACTGCGCAGGTTAATGAGGCGCTCCCGCCGACGCGCGTCGCGTTCGATGAGCCATCCGATACGCAGGCCGCTCAACGACAGTGCCTTGGAAAGATCGCTCACCGCGATGGCGTTGGAAAGCTTCGCAACCGACGGCACGGGCGCGCCGAAATACAGCGGGTGATACACCTCATCAACGACTAACGGGACGCCGCGTTCGGCGAGCATTTCGGCAAGCCGCGCCATTTCCGCGGGCGGCATGAGACTCCCTGTCGGGTTGTGCGGCGAGTTGACGAGCACGAGGCGCGTTGCGCCATCGACCGCCGCCATTACCAGATCCGCGCTTTGCGCAAATCCCCGCGTGCGCTCGACCTCGTAGGTCGTGACCCGTAACCCCCACGCACGCGCCATCACGGCAAATGCAGGAAATCCTGGATTCGGCAGAACGATCGCAGCCCCGGGCTCGGCCGCGAGACAGTACAGGACGGATAGCGCCTCCGAGGCGCCGGTCGTCACGACGACCCAGTCGGGATCGACGTCATGAAGTTCCGCGATGGCTTGCCGCAGTTCCTTCGCGCCTTCGGGCGGAGCGTACAAGACCCTGAGCTCCTTGAGTGCCGTCATGAGCTCACCATCCCCGAGAGCCGCGAGTTCCCCGAGAGTCCAGACCGGGCCGGTGCTTGATGCCAAGTTATAGCGTATCGGGGGCGAGGCGAAGTCGTGCGCCGCCAGCCACTGATCCAAAAGAAACGGCGGAAGATGCATTTCAAAAATCTCAAGTCAACTCAACAACTACCCATGCCGCGCAAGACCTCTAGAATGCAAACAATGCAGAGATATCCTTGAAGGCTTTGAACTCGAGCGCATTTCCCGAAGGGTCCGTGAAAAAAAGCGTCGCTTGCTCCCCCGGCTCTCCCTTGAACCGAACATGGGGTTCGACGACAAACTTTATTCCATGCGCCTTGAGTCTTTCGGCCAGCGCAGCCCAATCGGGCATATCCAGTACGACACCACAATGCGGTACCGGAACGCTGTGGGCGTCGACGGGATTGTGGTGAGATGGAATTCGGCCCTGCGTACCGAGAGCGGGATTGAGGTGGCACACTAACTGATGACCGTACAGA
>Ga0302324_100020497_pt1 | contig 12929 bp, 13 predicted proteins | sample Palsa_T0_1_FD_201949 | JGI IMG/M metagenome (GOLD analysis project Ga0302324, IMG submission 201949) | Peat permafrost microbial communities from Stordalen Mire near Abisko, Sweden - Palsa_T0_1 | ecosystem: Environmental > Terrestrial > Soil > Palsa > Peat permafrost | place: Sweden: Abisko...
ACGATGGGAAAACCATTTGCCATGGGTGGAACCCGGAGTCCGGGTTCCTTCCTTACCGATGGGATACGGGTTATAGCGAAGCCCTGATTCTTTACATGCTGGCTCTCGGTTCGCCGACATTCCCTATCGATGCGGAAGGTTATCGGGAATGGATCTCAAGTTTTGAATCGAAGAGACTCTACGACACCGAATACCTGTATGCCGGACCGCTCTTCATACATCAGATGTCGCACCTGTGGCTGGATTTTCGCGGCATCCACGACGACTTCAATAGGAAGACGGGTATCGATTATTTTGAGAACAGCCGGCGGGCGACACACGTTCAAAGGCAATATGCAATCGAGAATCCGCTGAGGTTTGCCCATTATCATCAATACGGCTGGGGATTCACCGCGAGCGACGGACCGGGACCCGCGATTCTGGAAGTGAATGGCGTGCGGAGAGTATTTTTCGACTACGCGGCACGCGGCGCTCCATTTGGCCCGGACGACGGGACGATTTCACCCTGGGGGGTCGTTGCGTCCATCCCATTCGCGCCGGAGATCGTGATCGATACCGTGCGGCACGCCATCGAGCGCCTGGAATTGAAGGGGCACAGCCCGTACGGGTTCGATGCGAGTTTTAATGCCACTTATCCGGACAAAAGTGGAAACCAGCACGGATGGGTGTCTCCGTGGATCTTCGGGTTGAATCAGGGTCCGATTATTTTGACGATCGAAAATTTTCAGACGGAGCTGATCTGGCAGATCACCCGAAAGTGCGTTTATCTCGCAAAGGGTCTGCGGCGCGCCGGGTTTCGCGGCGGCTGGCTTGACCCCGAACGCCGGTAAAGGGCGGAGCACCGACATTGCCTCAAACACCGACCGATGCCAGCCGCGACAGGATCCCTTCCACGCTGCAGCGTCCCGGCGCCTGGGAGTTTTGGCTGGCGGTGCTGCTTACCGGCGCGGCCACGGGCATCGGCGCGGCAGCGCTGACCCGGCTTCTGGAAACGGCGCAGCACTTCGCGTGGAACGGCTCCGGCACCGACCTGCTGGATGCGGTCGGGCATGCCGGGGCGTGGCGTCACATTCTGGTGCTGCTAGGCGCGGGACTGCTAACTGGCGGAGGACAGATCGTCCTGAGAAGTCTGTCGAGCGCCAACGGAATCGACACTACGGAGGCTATTTGGTTCCATGCCGGCCGAATGCCGGCGATCCGCACCCTGGGCAGCGCTGTGCTTTCCGTGCTGATCGTCGGCATGGGCGTTTCACTGGGGCGGGAGGGCGCACCCAAGCAAGCGGGAGCGGTGTTCGCCAACTTCTTTTCAGACCGGGGACGCTTGTCCGACGAGCAACGCCGGCTGCTGGTGGCTTGCGGCGCTGGGGCGGGGATGGGCGCGGCCTACGGCGTGCCGTTGGGAGGGGCGCTCTTCGCGCTGGAGGTGATGCGCGGGGTGTTGGCACTCAGGTTTCGTGCTACCTGCCCTTTTCTGCTCCGTGGTCGCAACGGCTGGCTTGCGGCGCCCAACGCGCCGACCTACGTCTTTCCGGCTTATTCCAGTTCCGGATCGGTCGTCGTCTGGGCGCTCTTAGCAGGTCCGCTTGCGGGCGTGGTTTCGGTAGGTTATGTGCGAATGGTTCGGTGCGGATGGCAACAAGCCTCATGGCTGGCGGCGGCTCGCGGAGCCCGTCGGGGCATTGTGACTGCTGGGGGCCGTCTCGATTTGGTTCCCGCAGTTATTGGGAAACGGCAGGGACGTTTCGCAGTTGGCGTTCACGAACCAGGGGGGGGCCGGTCTTACTGCCGACACTGCTGGTGCTGAAGCCCGTGGCCATCCTACTGTGTATGCGCAGCGGGGCACCCGGGGGCTTGCTTACACCGTCGCTGACGGTGGGCGCAATGTGGGGCGGCGTTCTGAGACATGCTTGGTCCTGGTTGTGGCCCGGTGTGCCGCCCGGACTGTTTGCCGTGCTCGGGGCCGCCGCGGTATTGGCGGCAACCACACAGGGGCCGATCTCGACGGTGGTGCTGATGATGGAGCTCACGGGGCGGGACCGGTCGTTCATCCTGCCGATGCTGCTGGCAGTGGGGACAGCGAAGCTGGTTGCGCGGACGATCGAGCCGCGATCGATTTACGACGCACGGCTCATCGATCAAGAGATAGCGGCACGGCAGAAGTTGCGCGACTCGCCACCACAATGAGGATGGATGCGATGCCATCCCGATGCAGTAGGCGGCACACGAGTAGCGTAGATGGGTGGAGCACAAGTCGGGAATCCGGGCGCAGTTCCGACCATATTTGGTCATATGGCGCAAGGTTGCCATGCGACGACGTGTCCGGCTATGCATTCAAAGGATGAAGCGTTTGGCATCACTCGTGCACACATAGAGAAGGGAAACCTCATGGCAAATGCAGCAGTAATGGATAACCCGGGCGCGGTGGATGTGATCACCGAGGTCCGTCGCGAAGAGGCTTTGCTGAAGACCGGGGCATTGCAGAACGCGATTTTCAATAGCGCCAACTTCTCGAGTATCGCCACCGACGAAAAAGGCGTCATTCAAATATTCAACGTTGGCGCCGAGCGCATGCTGGGCTACGCGGCCGCCGACGTGGTGAACAAGATCACGCCTGCCGATATTTCCGATCCGTTGGAAGTAATCGCCCGCGCGGCGGCGTTGAGCACCGAGCTCGGAACCACGATTACGCCAGGCTTCCAGGCCTTGGTCTTCAAGGCCTCGCGCGGTATCGAGGACATCTACGAATTGACTTACATCCGCAAAGATGGCAGCCGCTTTCCGGCCATCGTGTCGGTGACCGCGCTACGCGACGATCAAGGCGCGATTATCGGCTACCTGTTGATCGGCACCGATAATTCCGCGCGTAAGCAGGTCGAAGCGGAGCAGATGAAGCTCGATCAGCGCCTGCGCGACCAGCAGTTCTACACGCGCTCATTGATCGAATCCCACATTGACGCGCTCATGACCACCGATCCGGCCGGAATCATCACCGACGTGAACCGGCAGATGGAGGCGCTCACTGGCTGCACGCGCGACGAGTTGATCGGGGCGCCGTTCAAGAACTACTTCACCGATCCGGAGCGGGCTGAGGCGGGCATCAAGCTGGTGCTGCGGGAGAAGAAGCTCACCAACTACGAGCTCACCGCCCGCGCGCGGGACGGCAAGACCACAGTGGTATCCTACAACGCGGCCACCTTCTACGACCGCGACAGGAAGCTGCAAGGAGTGTTCGCCGCAGCGCGCGATGTTACCGAGAGCAAACGTCTCGGCCAGGCGCTGCAGGAGCAGAACGTCGAGTTGAAGAGAGCCAGGGCCGCGGCGGAAAAAGCCAATCTGGCGAAATCGGATTTCCTCTCCAGCATGAGCCATGAGTTGCGCTCGCCGCTGAATGCCATCCTGGGTTTCGCGCAGCTCATCAACTCCGATTCCCCGCCACCCACGCGCTCCCAGACGGAAAGCATCGATCAAATTCTGCACGCGGGCTGGTATCTGCTGGAGCTGATCAACGAAATCCTGGATCTGGCGCAGATCGAGTCGGGAAGGCTGGCGCTGTCGCTGGAACCCACGTCGCTGACCGAGGTAATGTTCGAATGCCAGGCCATGATCGAGCCGCAGGGGCAAAAGCGCGGCATCAAAATGACCTTCCCCGAGAGCGACTCACCTTGTTTTGTGGATGCCGACCGGACCCGCTTGAAACAGGTTCTGATCAACCTGCTTTCGAACGCGATCAAGTACAACCAGGCGAACGGGACGGTGGTCGTGGACGTGGACTGCGCTATGGGCACCCCTGAACGGGTTCGCGTGAGCGTTAAGGATACGGGCGCGGGATTGCCTCCGGACATGCTGATGCAGCTTTTTCAGCCTTTCAACCGCCTGGGACAGGAGAGAAGCACTGAGGAAGGTACCGGCATCGGCTTGGTGATGAGCAAGCGGCTGGTTGAACTGATGGGAGGCGAGATCGGTGTGGAGAGCACTGCCGGGTTGGGTAGCGTGTTCTGGTTCGAATTGAACTGGGCCGCGGCGCCACAACTGGCAGTTGACAAAACCGAACCGGCAAATCCACAAGCGCAGGTTCAGCACGGCGCGCCGTTGCGCACGTTGCTGTATGTAGAGGACAACCCGGCTAATCTGAAGTTGATCGAGCAACTCATCGCACGCCGCCCGGATATGCGCCTGCTGACCGCGAAAGACGGAAATCTGGGTATCCAGATTGCACGCGCCAGCCGTCCGGAGGTGATCCTGATGGACATCAATCTGCCCGGCATCGGCGGTATCGAAGCCTTGAGAATTCTTCGTGAAGACCCGGCCACCGCGCGGATTCCCGTGGTGGCCCTGAGTGCCAATGCAATGCCGCGCGACATCGAGAAGGGCCTGCAGGCCGGATTCTTCCGGTATCTCACCAAACCAATCAAGGTCAATGAGTTCATGCATACGTTGGACGAAACACTGGAATTCGCTCGACAAGAGGCCGGCCATACCAAATGAACCTGGACGAAGGTCATGGTCAGGCCAGCCGACATTCTGAACGCCAAAATCCTGGTGGTTGACGATTGGGAAGTCAATGTTCGTCTGCTGGAGGGCATGCTGCGGGTCGCAGGCTATACTTCCGTCCAGTCCACGACCGATCCGACGGAGGTCTGCGAACTTCACCGCAAGAACCGATACGGCTTGATACTGCTCGATCTCCAAATGCCCGGCATGGATGGATTCCAGGTGATGGAAGGCCTGAAGGAAATCGAAAAGGACGGCTATCTACCGGTGCTGGTGATCACCGCGCAACCGGATCACAAGCTACGCGCTCTGGAAGCCGGCGCTAAGGATTTCGTCGCGAAACCATTCGATCTGGCCGAGTTGCGCGCGCGCGTGCACAATATTCTGGAAGTGCGCTTGTTGCACCTGGAAACGAGAAACTACAGCAAGAAGCTGGAGGAGACGGTCCGGGAACTGGAGGCAAGCCGCGAGGTGATCCGCCTCAAGAACGTGGAGGAGCAAGAGAGGAACGAGCGGGAATTAACCTTGGCGCAGGAAACTCAGCAAAGCCTGCTGCCCCGTTTCCTGCCACAGTTTGAGAATTTTCGCATCCATGCATTTAACAGCCCCACACGCTATGTCGGAGGGGATTTCTACGATTTCCTGCAACTCGGCTCAGGTGAGTGGGTGGGGGTCCTCGCAGATGTTTCCGGCAAGGGGATATCCGCCGCCCTGTTAAGTTCGATGGTGCTGGGCGCTCTCAGCATGGAATTTCACTCCGGGACCCAGCCGCAGGAGGTCTTGAGCCGGGTTAACCAGCTCCTTTGCGAAAGATCCCTTCCCTTCCAGTTCGTTACGCTCTTTGTCTTCCTCCTGAACGCGGACGGCACGGGGCAATTCATCAGCGCGGGGCATAATCCAGCCTATTTATTTCGCTCCGCTACGGGAAAAATCGAAAAGCTGGTCGCCGAGGCTCATTTCCTGGGGATGTTCGATGTGGCCTCTTATCCATCCCGCGCTTTCCGTTTGGACACGGGAGACATCCTGGTGGTTTATTCCGACGGCCTTACAGACGCGCAAAACCAGTGGGAGGAAATGTTCGGAGAGGAAAGGCTGCTAAGTATCATTCGGCAAGAGGCCCCTTCGGGAAGTCACGCGCTCGAACAGAAATTCTTGCAAGCCATCGGGGAATTCACGCAGGGCATGCCGCAGACCGATGATATCACCTGCATGATCGTCGAGAAATGCCGGTGAGGGAATCATGGGTGGCAGTGCGGGTCCTTCACTTCAGCTTGCACAGCGGGCGCCCATACGCTTCGGATCGGCAGCCATTTCGAGAGAAGGGATTCCAAGCGCCAGGTAGGCCGGGGGGCTACCCTTCGATTAGGATGGTCTTGCATGAATCGTATTCTCATCATCGGAGCTACCGGCCGGGTTGGCCGACAGCTTCTCGCTCAATTGCCGGCCACGGGCGTGCGGGTCCGCGCGCTCGCCCGCAACCCGCACACGGCTGGTTTGCCGCCACACGTTGATGTCGTACGCGGAGATCTCACTCTTCCCGAGACCCTTGATGGATGCCTGGATGGCATCGATGCGGTGTTCCTGGTGTGGACCGCCCCGCCGGCCGCTGTTGTTCCCGCTTTGGAGCGGATCGCGAAGCACGCACGGCGCATCGTATTCCTCTCAGCTCCGCTCAAAACGGCACACCCCTTCTTCCAACAGCCCAATCCGGTGCGAGCGGTGGGCGCGCAAATCGAGCGGCTGATCGAGACCTCAGGACTTGAGTGGACGTTCCTGCGGCCCGGAATGTTCGCCGCAAATGCACTGGGTTGGTGGGCGCCCCAGATCCGCGCCGGCGGCGATGTCGTGCGCTGGCCCCATGTCGGCGCTCCTACAGCTCCGATCCACGAGCGCGACATCGCCGCAGTCGCGGTCCGCGCCTTGTGTGAGGATGGACACGCCGCAGCGGAATATGTTCTGACCGGGCCTCAATCCCTGAGCCAGTCCGAACAGATATCGACGATCGGTGGTGTGATCGGCCGCTCGCTGCGGCTTGCAGAGATCTCGCCAGAAGACGCGAGATCTGAGTTGCTCACTCGCATGCCTGCGGTCGTCGTGAGTATGCTGCTCGACGCCTGGGCTGCGGCAATCGGTCAACCTGCGTTCGTGACATCCACGGTCGCAGACATCACCGGAGCGCCGGCGCGAACGTTCCGCGACTGGGCCACCGATCACGCCGCGGAGTTTCGGGCGTGATGTTGCGCGAAGTCGATGGCGTGGCCGAACCTACTCCAGGAACTTTCCAACGAGCCACATATGACCAAATGGGTCAACCAGGGCACCCTGAAGCATCCGCTTGATCGGATGCGGGCCGACCGTCGTGTGCGTATGTTCACGGATGGGATCTCGCTCAATAGCTCCGGCGGCCACAGCGTGCTTGTGCACCGCAATGGGATCGTCTACAAAGAGCTCGATCCTCACAGTTGTGAAACCTGCGGAGGCTGGGCTGCGCGTGCCATAAGCGGGCGACTCCTGGGCCAAGAAGAAGTGGGCGCCGTCAATTGAAAGTCCGGCGACGGCTCCGTCCAGGCTCCACAGGACTGTCGCACCAAACGCGGCCTTGTAGAACTCGATCGCAGCGTTTCCGTCGCCAACTGCCAACATGGGCGAGATTTGGGTTCCCATCGCGCAAGCTCCAGTTTAGGCAATTCTAGCAGGAGGCCGTGCTCCCGCGCTGGCATGTTCGGGGCCGACTGGGGTCTGCCCCCTATCGCGTGAAGCGCGTCGCTTTCCTGGCCGCGTGCCGCTCCAGCGCCAGCTCGATCAGTCGGTCCACCAGCGCGGAGAACGAAAGCCCGCTCTGCTCCCACATCTTAGGGTACATGCTGATGGAGGTGAAGCCGGGGATGGTATTGATTTCGTTCAGGTAGAGCGTGCCGGTGGCGGACTCCAGCAGGAAATCGACGCGTGCCATGCCTTCGCATCCGACGGCGCGATAACATTCTACAGCCAGCCGGCGCAGATCGGCCGTCTGCTGCGCGCTCAACTCCGCGGGCAGGCGGAATTGCGCCCGGTCGAGCAGGTATTTGTCTTCGTAGTCGTAGAATTCCTTGGAAGGCAGGATCTCGCAGGGCAGGGAAGCCACCGGATCGTCGTTGCCCAGCACCGCGCATTCCAGCTCGCGCCCTTCAATCGCGCGCTCCACAACGATCTTGCCGTCGAACTCGGCAGCCAGCCGCATGGCCGGCTCCAGTTCGGCGCGACTGTGAACCTTCGAAATCCCCACCGAGGAGCCTAGGTTGGCCGGCTTCACGAAAACCGGAAACGGAAAGCGTTGCGAGACCGTCTCAATCGCCTCGGCGTTCAACGCATGCCGCGCCAGCGCGACATATTCCACCACCGGCAGGCCGCGCTCGATGCAAATGCGCTTCATCATCTCCTTATCCATGGAGACGGCAGAGGCCAGGACGGCTGCGCCCACGTACGGCAGATCCGCCAGTTCCAGCAACCCTTGCACCGTGCCGTCCTCGCCGAAGGTGCCGTGTAAAACCGGAAACACCACGTCTATTTCCGGATGCGCGCCCGGCTCCGGCAGGATCGGCTCGGGCGACCATTTGCCCCCCCGATCGATGAAGTACTCCATCACGTCATAGCGGGTGCGATCCAATGCCGCCATGATGGATTTCGCCGAACGGATGGAAATCTCGTGCTCGCCGCTGCGTCCTCCGTAGATCACGGCGACTGTAGTCTTCATAGGATCTTTTTGCCCATGGCGGACATGATCATTTCGACTGCCAAATCCGCCGTCCGGTTGATCTCGTCGATCACCGGGTTGACTTCGACCACTTCCATGGAAAGCATGTGGCCGTTGTCGGAGATCAGCTCCATGGCCAGATGCGCCTCGCGGTAGGTGGCGCCACCGCGGACCGGAGTGCCCACGCCGGGCGCGAACTGCGGGTCTACCCAATCCATATCGAGCGAGAGGTGGAATCCGGCGGTGCCGTCCGTGGCGATGCGGAAGGCTTCATCCATGACGGAGCGCAGGCCGCGCTCATCGATGTCGCGCATGGTGAAGGCGCGCACGCCGGTTTCCCGCACGTGGCCCCTTTCGAGCGCATCCACGTCGCGCAGGCCCACCAGCACGGATTTGCGCGGTTCGACCTTGGGCGCGTAGCCGAGCAGGTTGGTGAGCTCGGGCGGCCCCAGCCCCACGCAGCACGCCAGCGGCATACCGTGCACGTTGCCGCTGGGCGAGGTCTCGGGGGTGTTCATGTCGGCGTGCGCGTCGATCCAGATCAGTCCGATTTGCCGCTTCTTGCGCCGGAAATGGCGGGAAACTCCGGCTACCGTGCCCACCGCCACGGAATGGTCGCCGCCCAAGACCAGCGGGACCTTCTTATTGGCGAGGGCGCGATCCACCATCAGCGCCAGGCGCTTGCAGGCGAGCGCGATCTGGGGCAGGTACTTGGCGCGGTCGGGACCCTCGGGCAGACTCTCCGGCTGATCCACCGGCACGTTGCCGAGATCGTCGACGTGGTAGCCCAGGGCCGCCAGCCGCTTATTCAGATTGGCCACGCGGATGGCGGAGGGACCCATGTCCACGCCGCGGCGGTCCTGGCCGAGGTCGAGAGGCGCTCCGATGATGGCGATGTGGGAATGCCGCATGACGTTGTTTCTGAGGGCGAGACGCCATGGACGAGTTTATCGCACGGTGGGGCTTGGAGGGCGGGCCTCCCGTCGCGGGAGCGCGTTCCGGTCGACGTTCCGGAACATCACGCGGGTATTAGCGGAGAGGGGCGCCACGGCGACGGTCTTAGGTGGTTCTGCGGCCGGCGCCCGCTTAGGGTCCGATTGCCCCGTCCATCCGGTCGTCAACATGCCACGATTGCGGCGTATAGCGAAATCAAGCTGAAGGATGGGATGCATTTAGACGTCTGACGTAACTGACTTGTATCTGACAGCCGCATGGAGAGCGTGGCGGGACTGATATACTCGGAGGAGGAGGCGGCAATGGAAAGGTCCAATGATCCCCGCCACGACTTCTACGCTAGTCCGACAGTGGAAGAACTAGTCGCCCAACAGCGAAAAGAGCCGATTCGCGATCCCAGGATTCTGCTAGGCGACTTTTGGCCCGAGGACGAGCCAATCGAGGAGTTCCTGGCCGCCCTCCGGCAGTGGCGTGGACACGATAAGTCCGACCGCGCCGCATGAGCACGATCGTCGTAGATACTGATGTCGTGTCCTTCGTCTTCAAGAACCATCCGATCGCGACGGAGTACCTGCCCGACCTCATTGATCGAATCCCGATCATCTCGTTCATGACGGTCGCGGAATTGGACCGCTGGGCTCTTGAAGCTCGTTGGGGGGCGGCGCGGCGGACACGACTGCAAGAGTACCTTGAACGCTTCGTCGTCTTTCCATATGATCGTGAACTGTGCACGAATTGGGCGGAAGTGACGGTCGCTGCCCAATCCGGCGGAAGACGGATTGAATGCGCCGATGCCTGGGTTGCCGCCACAGCGTTGCTATCGCGTGCGCCGCTCCTCACCCACAATCGCAGGGATTATCTCGGCGTGCCTGGACTCGCGCTGATCTCCCACGCGGGCTAACCTTGGGCGCTAGCCCACCAGGTAAGCTCGGTCTTTCAAGCAGACTCTCCCGCTGATCCACCGGCACGTTGCCGAGATCGTCGACGTGGTAGCCCAGGGCCGCCAGCCGCTTATTCAGATTGGCCAGTGCTCATCATGAGTTTCGGCTCGGCTTGGCAGGCCTAACAACACACCGCTCGCGTCTTTTTGTCCGGCAACCGCGACGCTCTGCCGTGGCAGACCACCTCACGGCTCCCGGAACAGCGCCCGAAAGCCCTCCTGATCGAAATGACCGTCGTTCGTCAAGACGCCAGTGATCCCTGCCGGCCAGTAAGGACGCCGGATTCTGCGGGACAATCCGAACCATACGGCTTTCGCGCATGTTCTGAACATTTGTTGACGCCTTGCGCCGAAATTGCGGCCCCCACGCGGCAAAATAGTTCAGATAACTCGGTCGACACTTCCTCGGTCGTGAAGATCGTACCCGGAGGCCCTGATCGCGTGAAAGCTTGCGCCTTTTCGTGGGCGAGATCCTGAATGTTAGTAACCGCGATCCAATAAAACGTGTCCGCAAACACCGCGTTCATGGGTTGCGCTTCGGATGCCCGTAGAGATAATGATCAACCTCGCTGGCGCCATCTTTCGGAAGCCTGGCAAATTCCTGAGCCGGCACATCCTGCATATTGTCGAGGATAACGTCCCAGATCGGGCGCGGGTCGGCCTTCTGCTCCGCCGGCCCATCGGGCGCATCGGCGAGAATTCTGTCGACGGCCTCCCTGACGAGAGCATCCGTCGAGAGGCCCTTCGCCTGCGCCACGGCGATAAGCCTGGCTTCTTCCTGCGGCTGCAGCGGCAAAGTGATGGTCATTGAACACAACCTTCTTCCGTCGTCATGGCCTGTTCGCGCGGACCAGATCGCCTTCTTGATATTTTCGCGCTTTTCGGAGTGTGAAGTCCACAGCGCGGGGCATCCGACGCGGGTTTAGGCGAGCCTCCCTCGCTGAAGAGCGGGTCCTGGAGGACCCCGCAGACCTGGAGGTCCGCCCCACGGCAAACATCAGCGCCCGATGACGATGCCCACCGCGGACGGCTGCACATCCAGCCGCTCGATGCGGTGACCCAGCGCGAAGGGCGCGCCTATCTTGGCGTCCGGGTAGGCCTGCATGACGTAGCTGTGGATCAGGAAATCGAGCATACGTCCCTCGATGGTGACGCCGGAAATCTCCACCTGCTGCACGTCCACGGTCGCGGTTCCACCGGACGACCGGATGCGCGCGGTAATGGTAACGGGCCGCTCGCCATCCAGCAGATAGGCCATGATCCGTCCCGGCGGCTTCCCCTCCGCGCGGCGCAGCTTGCCGAAGTCGATGAGCGCGGAGGCAGTGGCCGTTCCCGGTCCCAACTTGAGCCGCGGATTGCGGACTCCCTCGGGCGCCGCTTCGGCAACTTCCTGGCGGGCGTAGGCGTTCAACTCGGCGGGCGTCAGCACCACGCGCGAGCCAGGCTTGACACGATCGTGCTCGATCAGGGAGATCTTGTGCGCGACCGTCTGGTAGTCGGACGAGGCACTGCGAAGCAGCGCCACGGTCAGCAGCGCCAGTCCCGCGATGAAACGTTTGCCCATACCAGACGGACGTACCCTGCTATGCATTCGTTGCCGCCGTTCGGGGCAAGGCGGCCCAAATAGGACAGCGGGTCCTGGAGGGCCCGCGCACCCCTAAAGTCTACCCCACTACGGCCGGCCCACCACGAAGCGCTAAAATTGTTAATGGAGATTGCTTGCACTCACATTCTCACGCTCACGCCCACGGCGCCGGGACCGGCCGCATCCTCTGGTGGTCTCAGGTGGCCACCTTCGCATTCGTGGCAGTGGAAGTGTTCGCGGGCTTCCAGGCCCACAGTCTGGCGCTGCTCTCCGATGCCGGCCACAATTTCACCGACGGCCTGGCCTTGTTGCTCGCCTGGTTCGGCGTCTATCTGCAGTCCAGGCCGGCCGACGAAGTCAAGACCTACGGCTATCACCGCGCCGGCGTGCTGACGGCTTTCGTGAACGCCCTGACGTTGGTGGCGTTGGCCGCCTGGATCTTCTACGAAGGCTGGCAGAGACTGCGGCACCCCGCCCCCGTGCGCGAAACCGTGATGATGCTGGTGGCCGCCGCCGGCCTGGCGCTCAACGGCGGCATCATGTGGGGTCTGCGCGCGGCGCGCCAGAGCGACATCAATATCCGCAGCGCCTTCGTACACATGCTGGGCGACCTGCTGGGATCGGTCGCCATCATCGCGGGCGCGCTGGTCATGCGCTACACCGGTTGGATCCAGGTGGACCCGATACTCTCGATCCTGATCGGCGTGCTGATCGTGTGGACCGCCTGGGACATCATCAAGGAATCGCTGAATATCCTGTTGGAAGGCCTGCCGCGCGGCCTGGAGCTGCAATCGGTGACCGCCGCCATGTGCCATGTGGAGGGCGTGCTGGACGTACACGATCTGCACATCTGGAGCCTGGGATCGAGTATCCACGCGCTGAGCTGTCACGTGCTGATTGAGGACGTGCCTCCGTCGGCCAGCAATTGCGTTCTGGCGCGCATCAACGACATGCTGGCGCACGAGTTTCATATTCGCCACTCCACGGTGCAGTTCGAGCACGTGGGCTGCGCGGTGGCGGAGAGCGGCTGCGTGATCCCCGCCGAAGAGCCTTCCACTCACTCTCACGCACGCCCACATTGACCATTTTCAGTAGATGTGAATCCGGGTGATCGCCTTCCACATAGTGACCTCATCGGCGAACTCGATGTCGCTGCCCACCGGGATGCCCATGGCGATACGCGTCACCTTCACTCCCAGCGGTTTCAGCAGCTTCGAGAGATAGAC
>Ga0302324_100020501_pt1 | contig 12926 bp, 10 predicted proteins | sample Palsa_T0_1_FD_201949 | JGI IMG/M metagenome (GOLD analysis project Ga0302324, IMG submission 201949) | Peat permafrost microbial communities from Stordalen Mire near Abisko, Sweden - Palsa_T0_1 | ecosystem: Environmental > Terrestrial > Soil > Palsa > Peat permafrost | place: Sweden: Abisko...
CCAGCTCGACCGGCACCGCGGACCGCCGCGCCAGCGCTCTGAGCGCCGGTGTCAGGCCCTGCTCGGACAAGATCGCGGGGTGAATGCCCTGGGAGATCTCCCGCACATGGTCAAACACGCTTTCTGCCCGCTCGGCGATGCGCGCCAGGCTGCCTTCTAGCTCAGCCAGCGCGGGCGGCACCGTTGCGTGTACCGCCCGGACGTCCGCCTCTACCGTCCGTATGTCCAGCATCAGCGAAACCAGCTGCTGCTGGGTGCCGTCGTGCAGATCACGCTCGATCCGCCGCCGCGTCTCATCCGCCGCCGCGACGATCCGCGCGCGCGAGGCCATCAGCTCGGCGCGGCTGTCGGCGTTCGCGATCGCCGTCGCCACCAGCTCGGTGAACGAGACCAAGCGCGCCTCGGTATCCGCCGGCAATGGCTGCTCCCGCTGCGAAGCAACCGAGATCGTGCCCCACAGACGGCCCTCAACAATGATCGGTGTCCCGATCGCCGAGCGGAAGCCCACCTCGCGGATGCCGACACCGAGCGCGCCCGAGGAGCTCTCGGCGTTGTAGTCGACCCGGGCCGGACGGCCGGTCTGGAATACCAGCGTGCCGACGTTGCGGCCGCCAAGCGTCCACCGGCTGCCCACCGGGAAGCGGGCCGTTACACTGCCCCACTGACTGACGAAGTTAAGCGTGCCATCGGGCTCGTAGCGGCACAAGGCCGCCTGATCGACCGGGACCAGCTGCCCGACCTCCCCGGCCACCGCCGTGAACACTTCCTCCGGCGCCGCCCCGCGCGCTACCAGCGTCGCGACCCGCCGCAGCGCCGCCTGCTCCTCTGCCAGCCGGGCCAGGGCGGCGCGGCTCTCGGCGTTCGCGATCGCCGTCGCCACCAGCTCGGTGAACGAGGCCAGGCGCGCCTCGGTGTCCGGCAGCGGGGGCTGCTCCAGGGTCGAACCGGCAAAAATCGCCCCCCCACAGACTCCCCTCGACGATGACCGGCGTTCCGACCGCCGACCGGATGCCCGTCTCGCGGACGACAGCACTGAGCGGGCCCGAGGAACTATCGGGATAACGGTCGACCCGGGCCGGGCGGCCAGTCTCGAACACCAGCGTGGTGACGTTGTGCCCCCCAACGGGCCACCGGACGCCCACCGGGAGGTTTTCGCCTGCCGGGCCCCAGGTCGTGACGGTGGTCGCCGTACGGCCGGGCTCGTAGCGGAACAGCGTCGCCAGCTCGACGCGAAGCAGCTGCCCGACCTCCCCGGCCACCGCCGTGAACACTTCCTCCGGCGCCGCCCCGCGTGCCACCAGCGTCGCGACCCGCCGCAGCGCCGCCTGCTCGTCGGCCAGCTGACGCAGCCGTGCCTGATCGGGCGGATCACCCCCCACCCTCCCGTCCGCGGCACGACCTGCACCGACGGAGGGATCTGACACGCTCACACGGCTGACGGTAGTCCGGTGCCTAGCGGGCGGCAACGTTTACGCCGCCGCTTGCGGCTCCCTCGGAAGCTATCTGACGTCCAGCCCGGTGACGGCGCGCCCGATGATCATCCGCTGGATTTCCGAGGTGCCCTCGAAGATGGTGAAGATCTTGGCGTCCCGGTGCCAGCGCTCTACCGGGTACTCCCTGGTGTAGCCGTTGCCGCCGAGGATCTGGATGGCCTGCTCGGTGACCCGGACCGCGGTCTCCCCCGCGACCAGCTTGGACATCGATCCTTCCGCGCCGGTGAACGGTTTGCCCTGGCGGGCCATCCAGGCCGCCCGCCAGGTCAGCAGGCGGGCCGCGTCGACCGAGGACCGCATGTCCGCGAGCATGAACGCCACGCCCTGGTTCTGCCCGATCGGACGGCCGAACTGGACCCGGGTGCGCGAGTACTCCGCGGCGTACTCCACCGCGGCCCGCGCTACGCCGACCGCCATCGCGGCCACGCCGGGACGGGACGCCTCGAACGTCTTCATCGCGGCCTGCTCCCCGCCGGGGCCGCCCTCCCGGACCCGCGCCAGCCGTTCGTCGAGCCGGGCCCGGCCGCCCACCACGCAGCGGCCGGGCACCCGGACATCGGACAGCACGACCTCGGCGGTGTGCGACGCCCTGATCCCGTGCTTACGGAACTTCTGCCCCATGGACAGCCCGGCCGTGCCCGGCGGCACGATGAAGCTCGCCTGCCCGCGCGATCGCAGCGACGGGTCCACCGACGCGACGACCACGTGCACGTTGGCGATGCCGCCGTTGGTGGCCCAGGTCTTCACCCCGTTCAGCACCCATTCATCCGCCGCCGCGTCGTAGACCGCGCGTGTCCTGATCGCCCCGACGTCACTGCCGGCCTCCGGCTCGGAGGAGCAGAACGCGCCCAGCTTGACGTCTCCCGGCCCGCCGAACATCTGCGGGCACCATTCTCCGACCTGCTCCGGCGTCCCGTTGGCCACCACCGCGACCGCGGCCAGCGAACTGCCCGCCAGGGCAAGCCCGATCCCGGCGTCCCCCCAGAACAGCTCCTCGAACGCGACCGGGATGCCGAGACCGGATCCCTCCAGGTACTGCTGCGCGTAGAAGTCCAGCGAGTACAGCCCGACCTTGGCCGCCTCCTCGAGCACCGGCCACGGCGTCTCCTCGCGCTCGTCCCACTCCGCGGCGGCCGGCCGGATCACCGACGCCGCGAACTCATGCAGCCAGTCCCGCATCTGGACCACGTCGTCGCTGAGCTCCAGGGAGAACGGCGCGCTCGGCCGGTCCGCGTCGGTGTCGCTCATATGCCCTCCACGGGTTAAGTTACTCAACAGTAACATCATGGTCCTGGCCGTGGCGAACGTCCATCTCGTGTTTATAGTCGACTATTTTCGATATGTCTCGTGTACTATTTGTGGCATGACGGCAGCAGGGCAGCCAGATCCGCGGGCCTATATGCGGCTTGCCGCGTTCATCCGCGAGCAGATCAGCGACGGGAAGCTGGCACCTGGCGGTCGGCTCCCGTCGATCGCGGTACTGCGCCGCGAGCAGGGCCATTCCCGTCAGACGGCCGGTAAGGCCATGCGTGTACTGGCGGAAGAAGGCCTGATCTACCGGGTACCTGGCCTCGGCTACTACGTCAGCTGCGACGTGCCCGCCGAGCCGGAAAGCTCATCGCCTTAGCTGACATGGACGGGCCGCACGCGGGTAGCACGCGTGTGGCTGCCATCCGGCAGTGGTGAAGGAGAGGAAGAGATTATGGGCTTGTTCCGGAGACCGAAGCCGACCTCGCGGACCAATCGGAAGCCGACCCTGCGTGAGCGCCGGGCCGCCGAGCGGACCGCCAGGGCAGAGGCCACTCTCGTCGAGACCGAGCAGAAGATTCACCAGATCGCCGACGACGTCCGCAGTGATATCAAGGGCTCGGCCTAGTCCGCTTAGCTCTGGGCGTGGCGGTCAAGGAACTCATAGATGTCGGCGTCGTCGACGCCGGGAAAGCTTCCGGCCGGCAGGGCCGACAAGATGTGCGAGTGCGCTCGGGTCGACGGCCAGGCCTGCCCGTCCCAGCGCTCGGCCAGGGCAGCAGGTGGCCGGCTGCAGCACTCGCCGTCCGGGCAGGCCGAGCGCGTCCTGGTGGTCACCTCCCGGCCACGGAACCATCGGGAGTGCTCGAACGGCACGCCCAGTGTGATCGCGAATCCGCGCTCGGCCCGCGGATCAACCTGGGCGACGCAGAAGTAGGTACCCGACGGAGTATCGGAGTACTGGCAATACGGAGAGAAGCGGTCGGCGGCCCCGAACACCTGGCGTCCTGACCACTGGCGGCATAGCCGTTGCCCCTCGATCGCGCCGGACGGGTCCGCCGGGAACAGCACGCCGTCGTTCTCATAGGCCTTGTAGATGATGCCACTGGCGTCGTTCTTCACGAAGTGACAGGGCAGGTCGAGGTGGTGAGTGGCCAGGTTGGTGAACCGGTGCGCGGCCATCTCATAGGACACAGAGAACAGGTCCACGAGATCCTCGACCGCCAGATCACGCGATTGCTTCGCGGTGGCCAGCACCGGTGCCGCTGCCGGTTCGGGCATGAGCACCGCGGCGGCGAAGTAGTTCGCTTCGACCCGCTGCCGCAGGAAGTCGGCGAAGTCCCGCGGTACCTGGTGATCGAGCCGGAAGTGACCGAGCGCCTGCAGCACGACCGCTCGCGGCGAGTGGGCGCCAACCGGCTCCTGCTTGACGTAGATCCGCCGGTTCCTAAGATCGGTCAGCGACCGCACCGTTCGCGGCAGGTCCTGGACGTAGCGGACGGCGAAGCCGTGATGGCTGACCACCGAGACCAGCATGCCCTGCGACAGCGCGCCGCCGGAGTACCCGCCCGCCCGCAGCGCGCTGGCCGCCTCGCGCTCGATGGCGTCGAAGTAGTTACCTCTCTCGCGCATGGCGGAGCGCAGTGCCGCGTTGGCCGCCCTGGCCTCTTCGGGGGTGGCAGTCGGCTTGGACTGCTGCGTCCGCAGTTCGGCCGCCACCGCCACCAGGTGCTCGAGCATATCGGTGGGTACCCGGGCGCCGATCTTCAGCTGGGGCAAGCCCAGCCGCCGGTAAGACGGATCCTGCTGCGCGTCGGTCAGGGCGATCTCGAGTTGCGCGCGGCGGCTGGGCGGCTGACGGCTCAGCAGTTCCGATACCGGCACCGATAGTGCCGACGCAAGCTGCTCGATCAGCGAGAGCTTCGGCTCCCGGCGCCCGTTCTCGAACAGCGACAGCGCCGAGGGGGCGCGGCCGACCCGCTCCCCGAGCTCACTGAGGGTCAGACCACGCGAGCGGCGCAGATGGCGCAGCCGCTGGCCGAACGTCGTAAGGTCTATACCATCGGCCTGGACCAATTTTCGCGGTTCTTCCATGATAAAAGATACTCTATCTTCTCAACTTGAGAAAAAATGTAAATCTTTGAGACTTTGGTCCCTACTTATTTCACGTCTGCGCACACACTCTGGCATTAGGACCGGAGTTACCGGTACCAAAACCCCGGACCCAGCACACCCGAGGAAGGCGCACCCAGTGGAGACAATCAGCCAGCAGGCGGCCAAGCTCAGCAAAACGTGGCAGACCGACCCTCGCTGGAAGGACACCGAGCGGACCTACTCTGCCGAGGATGTGGTACGCCTTCGCGGCACGATACAAGAGGAGTTCACGCTCGCCCGGCACGGCGCCGAGCGCCTGCGCAAGCTGCTCGCCGAGGAAGACGCGGTCACCGCGCTGGGGGCGCTGACCGGAAACCAGGCGGTCCAGCAGGTCAGGGCCGGGCTCAAGGCCATTTATCTGTCCGGCTGGCAGGTGGCCGCGGACGCGAACCTGGCCGGTCAGACCTATCCGGACCAGAGCCTGTACCCGGTCAACTCGGTGCCCCAGGTGGTGCGCAGGATCAACAACGCGCTGCAGCGTGCCGACCAGATCACCTGGTCCGAGTCGGAAGATGGTGACGTCCACGCTGCTCCCCACTGGCTCGCCCCGATCGTCGCCGACGCCGAAGCCGGGTTCGGCGGCGTGCTGAACGCCTTCGAGCTGATGAAGTCGATGATCGCGGCCGGTGCCGCCGGCGTGCACTGGGAAGACCAGCTGGCATCGGAGAAGAAGTGCGGGCACCTGGGCGGGAAGGTCCTCATCCCGACCGGCCAGCACATCCGCACGCTGAACGCGGCCCGGCTGGCCGCCGACGTGTGCGATGTGCCGTCGGTGGTCATCGCGCGCACCGACGCGCAGGCGGCCACGCTGCTCACCACGGACGTGGACGAACGCGACCAGCCCTTCGTCACCGGCACGCGCACCGCTGAGGGGTTCTACCGGGTGCGGAACGGGATCGAGCCGTGCATCGCCAGGGGCCTGGCGTACGCGCCGTATTCTGATCTGCTCTGGATGGAGACCTCCAAGCCCGACCTGGACGTGGCCCGCGAGTTCGCCGAAGGAATCAAGAGCGTCTACCCGGATCAGATGCTCGCCTTCAACTGCTCGCCCTCGTTCAACTGGCGCGCGCACCTGGACGACGCCACCATCGCCAAGTTCAGCAAGGAACTCGCCGCGATGGGCTACCGGTTCCAGTTCATCACGCTGGCCGGCTTCCACGCCCTCAACCACTCCATGTTCGACCTGGCCAGCGGCTTCGCCGCCGAAGGCATGCCCGCTTACGTCAGGCTCCAGGAAGCCGAGTTCGCTTCCGAGAAGTCCGGCTACACCGCCACCCGCCACCAGCGGGAGGTCGGCACCGGCTACTTCGACCTGGTGACCTCCGCGATCTCCCCCAACGCCGAAACGGTCGCCCTGGCCGGCTCCACCGAAGCCGACCAGTTCCACGCCTGATCCGCGCCCAACGAACGGAGTCGGTGGCCCCCAGGTACCCAACACGGTACCCGGGGGCCACCGAGTCCAGGCCGCTTGGGGAGGGGCTTTCAGAGGGAGGCGGCGGCTTGGGCGCGGCTGGTGTAGACGGGCAGCAGACGATCGAGGCCCGTCAGGTCCAACACGCGCTGCACCGGACCACCGGGTGAGATGGCCAGCCGTAGCTGGGCGCCGCCGGCCGCGGCCTGGCGCTGGACCCTCAGCAGGGTGCCCAGACCCGTACTGTCGCAGAAGACCGTTTTCGTCAAATCCGCGATGACCACGGTCGCGCCCGCGGCGAAGACCGAGGTCAGCTGATCGAAAACCCGTTGGGCATTGCTGACGTCGATCTCGCCCGGAAGCACCACGATGGCGGGCGCCCGCCGAACTATCTGGTCGCGCATGACTTGGCCGCTCCTCTCCGGACTGCCCCCGCTTTCTGCCAGAGTGCCCCGGCGACCTTAGCATCAGCTCAAGCCATGCCGCTGACTACCTGCGAAAACTGTCTGAGGGTGTCCCCGGGACGCCCGGCCCGTCAGCTGAAATCCGCGGGTCCCCAGGGCGCTTGGTTCTGAGCGTCGGGGTCGATCCGCTGCTGCGGCCTGGTCGCCGTGGCCGACCAGTCGGAGGAGGTGAAGGCGCTGTCACTACTTGCCATGGTCTGGGTCGGCTGTGAATCGGGATAGCCCTCGCCTTGGTAGCCCGCCACCGGGCCGACGGCCACGACCGACCCGCGCCACCGGGACGGCACGAACAGCGGGATGATCATCGCCAGGCCCGCCAGGGCTAGCACCCCGTCGAACAGCATGTCCTCGAAGCCGGCGCCATAGGCCCGCGTCTTGAACGGGATGTACTGGACCGCGCGCCGGGCGCTGTACAGGTACAGCCCGGTCCAGGCCAGCAGGACCAGCCCGGGCAGGCCGGAGGCGAGCGGGGAGATCCGCGGCACGGCGATCAGTATCCCGGCCACGAGGCCGACGGCCAGGAGCGCCCCGAACCCCTCGAGCACGGCCCGGTCGTGCAGCAGGGAGCCGCCGCCGGCGGGCAGCGTGCCGAACCCGCCCGACCTGGTCAGCAGCTTCAGGTATCCCCACGAGGCCGCGAAGAACACGGCCGCGGCCATGACTATCGCCAAGACCACACTCACCAGATGACGCATATCCGTCAACCCCTTTATCTGGGTCCCAGCTAAAGCTTACGGCGAGCGGTGCCGCGCGTCACCGGCCTAAACGGGCGTGTCGCTCCCTGGCCCGCAGCGCGACCCGCAAACGGTTGAGCGGGTCAAGAAACGCCTGCGTCCGATACGCGTCGCGGGCGACCAGCCGGAACTTCAGTCCGCGCAGGCCGGGCGGGAACCCCGCTCCCTGCGGGCGCCAGCGGCGGAAATCGATGGACATCTGGTGAAAGAACTCGCGGCGACGGCGCCTTGGCACCAGCGGCAAGAGCGTCGTGTAGTGCCAGATCGCCCGCTCGAAAATCGCCGCGCGGACGTCGGGGGTGACGGGGGGTGAAACCGTGGACCGTTCGGACAAAAGATTGAAGATCTGCTGGTAAGAGCCGAAGATATTGAAGTTACCGTCGCTCGCGGCAGCCAGGAACGAGCCGCGCCGCGCCCGCCGGTACCGGTAGCACACCCGGTTGAGCACGCCGATTGTGCCTGCGGTCAGCAGCGCCATGGTGGTGACCGGCACGTCCTCGTGCGGAGCGGGTCCCGAGGAGCCGAACGAGATACCCAGGCCGCACAGGAAATCCCGCCGGAACACCTTGCTCCACGCCGTCATCGTCAGGTGAATCAGCCCAGGGTGATCCGCCAGGGTAGTGACCGCAGGGCCGCCGAGGTACTTCGCACCGCCGCTCGGGCTGGTCGTGCCGTCGGGATAGAGGCTCTCGAAGTCGACGACCAGCACCTCGGGCCGGAGCCGCGTCAGCGATTCCGAGACCGCAGGCAGGGCGCCTTCGGCCAGTTCGTCGTCCCCGTCGACGAACCAGACGTACTCCCCCGTCGCCTCCTTCGCGCCCAGGTCGCGGGCGGCTCCGGGACCTAGCGCGGCCGGGGTACTGATCACCCGCAGGCGGGGGTCGCGGCGGGCGGCGAGTATCGCCCCGCAGCGATCGGGGGATGCGTCGTCGATGGCGATGACCTCGATGTCCGCCGGGCCCGCGGCGGGGCCCAGGACAGAGTCCAGGCAGCGACCCAGGTAGTCCTCGACCCCGTGCACCGGGATAACGACGCTGATCAAGGCCATGGTCCCGAAGGTTACCCGCGGGGATCGTCCCGCCGAGGTGACACAGTAAGCTTTCTGAGTGCGCATCCACGCCATCTTCGGGGGAATCGGCGCGTTCGCCGTCAAATTTCGCTGGTTCGTGATCGCGGCCTGGCTGATCGCGGCGTTCGCTGTGCCGCATTTCCTGCCGTCTCTGAACAGCGTTACCCAGGGCAACAACAGTGCCTTCCTGCCCGCGAGCGCGCCCAGTGAGAAAGCCGCGCAGCTCGCGGCGCCGTTCGGGTCCACGAACCTGATCCCGGTGCCCGTGGTCGCGGCGGTCGGCCAGGGCACCCTCAGTACCGCCGACACGGCCTGGCTGTCGACCCTGCAGCACGACCTCGGCTCGGTGCCGACCGTCGTCTCGGTGCGCGACCTGGGCCGGTCGGCCGACCAGCAGGCGGAGCAGCTGCAGGTCCTGTCCGACGTCGGCGGCGGCGACCAGGCCGGGCAGACCACGCTGATCAAAGACCTGCGCGCGCAGATCGCCAGGGCCGGGTCGACCCAAAGACCCGCCGGGCTGCAGGTGCACCTGGCCGGCGACATCGCCATCAACGTGGACCAGCAGGCCAAGTCCGGCACCACGGGGAACCAGGTGGAACTCCTGTCCGCGTTGTTCATCCTGTTGCTGCTGCTGCTGATCTTCCGGTCGCTGCTCGCGCCATTGATCACGCTGATCCCGGCGTTCCTGTCCGTGGCCATCGCCGGGCCGCTGGTCGGTGAGGCGGCGCACGCGGGCCTGAAGGTCTCCCAGCTCGCCCAGCTGCTGTTGATCGTGCTGGTCCTGGGGGCCGGCACCGACTACGGCCTGTTCCTGGTGTTCCGGGTCCGGGAGAATTTGCGTGACGGGGCGGATCCGAAGGACGCGGTGCGTTCGGCGCTGACCCGGGTCGGTGAGACCATCACGTTCTCGGCTGCCACGGTGATCGCCGCCCTGCTGTCCCTGCTCGTGGCCACCTTCCAGATCTACTCCCAGCTCGGCATCCCGCTGGCCATCGGCATCGGCACCATGCTGCTGGCCGGGCTCACCCTGCTGCCCGCGTTGCTCGCGGTGTTCGGCCGGGCGGCGTTCTGGCCGAGCAAGACCCGCGCGGGCACCGGCAAGGTCGGCCTGTGGGGACAGGTCGCGACGCGGGTCGTGCGCAGGCCAGCCATACCGCTCGCCATCGGCGTGGTTGTTTTCGGCGCGCTCGCGGTCGCGGTAACCGCATATGAGCCTGGCGGCTTCGGCGGTTCCATCAACGCGCCGGCGGGCACTGACTCGGCGGCGGGTACCGCGCTGCTCAGCAAGCACTTCCCCGTTAGTTCGGCTAACCCGACGAACCTGGTCTACAAGCTGTCCCAGCCGGCCTGGAACGACACCGGCCCGATCGCTGCCGCGACCAGCCAGCTCGCCGGGAGCGGGCTGTTCACCGGCGTCACCGGCCCGCTGAACCCGGCGGGCGTCACGCTGACGGCCACTCAGTACCGCGCGCTGCACACGGCGCTGGGGAACCCGGTGGCGCTGCCTGCCGTTCCCGCCGGGGTTAGCAGCTTCCCGCTCGCGGAGTATGAGGCCTACCGGGCCACCGCGCAGTACGTCAGCCCCGACGGCCAGACGATCCAGTACGAGACCGGCCTGAAGGCGGGCGATCCCTCCACGACCGCCGCGCTGAAGGCCGTACCCGCGATCCGCGCCGAGGCGGCCACGGTGGCCAAGACTCTCGGAACCAGCCAGTACGGAGTCGGCGGCGAGGCGCCCGCCTTCTATGACATCAGCGCGATCTCCGACAGCGACCTGCTGCGCGTCTTCCCGGTGGCGATCGTGGTCATCGGCCTGCTGCTCTGCCTCGTCATGCGCTCGCTGATCGCGCCGCTGTACCTGATCGCCTCGGTGGGACTTTCGTTCGCCGCCGCGCTCGGGTTGTCCGTCGTCATCTTCATCAAGCTCGGCGGGGGCACCGGCCTCACCTTTATTCTCCCGTTCCTGATGTTTATCTTCTTGCTCGCGCTCGGCGAGGACTACAACATCCTCGTCATGAGCAGGATCAGGGAGGAAGCTCACAATCTGCCGCTACGCGAGGCCGTCGCCAAGGCAGTCGGTGCCACCGGGACCACCGTAACCTCGGCCGGGCTGGTGCTGGCCGGCACGTTCTCCGTGTTCGCGATCGTCGGCGGCCGCAGTTCGGGTGGCAGCCAGATCGTCGACGTCGGCGTCGGCCTGGCGCTCGGCATCCTGATGGACACCTTCATCGTGCGCACCATCCTGGTGCCCTGCACGGTGGTCCTGCTCGGCCGGTGGAACTGGTGGCCGTCTAAGCTCGGTCGGGTCAGCCCGGAGCCGCACGGCGACGAGGGCACCGCGCGGGACGCCGAGCCCGCGGCCCGGCCCCTGAGCTTAGCTGGCGCTGATCTAGTCGGTGCTGATCTAGTCGGCGAGGGCGTCGATGGAGGTGGTCAGGTCGCGGAGTGCGGGAGCGGCGTCGCGCAGAGCGGCCTGGTGACGCTCCGGCAACGTGGCCAGCGCGGCCTGGATGATGTCCTCGTTCACCCGGTGCCATCGCGTCACCGCCAGCGCGCCTTCCTTGGACAGGTCCAGGCTCACGGTGCGCCGGTCACCGGCGCTGCCGGCCTCGCCCCCTGGCGTCCTCATGACGAATCCGGCTGACTGAAGCCCGTTGAGCAAGGTTGCCACCGAGCTCGGCGCCAGCCGCAGCATCCTGGCGAGCTGGCTGGGCCTGACCCCCGGGTGCTCGGCCATACAGGAAAGCAGCTCGAGCTGAGCCACGGAAAGCCCGAGGGCCGGGTCGGTGGCGCGGGCCGCGCGACGCATGGCTCGCCGCAGCCGGGACACGATGTCGGCCATTTCGGGCCCGACCTGCTCCTGGCCTACGGGGTCCTGCACTAGGTTTCCCTCAGCGATGGGCACTGACGGATCCGCCTCCCTGAACTGCTCAGCCTGCCCCTGCGCGCGGCTGGCCAGCGCGATCGCGGCTGCCGCCGCAGATACCACGGCAAGCAAGATAAACGCGGGCCGGGCCTGCGCGGACTCAGCGTACCCGTGCCCGGACTTGTCCGGGTTACCTAGGTGCAGGGCCAGCGCTATCAGGGAGATGCCGAGCGTGGTACCTATCCCCCTGGCCATGTTGACCAGGCCGCCAAGGAGCGAGGCTGAAGAGTCGGCCGTCGCACGCATGATGACGGTGTTATTGGCGGGGATGAAGATACCGAGGCCCAGGCCCGCCAAGGCAAGCTCCGCCGCCACGGTGGTCTGCGTTACCGGCATGAAGATCGCCGCGCACATGGCCGCGCTGGTCAGGGCGGCGCCCGCGAAGCCGCGCCGCCGGTCTCCCCAGGCTTTCGGCAGCACCGCGTCGCCGAACAACGCGGCCGCGCCGAACCCGATCGGCAAGGTAGAGAGGAGTATTCCGGTGCGGGCCTCGCCGCCGGGCCCATGCCCGAGCAGCTGCGGGATCAGCATCAGCGGCCCGAACAGCGTCAGGTACCCGCAGGCGGCCCCGATTAGCGCGAACGCCACAGGGGCGGATCGCAGTAGCCACACCGGTATCAGCGGATGCCCCGTGTGGATCTCCCGCCGGACGAAGCCGATCCCGCCCGCGATGCCGACGGCGGCGAGCAGCGCGGTGAGCCAGGCGGGCAGGTGAAGGCCCGAGGCCACGGACAGCACAAGCAGCAGCGCGCTTGTCCATGCCACCAGCAACAAGGTTCCCGGCCAGTCGAATTTCTGCCGCGGACTGAACTGCCGGGTGCGCGGCAGCAGATAGCGGCCCGCGACGACCGCCGCGACACCGACGGGCACGTTCACCCAGTACACGGCGCGCCATCCGACCGTCGAGGTGAGCAGGCCGCCCAGGGTGGGGCCGAGCGCGAGCCCGACGGACTGCGCGCCCGCCTGGACTCCGAGAGCGAAGCGCATCCGGTTCTTCGGCGCGCTCGTCGTCACCAGGGCCACGCTGTTGGACTGGAGCATCGCGGCTCCGGCGGCCTGGATGAGACGCAGGCCCACCAAGACACCGAGGGAGGGTGCCAGGCCGCAGGCCGCCGAGGCCACCGTGAACACGGCAAAGCCGTAGGTGTACACGAGTTTGCGGCCGGCCGCGTCGCCGAGCCGCCCGGCCGGGGCAAGCATGGCGATCAGTCCGAGCAGGTAAACGAGAGACACCCACTGGACCTCGGCGACCGAGACGCGAAAGGTGTGCTCCATCGCCGGGAACGTGATCGTGACGATACTCGCGTCCAGCTGGCCCATGAACGCACCGAAGCAGACCACGCTCACGGCGAGCCACGGTGCCCGCCGGCTCTCCCGGATGACGGCGGGTCGCGCCAGCTCGTGCAGAATACTTCTGTTACAGAACA
>Ga0302324_100020503_pt1 | contig 12926 bp, 16 predicted proteins | sample Palsa_T0_1_FD_201949 | JGI IMG/M metagenome (GOLD analysis project Ga0302324, IMG submission 201949) | Peat permafrost microbial communities from Stordalen Mire near Abisko, Sweden - Palsa_T0_1 | ecosystem: Environmental > Terrestrial > Soil > Palsa > Peat permafrost | place: Sweden: Abisko...
GAAAGCCACGTACTGGAAGCCGGCCGGTCGCTGGCATCCTGGCTTGACCAACGCTGACCAACGCCGTGGGATGCGCCGAGACCGCGTGGACTAACGTCGGGCGTTGACCTGCGTGTTTGAGACCTGCAAGTCACATGCGATAGTCACCGGTTGGCCCATAACCCAGAGGTCGAAGGTTCGAATCCTGTCCCCGCCACACACTGTCCCTGCTACTAGTAGGAACGGCCCCCGGAGAATCCTCCGGGGGCCGTTTTCATTCTCGATGGGAACACTTTTAATTCCGTCACTATTTTCACGCGCACAACCTAGGGTGACGACGGATGAAAAGACGGATGAAAGACGCTAGCGGGACGGCTGGCGATACCGGCGATAGCCGCGTGGCGGTGAATGTGCGGGTGCATGTATATCCGGGGACGGACAGCGAGGTCGGGGGCACTGTGGTCGAGGATTTCGGCGATCTGGCGGGGCACGCCGTGGATATCGGTGCGAACTATATAGTTGGCCCCGCGCGGAGATGGGCGGTGGCGCTCGACGCGGGCGGTTTGGTTTTCGTCGACAGCGACCAGTTGGTCGCCGAGTAGTTTTAGCTGTCGCGGTTTACCCACCGTCGGGTGACCATCTTTTCCAGTTGCGGCGGCGCTGTCGGACAATAGGGTGCCAGCCAGCGTGCAGAACCCCAGATCGCACGTTAGTCAACACTCCGACTGCTCGATCTCGTCAAGCTGTCTGTCGAGGTCCGTTAATTCGATTGCCAGACGCCGCAATTGGCGTGCGACGGCTGCGCGCCGCTGCTCAAGCAGCGCGCGGCGCTCTTCCATGTTGTGTGCGTCGGTCTGCATGGTGGTCGCTCCCCGTGGTCTGGCTGTGAAGTTGCAGACACCTGGCAGTGTGCGGCTGGTGCGCTGACCTGGCCAGCGCGCGCCGCGACTGACGGCACAATTGACAAGCAACCGAGACCGACCCGTGACCGGGCACCCCGTCAGCGGGCACCGACCGACCGGCTCAAGAGTGGTGCAAGATCTGGCTGGACGCCAAGCTGCTCGGCAGCCGAGTGCGCAAGCAGGTGTTGTTGTTCAACATCGCGACCATGGTGACGGTGGTCATCGGTGTGACCGTGCTCTATGCGGCGCTGTATCTACTGGCGCTGGTTGCCGCGTTCTGGTCTGTGGTGCCGCAAGTTTTCACCAACGCGGTCGGCCACCCGGCCTCTCTGCGAGATTACTTTCAATTAGCTTGGTTGACTTGCTCTTTGGCGATGATCGGGGGCGCCTTGGGTGCGGCCCTAGAAACTGAAGATGCGGTGCACGACGCGGCCTACGTTCGCCGCTCCGACAAGCAGACCGAGAAGGCGGAAACGGTCTGATTCGGCGGGCAATGCAGCGCCCTCAAACTTGCAGGCTCCCCGTTGCACCGATGTCGGGCCAGGCTGGAGCCCTCATCGACCGGTCAAGGGACCCTTACGGGCCCGGTGTGTGCTTGGTGTCCAAAAAGTCGTTCTGTCCTCTTGCCTCAGCGCGGATGTGAATGCTATATAAAACCTATGCCGCAAGGCATAGATTAATCATGACACTGACACCAGATTGGAGAGAGTTGAGGTGGCGACCATGTTGATGCGAACAGATCCATTCCGTGACCTGGATCGCTTCACTGAGCAGGTGTTAGGGACCGCGGCCCGCCCGGCCGTGATGCCGATGGACGCCTGGCGCGAGGGTGAGGAATTCATCGTCGAGTTCGACCTGCCTGGGATCAAGGACGATTCCTTGGACCTGGACATCGAACGAAACGTAGTGACCGTGCGCGCCGAACGTCCCGGCATTGATCCCGGCCGGGAGATGCTGGCTACCGAACGCCCCCGTGGGGTGTTCAGCCGGCAGTTGGTGCTGGGGGAGAACCTGGACACCGAGAAGATCGACGCGACCTATGACGGGGGCGTGCTGCGACTGCGGATCCCGGTGGCTGAAAGGGCAAAGCCCCGCAAAATCGCGGTCGGAGGCCGCAACGGTCACAACGTCATCAACGCCTGATCGGCCGGTCGGTACGGGCAGGGGTGGCCAATGATCACAAGCGTGGGTACCGCGACGGTGCCAGCGGCATGCGGAACTATCGGGAGCCTGGAATTCGAGATTCTGGATGTGGATCCCGATGTCGCCGCGCTGATCGCCGAGGTCGATGCCATCTTGTGTGCGGCGCTGACCCCTGCCCGTCGGCCGCCGGCGCCACCAGTCACCGGATCCGACTTCTCAACGCCCGGCCGACTGGACGGTCCTGCGGTGCGCCGGTCCGCCCTCAGGCGCGCGCCACTGCAACCCGTGCAGGCCGTGCAACGCAGCCCGCCGGTCCCAAACCGACCCGCGACGAAGGCCACTATCTGATTGAAAGGCAGGTGATGGCATCACAACAGAGATAGCCGAGCTGCCCGCCCCCGGACACAACACGGTGCGCCCCACTCAGCGGAGGACCCACCAACGCCCCGTCCAGGCACTTTTACCGGGGGCGGGCAGTCAGGCCACATCACCGGACTTGCCCACATCGACGGGTAAACGGCGACCCACGTTGCGCCCCCAGGTTCACCGATCAGCCCGAGTGTGAGGAGGCCAGCCAATCGAGCACGTGGGCCTGCCACGAGCGACGATCAACAAAACACGATTACCGGTTCCCGTGAACGCCGACTCCGCGGTGCGGACTAAAAATCCCGGCAGCGTGCCAGACCTCGGCGAGGCAGCGCTGAGTACCCGGGCCTCGACACGGTCAAGCCCCACCGAGCGCCCGCCAACATCGAGCACCCACGCGGTCAAATATTTAGTCGCGCAAAGAGTTCGAGGTCATGGTTTGTGCGCGAGGATAGCGACGAGCTGTTCGTCGCGATGGCCGGGCTCCAGCCTACCGGTGCGCTCGAGCCACGCCGCCCGGGCCGACAACACCGGACCGAACGGAATCGATTGCCTGGCAACGACATCAGCGAACAGCCCGCCAGAGCGTAGAACATCCAGGGAGCGATCGGTCCCGGCGATCTCTGAGTGCACCAGGACCAGGTTCCCGCCGGAGATCAGCAAGTCGGTTGCGCTGGCGCAAAGCGGGTCAAGCAGCAGGCGCCCGTCTTCCCCGGCGTCCCACGCGCGGGCGGGCCCGACGTCGGCAGGCAGCGCCACGTAGTCCATGCCGTGCGGCGTGGGGACGTAGGGCGGGTTGGAGACGACGACGTCGTACGGCCCATGGCGCAGCGCCTGCAGCAACGATCCTTGACGCACGTCAACCTCGACTCCCCGATGGATGGCGTTGGCCTGCGCGCACCGCACAGCGCGCGGACAGATGTCCCAGGCGGTCACGCTGGACGCGCCCAGCTCGGCGGCCGCGATGGCAGCGATGCCGGTGCCGGTATACAGGTCCATCACGTGACGAGCCGCCACGACGGTGGTCCGCTCCAGGGTGTCAACGAGTAGCTGGGAATCTTGCTGCGGGACATAGACACCGTCAGCGGTCACCAGCGGGTGATCAACGCCGGGCAGGGTGTTCGTCACAACGACCCTTTCTCTGAGTGCCGAGTACGCGGAACGGCCGCAGGTGTTAATTCCCGGAAACGGCGCCGATAAACGGGGGGCGATGCGGCGGTCAGAGCGATGGCACACCTGTGTCGGAAGTCGCGCGGTGAGTTGGTTAGGTCTGGTGGTGGCTCGACGCGTCCCATTGCGCGGTGTGGGTACTCCACACTCATCAGCGAACGCCGATGGCGTAGGACGTGAGGACATCCATGACCGTGACCCGAGATATCGCCGCCACCCGCGAGCGCGTGTGGGACGTGCTGGCCAACGGCTGGACCTATTCAGGCTGGGTCGTCGGCAACAGCCGCATCCGCGCAGTGGATTCGAACTGGCCCGCACCTGGCACCCGCATTCTGCACTCGATCGGGACCTGGCCGGCGGTGATCAACGATGAGACGGTGGTGCACAGCTGCGTGCCCGGTGACGAGCTCGTCTTGCTGGCGAAAGTGAGGCCAGCGGCGACAGCGCGAATCACGCTGCGGCTGAACGACCTTCGGGATGGGCGGTGCCGGCTGACGATGACCGAGGTCGCCGCGAGCCGCCCGCTGAGTTGGGTGCCCGACAGTGTCCAGTTGCTCGGGGTGGCGCCGCGGAACCGGGAGTGCACGTGGCGGTTGGCCATGATTGCTGAACAAGGGGTCCCAGATGCCATCGGGTGATCTCCTCGATGCCACTGGGGATGCGGTCGGCATCGGAACCGGACATCACAGCTTGGCCGCCGCGGCCATCTGGGCGACACCTGCCGACTCGTGGTTAGCCGAATGCCCGACACGAGGGCTGCAACGAGGCCCGATCTGATGACAGGAACCCGCCACACCGTCGTGGCGGGTTCCTGTCGTCGACTCGATCAGCCGGCCATGAATTCGTGGTAGGCCGACTCCAGGTTCGGCGGCAGCGCCGTCACACTGCACTGTCGCTCGGTGTCGCCGATCGGCGACAGAATGCCGCGCAGGTCGTAGTACTCGTGTGGGTGCGAGGTGAAATAGTTGCGGAGGTCGGACGCCGCCTGCGGACGAGGCTGCCCGTAGGCGGCCATGACCACCTGGTTGGCGTCGGGGTGCGCGGAGAGGTACTGCTGCGCCGATCCGGTCGCCGAGGAGACGGTGGCCTTCACACCGTCGGGAGTGCAGTCAGGGGCAGCCACCGCCGATGGCGCGGCGGCGATCCCCATCGCCAATCCTGTGAGCAGGCACCCGACGCTAAGGCCGGCTACGCGTTGACGCGCAACAATGTTGTTCATTTTCATGATGAGTGTTGTCCTTCGAATCGAACTGGACTGATAGCCGGGAACCCTGCTTGTCCCTGATTCCAAAGTACCCGAGCGAAAGGCTGGTTCTGTGCAGGATGAACGCGTGAAAGCCCGCAATGTCGTTCGCCCGCAAGGTTTCTGCGACCGTCGAGCTCATTTGTGTGAAGTGGACGACAAATCGTCGAGCGTTTTAATGAGAGCTCTCAGAAACGCGAACGATCTCTTAGAAAGTGCCCTATGAATTGTGACCGATCCGTGACTTGCTGGCCGAACTTTGAGCGCCGGGGTGTTCGAGGATCACGCTAAACGGAACGGCGCCGCCCGTGTGGAAAGCGCCCGTAACGCTGACGATCTACCGGCCCTCAACGGGCATCTTGACTCGATGCGTCACCGTTAAAGGGTCTGCCGACCCCGCGGCGTCTGGTTCACGTCGACAGCTTTGGTAGACGGGTTGACCGCCAATGCCTGTGCATCGTGCAAAATCGGATCACATGGACTCTTCGGACCCCGACCTCAGGCACGACCTCGCTCTACGCATGGCCGAACTCGCACGCACGATGACCGCCCCCCGCACGCTTGAGCAGATTCTCAAGGATGTGACCACGGCAGCGGTGCAATTGGTACCGGGAGCAGACGCTGCAGGAGTGCTACTCGTGAAAAAGGGAGGGGATTTTGAGTCGTTGGCAGATACCGACGGTGTGGTTGGGGAGCTCGACAAGATCCAGCACGACTTCGGCGAAGGGCCCTGCGCCGAGGCCGCTCTCCAGGAAACAGTTGTGCGCAGCGATGATCTGCGTCGCGAATCGCGTTGGCCACGTTACGCGCCCGCAGCCGTGAAACTCGGGGTGCTCAGTGGACTGTCCTTCAAGCTGTACACCGCAGACCGCACTGCCGGCGCGCTGAACTTATTCGGCTTCCAGCCCGAAGCGTGGGACACCGATGCGGAGACCACCGGTGTCGTGCTCGCTGCGCACGCTGCGGCTGCGATTTTGGCCAGCCGTCAAGGAGAGCAGCTGCAAACCGCCCTATCGACACGAGACCGCATCGGACAAGCCAAAGGCATCATCATGGAACGCTACGGCGTCGACGATGTCCGCGCCTTCGACATGTTGCGGGCCATATCGCAAGAAAGCCAAACAAAACTTGCTGACGTTGCTCGACGGGTCATAGACACCCGCGACAACACGTAAATCCTGGCGGCAGACCGGGCTACATACTTGTCGTATTCGAACAACGTTGCCGGGCGCCGAAGCCCGGCTGCGTCAGCCGTGCGGTGCCTGGGAGATCTTGGTATCGCCTTGGCCCACGGTTTGGCAGTAGGTCGTCGCCGACAGCCGCGTCGACGTGATCTGCAGAGGGCTCGGGTCAGCACCGCTCTTGACACCGCGGAACGCTACTCGCCTGACCGGTGTTGCGTGTCTTCCCGCGCCGCAACCGGTTTCGATGAGTGCGCAAGCTGCCACACTCGCTGCACTCGAGCGCAGTCCGGCCCACATCACGGGTAGAAACTCGTTGCGCGCGTCGCCGCTGACGGCGCACTCTCGGTGTCAGTGGATCTGCGGGTCCGGTGGGTTATCTGCTGCACGACTGGTGAAGGCGTCACGTACATGGTCGACAGTTGCGGCGACCATGCCCATCGTCTTGAGCACCGTGGGGTTGGGTGGAGTGTCAGGGTGCGGGCGGGTGGGTGCGATCTTTTTTGCCCGTTCGAGCCTTTCCCCGAGCTTTTCCAGGTGCTCCCGACTCACCGCGGCCTCAAACCGCGGAAATACGACATCTTGCTCATAGGCGATGTGGTCGCGGCCCGCCTTGACGAAATGCTGCAGCGCCTCATGATATTCGGCTTCACCGGGCTTGCCGTCCACCAGGCGCTGCAGCAGCTTTTTGCCGTCCTGCTCCTGCTTGATCGCTCGGTCAGCGAGCGTGTCTCCCTCTTCGAGAGCGTCGCGGACGGCAGGCCAGAAGAACTGCTCCTCGATAGCCTCATGCTGCGACTCGGCGATCACCAGGTTAGTCACCATCGTCTCCAAGCCGCTGATTTCGGCACCGGTTCCCGAGGGCGCCTCATCGAGCACCTCCAACATGCCCAGCACACTCTTGTGGTCCTGACGAAGGAACGTCAACGCGTCCATAGTTCTGCCTTTCCCGACGGTCGTTGCAGTCGGCGCCGAACAATTCAGCGCCGACCGTCAACTGATGGTCAATTACGTTGTGGGCAGATGCTGTTCGTGAGTGAACGCCTTGTCGCCCGTGACGTCGGGTGAACCCGTCGGGTTCTGCTCGGCGCCTGTGTTCTGGCGAATGGCGGTACCCAGCCACTGCTCTTCGGGCTTCTCGATGTAGTCCCACTCCATGCCCTCCGGCCACGGGCCTTGGCCTTCGTTCCAAGGTCCACGCACTGATCCCTCACCGTTGGACATGTTGAACGCGACATTCTGGAATCGCGGATCGCCCGGAAGCTTGCCAGGAGGGAAGTTCACCGGAAGTTCATTGAGCGCTGCGGTGAACTGCTGGTAGTGGGCTACCTCACGAGTCATCAAGAACGTCAACGAATCCTGCACACCTGGATCGTCGGTGAATTGCTTGAGGTACTCGTAGACGACCTTTGCCCGGGACTCCGCCGCGAGGTTGCTGCGCAAATCCACGGCCGGATCGCCGTTCGCGTTAATGAAGGTGCTCGTCCAAGGGTTGCCGGCCGAGTCCTTAACGTCCGGTCCACCGCCACTGAGGGTCAAAAACAACGGGCTGACCGCGACCTGGTGGATGGCTTGTTCGCGACCGTCCGGTGAGGCGACCTCCGGCATCCAGTCACACCGCTGGTTGGCTACCTTGAGATCGTCATTGAGCCCGTCGAGCAACATCGTGATCATCGAGCCCACCATTTCGAGGTGACTGAGTTCCTCGGTGGCGATGTCCATGAAGAGGTCGTACATCTTGGGATTCTTCTCCCGCAGTACGAAGGCCTGGGTGAAGTACTGCAGCGCAGCGGTGAGCTCGCCGTTGGCGCCGCCGAACTGCTCCAACATCAGGGACGCAAAGCGTGGATCAGGCTGGCCGACTCGAACCTCGAACTGAAGACTTTTGTTATGGACAAACATTGCGCCTCCCAGGCGACATTAGATTAGGTGGCTGGCGAGGGAACCGGAGACGATCGAACTCGGGGCTGGGGTTCGTCCGGTGAAAGCGATGCGGAGACCATGCCGTGCGCGTCGCAACCCGAGTAGTACCCATGTGCGCCCTGACCAAACACGGACGCACTGCCCGCCGACCGCTAGGCGATGATGTTCGAGCTGAGCACGCGTTCCGTCATCTGGCTGCTCCTGTTCGGGCTCTAGGTGCCCCTGTCTCCGGAAGGCAGGGTCACCGACGCCTACTACATCGAATGGCGTTCCGGCAACCTAAGCGGTGGCGTCGTGAGGTGTGGCTATTAGGTGGAGAATCAACATGAGTGTCCGCGCGGATTGCGTCGTTGGCGAGCACGGTTTGGGCGGCGCGCACCGGCGGGTACACCGTGTTGACAGCAGCACGACGAACACTGTGAAAGAGGCGATCGCATGAGTGCCGAAGACAAGGTGAGTAACAAGATTGACGACTTGGGCGGAAAGGCCAAAGAGGCCGTAGGCAAAGTGACCGGCGACGACAGCACAAAGAACGAAGGAAAGATCGATCAGGCGAAGTCGAGCCTGAAAGATGCTGGCGAAAAAGTGAAGGACGCGTTCAAGAACTAACTCCGCGCGACACAGCTGGCCACCGGAGCGACCGGTGGCCAGCTGTGTGTCAGCGCCCTACCGCCAATAGCGAACGACGTGATGCACGGGGCAGCAACCACATGTCCGGCAGCTGATCGGCATCGCTACACCACAGCAAGCGAAGATCGGGCGCGGACCTTCTGGCCGCCACATGCTGGTACTTTTTGCGCGCCGCGGGGTACCACGGTTAGGGCAGAGCCTCGGTGCAACGATGTTGAGCAAACAGCACCGAACGATTCCCATGTCGTGCGCGAGGCTCTGCCCGGCCGAGAATGCTGCCGTACCCACCGGCAAATCCCGCACCGCCGGTACAGTCCCCGTGCCACACCCCGGTGATCAAACAGCACCACGGCTGTCGGCGACACAACGTATGTATGCGCTGGTTACCGAGCAGCGGTGAAGGGCATAACGCCGATGCCACGCGCTGCCCGTTTTCCCTCAGCCAACTCGGCTTGGGTCTCAAAGACCAACACTCAACGTCGGCGAACGCCTTGCCAGCCCGGGCAATTGACGAGCGGATCGATGCGTGCCAACCGAACGCCCGGCCCGATGCGGGCTAGTCTCCTGACGTATTTTTTGCGCCGTCGCATATCCGCTTCTGACCGGATTCCATTCCACAGGTGTCGCGACTACTCGCACGGCATCGCTGCGGAGTGGAATGCTTGCGCCCCAGTGGCGGTCCGGCGCGCCGACATACGCCCACTAGAAGGGTGTGGCTCGTCGCAGGACATCTGAGCCGGCCGAGCTTTGCCGCATCCGGTGGCCTCGCGACGACGTGCGCTGCGAGGCCACCGGCGCGCGGAAGGCTCAGATGCCCGCAGCGGATTTGTCCCGACGCTGAGCAATGGCCCAGCCAGCGCCGGCCAAGCCGACCAAGGCCAGCGGAATCGTCCACAGGCGCCGGTTGCCCAGAGCCGAGTTGCAGGACGAGACGAACTCGCTTCTGGGAGCGAGTTGGTTGGCAATGGGGATCTGTTGAACGACAGGGGAGTTGCCGACATTGCGGTCGTCCTGCTCCCGCGCGGCCGACAAGTCGGAATGCACAGCGTTGCCGCATCCGATGCCGCCGGAGATCGTCACGGGCACAAACAACCCGATCACGCCTGCGGCAAAGAGAATCACGCCGCCCAGGAGAATTAGCCGCCGCACATTTATCATCATTCGCTCCTTCTGTTGTGTCTGCTCAGGCTCGGACGCGCAGACAAGTAGCCCGCCGACGTCGCTGTTAAACGTGGTTTATGCCCCTGCTTCGGCGCGGTGGTCAGATTGGCGGTCCCGTTGAGCGCGTCGAGCCACGAATCAGCGGCGACGACGCTGAACCACTACGCGGGTCTGTTTCCGACAGATCTGTCCGGCATCGCTTCCCGACTCGACGCCGCAGCCCGAGTGACTATCGCGAGCCACGGTGCGTCATCTGGTGCCAAAAAATCGCCGACCACAGCACCGACCAGAATAAACCAAGGCCAGTCGGCGGGCATCTAAAAACCACCGCTGACCTGCATCAACAGTGAGTGCCCCCGGCAGGATTCGAACCTGCGACACCGGCTTTAGGAGAGCCGTGCTCTATCCCCTGAGCTACGAGGGCTGATGACATCGTTAAACCTAGCCGCTCATCGACATCAGGCGGGCGTGGGTCCTAAATCCAGACCAGCAGACGTGGGCTGCCCGGCGTCTCTCGCGGAAAGGCAATCGGCGCATCGATGCCGTCGAGCGTGAGGCGCACCGCCTCGGCATCGGCAGAGACGGCGACGATTGTGCCGATGGCGTACTGCTGCTCGTCACCCCACTTGACCGTGGCGTACTGCCCGAGGTGTTGCACCGCAAGGTCTTCGGGCGCGACCTCGGTCGGCTGCGGCGGTAGCGCCGACACCACAGCATCTACCTCGTCGGCAGCCGGCGCAGGCCCGGAGTCCTCGGCCCAAGCGTTCTCGTCCCCGAAATATTCGCCGTCGTCGCCGGCCTCCTTGAGCCGTCCCAGCGCCGACTTCGCATCCGGGCCCTCTTCCTCGACCCACCGCCGCCAGCCTGACGGTGGCGGCGGCCAGGCCGGATCCGGCGACCAGTCGGCGTGCGGCGCCCAACCTTTGGGCGGCTTTGGCCAGTTCGGGGGCGGGTTGTAGCGCATCAACCCACCATACGGAAGACCGCTAGGTAGCCGCTGTGTGATTTCTGCGGTCAGCGCAACTCGGGAATTACCGTGGCGATGGTGTCGACGTGATTTTCCTGGAAGGTGAAGGACGTCAGCCCGTATTTGTCGCGGTAGCCGCGCAGGGTGTCGGCGATCTCGCGGGGCGATCCGCTGAGCACCGACGGTAGCGCCAGCAACTCTTCGTCGGACAGGTCTACGAATCTGCGGGTGAGCGCCAGGTCGGGTTTCCCGGAATTGTCCGACGGCACGGCGGTGATCGCGAGGTTCAATTCGAGATCGGCGAACCGGTCGCCGGCGGCGTTGCGGACGAACTCGATGCGGTCGGCGAGCGGGTCGGCGGCGTCACCGGAGCTGGCGCCGGTCAACCCGATGATGTCGGCGTGCTGGGCGGCGATGGTGAGCAACCGATTTCCGTTGCCGGCGATCAGGATCGGCACCTTGGGCAGGTGCTTCTTCATGTAGGTGGTGACATGCTCGAGATGGTCGACACGCTGGCGGGCGGTCGGGTACGGCAGCTCGGCAGCCTCAAATTCCTCACGCACGTACCCGGCACCGAGACCGAGGTCGAGGCGTCCGTCGCTGAGTTGGTCGACCTCGGCCGCGTCACGAGCCAACAGAGCGGGCTTGTAGAAGCCGGCGTTGAGCACGTAGGTGCCCAGCCGCACCGTCGTAGTCGCGGATGCGATCGCCGTCAGTACCGGAAACGGTGCCGGCGCGCCGAGGTGATCGGGCAGATGCAGGGCATCGAAGCCAAGGTCCTCATAGCGCTTTGCCTTGTCCTGCAATGTCGTTCGTGACTTGGCTGAGTGAATGCCCATTGAAAAGCGAAAAGCCCGTTCGGCCATCGGCCACCTCCGATTGTGTAGTTATCTGGACGGTAATTTCCAACAGCGGGCTGCGGCCGCCAGGGCCTGCACCAGATCAGCGGTCACCGGCGACAAACCGTCGTCGCCAGGCAGCGGACTGCGGGGGCTGATGCCCCTGACCCGGATCGGCAGTTCCAATTGTGTTCCGCCATATCGTGTCTGGTTGACGGGATTCTGCGGATGCAGTCCACGCAGCTCGAGGGGAATCTCGTTGAGGTCGGTGACGACGTGATAGCCGGGCAGTTCGAGGTGGTCGGCCAGGTGGGTGGCCAGCGCGCGATTCCCGCCGCCAGCCAACAACTGCGTGGCCCGGCCGATCCGGCCGTAGCCGTGTAACGACACCGCGATGTCCACGTGGTCGAGGAACTCCGCCAGCCGTGCCGACTCGTCGCCGAGAAAGCGCGTCGACGATAGGTGGTGTGGATAGCGATCGGGATGTCGGATCAGGTACACCGACGCGCCGGCCGCGTCGGCGGCGCGCTCGGCGATCACGTCGGTCATCTGTTCCAGACCGCCGCCGTGAATCGCCAGGAAACCGAAGCGTGACCGCAACCGGCTGGCCTCAATTACCCCGGGGTCGGCAAGCAATTCGGAAAGTGATTGTGGCGCAGGTGTTGTCGGCCACGACCGCGGGCGCGGCCACCGGGCGGGATCCCACCGGCGCAGGAAGTCGATCCAGTGCTGGGGCAACCCGTGATGCAGCGCCCCGTCGATGATGCGTTCCAGGTAGCCGGGTCGCGGCGGACCCAGATTCACCCGGTGGTCGATGTAGACCCATGCGTCCGACGGCCCGTCTTCGGTCTGCACGGTCAACTGGTCGCGCCGATAGCGCGCCGGAACGCCTTCGGCGCTGTCCAGGGTGGCCAGATCGTGGTCGGACAGCTGCCAGACGACTCCGTGCACCTGCGTGCCGGGCAACGGCTCGACGGTGGCCACCCCGCGTTGATTGATCAGCCAGTCGTGGTCGGCGAGTACGGCGCGGCGCGGATTGGCAGCCTCGGGACAACGCTGCGCCATTTGCCGCACGCACAGGTTCGACCCGTACGCGAAGTAGAAATGACGGCTGCGCTGCGTCACGATCTCGATGTTAGCCGAGCGAATTATTTGCTCGGCCGCGGACGGTAGCGAGCGGCGGTGCATGTTCGGTCAAGTCCCCGAACGACTTCTGAGCCGGGTAGTGACCGCGAGGTTAATTCCGTGCGTCGCTCTATTGGCGCCGCGGTCGGAGTGAAAGGATTGTCCGATGAGCGGCGCGGACAAGGGCGGCACCCGGGACCGGGACACGATTGAGCGTGAATTGCGGCTGCTGGTCAGCGTTCGCAGTGCCTACCGCGAGCGCGGTGGGGCGATGCCGTCGATCGACCAGATGGACGC
>Ga0302324_100020504_pt1 | contig 12926 bp, 12 predicted proteins | sample Palsa_T0_1_FD_201949 | JGI IMG/M metagenome (GOLD analysis project Ga0302324, IMG submission 201949) | Peat permafrost microbial communities from Stordalen Mire near Abisko, Sweden - Palsa_T0_1 | ecosystem: Environmental > Terrestrial > Soil > Palsa > Peat permafrost | place: Sweden: Abisko...
GTAGTGCCCTTGCTTATTGATCGAGCCCTTGCTCTCGGCAGCGCGGTTTTCCATCACGAACACCGTCTTATCGGGCCAGTGGCCGGATGTTCTGAACGCCGTCCACGCCGCCGGGTCGACGAACACGTTGTCGAATACGGATTTTCCGGACATTGCCGCCCCGTCGGTATAGCTCATATCGAGCCCGGAGCTCAGGAACACCCACTCTCGATATTCGGCGGGCAGGATCAAGCTGCCATCAGCCGTGTAGTGCGGGCCCGAGTCCTGATTGCCGGCGCCGGAAAGCAGCACCATCAGCAAAGGGGCGGCGCACTTCAGGCGCCGCGAAATTGACATAGGTTTTCTCCCTGTCCTTTGCGGCAGTATGCTCAATTCGGAGGTAAGAATCATGAAGAGCACCGGAGCCCCTCGATGAAGCCCGTCATGAGACTCCCAGAAGATCCATCTGGTGGCCTGGCAGCGCGGCGAGAAAGTCTTGCGGAAGATCTTCCGCGCCGGGGCGACAGTTGATTACTATGATCGCGAGAGGACCGAAGACCCGCATTCCTGACGCGCTCAACCACCGCTACGTCGATTCATCATGACCTTCGATGACTTTACCGACTCGCTGAAAGCATCCGAGCCTCCGTTGGAACTCACGCCGGCCCTGGCGGGCCTGTGGTGGGATGCCAAGGGTGATTGGGAGCAAGCACATGAAAGGGCCCAGGAAGATGAGGGCCCCGAGGCCTCGTGGGTGCATGCGTATCTGCATCGCAAGGAGGGCGATGAGGAGAACGCGGCTTATTGGTACCGGCGAGCGGTAAGGCCGCTCTACCGGGAGCCACTCGACGCGGAGTGGCGCAGCATCGCTATGGCGCTAACCGCTGCTGCGCCCCCGAAGGTGCTGTGATGCACGTGACATTACATTCGCGATCGCGACATTCGCGATGGCGCTGTCAACGATCGCGGCTTTTTCCCTACCCGATCACTGCACCACTTTCTCGAGGTCCTCGAGACTGATCGGGCCGTGATCGCTCGAAAAAGACAGCGCGCCCTTGTCGCTGACCTGCGATACACCGGTGATGCGATGCTCGCCGGTGTTGAAGCGCTGCAGCTTGCCGCCCTGCTCGACGAGCAGGAGCTTCTTGTGCGGAAAGAACGCATAGCGTCTGCCGTCTTGGGCTCCGCTCGAGGATGGATCGCCTAAATTCTCCGGCCACCATTGCTGCGTCGGCGCCATCGGGCTCATCGGCTTCATGGGTGTCATCGGTTTCATGGGTGTCATCGGTTCCATATCATGTCTCTCACGGCGGTCCTAAATCTCGCCTTTGCGAGGGAATTTTTCTTCGCTCCCCGCCGTTCCCGGCGGGGGAGGCTCCCTTACGTCCCCGCCCGGCTCGCGCCAGTCCTCGCGACCCGGTCGATCCTTTTCATCATCGGCGCCGGGCGGTTTTTCGGAAGCGCCGGATGGCTGGTGCGATGTGTCCGGCATATGTCGGCCCTCCTTAGTTGATCACAACGTAGCGGCTGCAAGGTTAAACCGAGAGCCGTCGTATTCGTGTCGCCCGCGCCCATGTAATCGCGTGGGATTAGTCTTAGGGGACGAGGAGGACCCTGTGTGGCTACGCAGCAGGGGCGCGGCGGGTATCTTGAGTAACCAGTCTCGTGGGGCTCAATGAAAGCACTCATCTTCGACCTCGACGGCACCCTGGTCGACTCCGTGTATGCGCATACCGTCGCCTGGCAACGCGCCTTGGCGGAGGCCGGGATCGACGTGCCCGCCTGCCAAATACATTACCGCGTCGGGCTGAGCGGCCGGCTGCTCGTCAAAGGCATAACGAGATTGCATCAACGGCGCCCGCTGAGCGAGGGCGATATCGGACACCTCGAGAAGCGCCATGCCGCGCTGTTCAGCAAGCTGTTTTCTCATTGCGCGCCCTTGCCGGGCGCAGTCTCGCTGCTGCAATTTTTGCATAAGTCCAAGATTGCCCACGGCATCGCCACAACCAGCAAGCGACCCGAAATCCGACCCGCGCTCAAGGCCTTGGGAATCGATGGCAAAACTCTGGTCGTCGACGGCACCAGCGTCGAGCGGGCGAAACCCGATGCAGACCTCTTCATCGAATGCCAACGAAGACTTGGCTTCCCGGCCTCCGAGTGCTTGATCGTCGGCGACGCGATTTGGGACATGCATGCCGCGCAACGCGCCGGTATATTCGCGGTCGCACTCTTGAGCGGCGGCTTCAGCGAGCAGGATTTGTACAATGCCGGCGCCCGGCGCGTGTATGCGGATGCCGCCGAGCTTCACCAATCTCTCGATGAGCTGGCGGTTTTACCCTAGGCCGCCCGAACAGACCTACGCCGCTATGGAGCCGGCGATCCCTGCAGAAGCTGCATGACGTCGGCAAACTCGCGTTTGGGATCTCTGCCGTCCCAGCGCTGATGGATCTCGCGCATTTTCGCGCGCGCGGCGAGTAAAATGGGCGTCGTCTCGACCACTTCCGCGAAGCAGTCCATCAAATGGCGCGCGTCCAAGAAGCACATCCGGCCGACGCCCGGCGCGATGGCATCGAAGCATTTCGTCGCCCCGGCGGCAAGCAGATCCGCGTAGGCGCGATCATATCCCTGATGCGCCAGTTGGACGTGGTGGAATAATCCCGCGACCGGCGTGGCGGTGCTCGGGTCCATGATTTCGGTGAACATCGACGGTGCATCGTCCAGCGGCTGAACGACTTCGATTTGCATGTCGCCCGAGTAGCCGACCGCGATCTTGAAGCGCACGGCGGCGGGGGCGCCGCGGTAGACTTGCTCCGTCGGCGCCAATACGTCGCTGAAGAAGAACGGGCCGGCCCCGATGACGCTCGTCCAATATTCGGTACTTGCCTCGAGATTGCGAGACACGTAGGCCATCTGGATCACCGCATGCTTCATTGTCATCTCCCGTCCTCACCCGCCCGGATGCAGAACCTTGTGTTGGCTCACATTGGCGCCGTCACCACTCTTCAAGCCGAAGAAGACGAGGGTCGATATGATCGTCAATGCACCGAGCGCATAGAGCGCTTTATGTATCCCCTCGATCATCTCGCCCGGATTCGAATGGGCGCTCGGCACGAACAGCGCGGTGGCGAGCCCGGCTGCCGCAACGCCGAAGCTTATCGACATCTGCTGCATGGTGCTTGCGATGGAGCTGGCACCGCTGGTGTCCTCCTCCGTGATGTCCGCATATACGAGCGTGTTCATGCTGGTGTACTGGAGCGATGTGAACGCCCCATAGACGAACGCGAGCGACAAGATGACCCAGATCGGGGTGCGCAAACCAATGGTGGCGAACAAGAGCAGAAGTACGCCGAGAATCAAGGTGTTGGAAATAAGGACGCCACGATAGCCGACACGCGCCAAGAGCCGCGGCATGATCGTCTTCATACTCATGGCGGCAATTGCCTGGGGGACGACCAGGAGGCCCGATTCGATCGGCGTGAAGCCGAGGCCGACCTGGTAAAGGAGCGGCAGCAGGAAGGGAACGCCGCCGATGCCGAGACGGGTGAAAAAGCTGCCCATCACAGAGGCTCGGAACGTGCGAATAGCGAATAATTTGAGCTCCAGCAAAGGGAACGGCAGGGTCCTTGCGTGGAGTCCATAGCCCGCGAGCAAGGCGCCGGACAGCGCCAACAGTCCGCACATCTCCAATGTACTTAAGGAGTGCTCGCCGAAGATTTCCAGCACATAAGAGAGCAACGCAATACCTGAACCAAAAAGGATCAGGCCGACGACATCGAGGGGATGAGGGTTCTCTTCGCGGTAGTCGGGTAAATGGATATAGACGAGCACCAAACCCACGAGCCCGATGGGAATGTTCAGGAAGAAGATGATGCGCCAATGCAGATAGCCGACGATGAGGCCGCCGGCGATCGGGCCCAGCATGGGAGCGACCAGCGCGGGTATGGAGACAAAGCTCATCATGCGCAGCAGCTCTGATTTGGCGAAGGACCGCACCAGGGTGAGCCTGCCCACGGGTACCATCATCGCCCCGCCGCACCCCTGCAGGATCCGGCACGCCACGAGCAGATGAATGTCGCTCGCTATTCCGCAAAGGAATGAGCCTAGCGTAAAAAGGCCGATGGCCGACGCGAACACCCGGCGAGTGCCGTAGCGGTCAGCCATCCAGCCGCTGATTGGAATGAAAACCGCGAGGCTCAGCGTATAGCTCGCGAGAACCGCCTTCATGCTGAGGGGAGCGACGTGCAGGGCCGCGGATATGGCCGGCACCGCGGTATTCAGAATCGTCGTATCGAGCGACTCCATGAAAAAAGCGACGGCAACGAGCCACGGCAGGAGGCGCTTGGCGGCCTCCGAAGGCCCGGGCGAGCTTGGCGCGGCAGCCAAGGGGGCAGACATACTCATGTCAGGAAAATTTGGCAGCCCCCAGGCGCGCCAACATTGCCGATAGATCCTCGGGGCTGATATAAAAATGCTCGCAGACTCGTCCCCACAACATTGCCGTCGGCACATTCCGGCCACCGCGCTCTTTTTGCGTCTGGTGCAGCACGTATAAGACCACCCGCTCCTCACGGGTCAAGCCGTCACGCACATCAGGCAATGCGGCGTAGCGCGCGTCGTCCGCCGGGAACCTCATTTCGCGCGATTTCGTCAATTCAACGTGCCTTCGATGACCGATTCCACGAGTTTAAATACCCGAACGACGTCGGCGCGAGTATAGAATTTAAGAACTATCCCGTGTAAGGCTTTCGCGCGATTCAAGGGGCAAACCCCGGGCGGGGACGGAATGGATCAGCGCGGCGAAGAAGGCGCAGACCCGGACCGCGCGTATTCCGAAAGCCCTCGGTCCGCTCAAGTCCCGCGTCAAACGCTTGCCGCTAGGGTGGCTCGGTACGCGCATCAGAACGCGTGATCGAACGCCACCTCGCCTTGAATCGCCACCTGATAAGCGGACACTTTGCGCTCGAAGAAATTCGTCATTTCCTGAACATCTTGCAGCTCCATGAACGCAAACGGATTGCGCGAATGATAGATGGCCGGCAAGTTGAGCTGCAGCAAACGCTGATCGGCGACATATTGGAGATACTGACGCATCTCGATGCGCGTGAGGCCCGCGACCCCCTCGGACAGCACATCGTCGGCAAACGCCGCCTCGCATTCGACCGCTTCCTCGATCATCATCCGCACCTGCGCGCCCCAGTGCGCGTCGAACAATCCCGGCTCTTCTTGCCGTACGGTATTCAGCACTTCATACGCAAAGGCCATGTGCGCGCTCTCGTCGCGGAACACCCAGTTCGTTCCCGCTGCCAATCCGGGCAACAGCCCTCTGGAGCGCAGGAAATAGACGTACGCAAAGGCACCGAAGAAGAATAAGCCTTCGATACAACTGGCGAAGCAGGTCAGGTTGAGCAGGAACTGACGCCTGTCGTCGAGCGACTCGATGCGATTCAGGCCGAGCACGGAATCGGTCCAGCGCTGGCAGAACTGCGCTTTGCGTCGAATGGAGGGAATGTTGTCGATCGCGGCGAATGCCCGGGCACGTTGCGCCTGGTCGGGCACGTAGTTGTCGAGCAGCGTCAAGTAGAACTGAACGTGCAGAGCTTCTTCGTACAACTGCCGCGAGAGATACATGCGCGCTTCGGGCGCATTGATGTGCTTGTACAGGCTCAATACCAAGTTATTCGCCACGATCGAGTCGCCGGTCGCGAAGAAGGCGACCAGCCGCTCGATGAGGTGACGATCGGCCGCGCTCATGCGGCGCTGCATATGACTCAAATCGATTTGGAAATCGATTTCCTCCACGCTCCAGGTGTTCTTGATCGCCGCCCGGTACATTTCATAGAACTTCGGGTAACGCATCGGGCGCAGCGTCAGATTGTAGCCGGGGTCGAGCAGCTGGCTCATTGGCAGGCCTCACAGGTCTCAGGATTTTCGAGGGAGCAGGCGATGGCCGCCGCGGTGTCCGGTGTCGTCGCGGCCGGATTCTCGCGGACGGTCGTCTTGGAGATGCTGGTCGCCGGCCGGGAGCGCAGATAGTAGGTCGTCTTCAGGCCTTGTTTCCATGCATACATGTACATGCTGGAGAGTTGCCCGATGTTCGGGTTGGCGATGAAAAGATTCAATGACTGGCTCTGGTCGATGAAGGCGCCGCGATCCGCGGCCATTTCGATCAACGCCTTCATCGGCAATTCCCAGGCGGTACGGTAAATGCTCTTCAATTCCGGGGGTATTGCGTCGATCCGCTGTATCGAGCCGTCTTCACGCTTGATGGCATCCCGCGTTTCCTGGGTCCAAAGACCGAGCGCTTTGAGCTCCTGGGCGAGATGAACATTGACCTGTAGGAAATCTCCCGACAGCGTCTCGCGCTTGAACAGGTTCGAGATCTGCGGCTCGATGCATTCGTAACAGCCCGCTATCGAGGCGATGGTCGCGGTGGGTGCAATCGCGATCAACAGGCTGTTGCGCAGTCCGTGGGCGCGAACCTGCGCGACGAGATCGCGCCAGCGGTCGGGATGGGTGGGCTGGACGCCCCAGGCATCAAATTGCAGCTCGCCCCGAGCGGCGCGAGTTTCCGGGAAACTCGGATGCGCCCCATGCTCGCGCGCGAGCTCCGTAGACGTGCGCAGCGCGTGGAAGTAAACCTCCTCGGAGATTTGTCGCGACAGGGCGCGCGCGGCTTCGCTGTCGAATGGCAGGCGGAGTTTGAAAAACACGTCCTGCAGCCCCATCAGGCCGAGACCCACCGGCCGCCAGCGCATGTTGGATGCCCGTGCCGTCGCGATCGGGTAGAAGTTCAAGTCGATCACGCGGTCCAACTGACGTACCGCCAATTCGACGGTAACGCTAAGCTTCTCGAAGTCGAACCCCTCGGCAGCCATGTGGCGCGCAAGATTGATGGAGCCCAAGTTGCATACGGCGGTTTCCGAATGCGTCGTAACCTCGAGGATCTCGGTGCAGAGATTGGACAAATGCACGACGGCGTTCGGCTGGGCGGTTTGGTTGCAGGCGCGGTTGGACTTGTCCTTGAAGGTCATCCATCCGTTGCCCGTTTGTGCGAGGGTGCGCATCATGCGCGCGTACAGGTCGCGCGCGGGCAGAGTCTTGCGCGCGAGGCCGCGGGCCTCCGCCTGCGCGTATGCGTTCTCGAATTCACTGCCCCACAAATCGGGAAGTTCCGGCACATCCTTGGGATCGAACAGCGACCAGGCCTCATTCGCCTCGACGCGCTGCATGAACAGGTCCGGCACCCAATTGGCGATATTGAGATGATGCGATCGGCGCGCGTCATCGCCGGTGTTATCGCGCAACTCGAGGAACGCCTCGATGTCGGCGTGCCATGTCTCCAGATACACGCATGCGGCACCTTTGCGCTTACCGCCCTGATTGACGGCCGCGACGGAGGAGTCCAACGTTTTCAGCCAGGGAACGATGCCGTTGGACAGGCCATTGGTGGAGCGGATCAGCGATCCCTCCGAGCGCACGCGATGCCAGGCGATGCCGATGCCGCCTGAGAATTTGGACAAGAGCGCGATGTCCTTGTAGCGGTCGTAGACGCCTTCGAGCGAATCGGGCGGCGAATCCAGCAGGAAACAACTGGACAGCTGTTCATGCAAAGTGCCCGCGTTGAACAACGTCGGCGAGCTCGGTAGATAGTCGAGCGAGGCAAACAGCCGATATTGCTCAATCGCTTCGTGGACGGTGTTGCTCAAAGCCACCGCCACCCGCATCCAAAAGTACGGAGGGGTTTCGAGCACGTGCCGCTTGGTGGGGTGCTTGAGCAGGTAGCGGTCATACAAAGTCCGAATTCCAAAGTATTCGAAACGCTGTGTGTGCTCCACGTCGATGGCGTCGTTGAGCTTGCGGGCGTTGGCTTCGACGAATTGCAGCACGCGCTCGTTGACCAAACCGACGTCGTATCCGGTGCGAATCGACTGTGAGAAGGAGTAAATCCCGAGGCCTTGCACTTCCTTATCGATGAACGCGGCCAGCAGCCGCGCCGCAAGCTTCGAGTACGCGGGCTCGTCCGCCATGAAGGAGGAGGCCGTGCGTATCGACAGCTCGTCCAATTCCCGAGTCGTCGCACCGTCATAGAGCCCGGCAATCGTCTTCAACGCGACGCGCATGGGATCCACGTCCGCGATGCCTTCGCAGCAACGCGTCACGGCGCGCACGATTTTGTTCACATCGATCGGCTCATGGGCCCCGGAGCGCTTGGTCACGCTCATCGGGACGAGCGCCGACGGCGGCGGGTTCAGATTGAATGCAGGCTGCTGCGGCGCAGCTCCGGAATTCGAGGATGGGGTTCTGATGGATGTTTGTGAATGCATGGCGATGTTTCTCCCGACGAAATCCGACCGTCCGACACGAGGCGAGAGTGGAGTGCGCGACGGGAATGAAGCTGCTGCGCGAGCGCGCAGACTCGATCCTCCCGGCCACTCCTCCCACGAGAGCTCCGAAACCGAACTGCATCCCCTTAAGGAGACACAGATCGCGGCAGGTCTTCGGACTTACGGGCCTTCGGCCTTCACAGGCCGGTTCCTAATGCATGCCGCTTCCCAACCCGATGACGGTGTCATCGAGACAGTGCTCTTGACATGGTTTGTTCCCATTCACCGCTGCGGGGCAGCTCCGGATTCGCACCGGATTCCCTTTCGAGCCCAACATCGTGTGCCAGGCGCCGCAATGGGCCACAAGATATTGTGTTTTCAGACGCCAGTCAATCGGTACTTTGCCTGACGGAAGATGCGCGCGAGCGCAGTGTATCCGTTTGATATTCAACGCTTCTATGCAATGGATTGGTGCAGCGGAAGCGCCCGACGGCCGCCTGCCGGCACCATTTCAGTGAGTACACCTGAAATGGGCCGGCAGCGGTCGACGCCAGGAATTACCTAACGGGCGGCGCGTGCTGCCTCACCGGCGAGGCGTGCGCTCAGGCGGCCTTCGCTACGGATTCGGATTTTTCCGCAAGCTTCGAGGCGTAATCATCGCCCTTGTGAATGTCGCTCACGATGGTGGAGAGCTTGCGCGCGTGGTCGTCCATGCCGAGCGCTTTCGCGTACGCCGCTGCGGTACCGAAGCCCGCGAGGCCGTAGTGGGACATCCGCTGGTACTGCGCGAGAATTACGATATCGAGCAACTCACCGGGCTTCGGCGCATCGGCCGTGACGTGTTTGGTCGCTTCCTTGACCAATCCCTCCATGCCCTTGCAGTGCTCTTTCTCGACCGCCTCGCCTGCCGTGGAAAGCAGAGTCTTCAGAATATCCGCATGCTTGGAGATATCGGTGACCGATTTCGTCAAGGCTTGCTTGAGCTTCGAGTCGTGAGCCTTGTCGGCCATTACTTTGACGACCTTGGTCATCTGATCGTTGGCTGACCAGAGGTCTTTTATCTCATCGGCGTAGATATCTTTGAGGTCTTTGGGTGCTGACATTGTTAACGCTCCTTTAAGCGAGTTACGAGAGAACCATGGTGTCCGCGTCACGAGGAATAAGTTAGGCCCGGAAGCCTGCGTCCCGGTGTAGTCGATGAGGCACAGTCGACGTAGGGATGCTGACGAATCGCAGCAGCGCCCCGCCTGCGGGCGCAAGTCATCAATTCACTCACATCCGCACGACCCTTTTTCCTAACTCTAAGCGGGGAAGGAGCTGTTAGCGTTGCCTCCCAGAAACCGATTGCCGGGGTCGATGACTACCATGAATCAAGCAAACAACAAGTGGGACCATTCACGACCGGAATCCGCCAAGAACGACCCGCGATCGAAATATCCGAAGCCGCCGTTTCCCGAGCAGACTCAACCCTGGCCCGGCCTTGCCGGCGAGATGAACCCGAAGCCGGACCATGGCGAAACCAGCTATCGCGGCTCAGGGCGTTTGGCGGGTCGCAAGGCGCTCATCACCGGCGGCGATTCGGGCATGGGGCGCGCAGCCGCGATTGCCTACGCGCGCGAAGGCGCCGATGTCGCGATCAACTATTTTCCGACGGAGGAGCCGGACGCCCGAGAGGTGATTCAGCTCATCAAAGAGGCCGGCAGGAACGGCGTCCCGATCCCGGGGGATCTGCGCGACAGAGCGTTCTGCCAACGACTGGTGGCGGAGGCCGTGCAGAAACTCGGGGGTCTGGACATCGTGGTCTGCAATGCCGGCGTGCAGCACTCGAGGGCCTCGATCCTCGATCTCAGCGACGAGGATTTCGATTCCACGATGAAGACCAATATCTACGCGCCCTTCTACATCATCAAGGCGGCGCTCCCTCACTTGGCAGAAGGCGCCTGCATCATCGGCACCACGTCCGAGCAAGCCTACGATCCCTCGCCGGACTTATATGACTATGCCCAGACCAAGGCGGCGACGATGAACTACGTGAAGTCGCTGGCCAAGCAGTTGGGGCCGAAAGGCATTCGCGTCAATGGCGTTGCTCCCGGCCCTGTCTGGACGCCGTTGCAAATCAGCGGCGGCTCCCCCGTGCAGAAATACACTCATTTCGGCAGCAGCACGACGTTCGGCCGTCCGGGACAACCCGTGGAGCTCGCCTCTATTTACGTGCAGCTTGCGGCAAGCGATGCGAGCTTCACCACGGGCAACATCTATGGAGCCGGCGGAGGGCAGGGTCAGCCCTAGCTCACATGGGCCGAGTAACAGGACCTCACACCGTTACCACGATTTTTCCAAATTGCGCGTTTTTCTCCAGATAGCGATGAGCCTCCGCCATCTCATCGAACTTGAACACTCGATCGATGATAGGCCGCAACGCTCCCGCCGCGAAGCCCTTGAGCACAAAGTCGACCGCCGCTTTTTGCCGTGCTTTGTCTCCGCTCGTGAGCCAGATGTTGTGTGCTTTGACAGTCAGCATCTTGGCGATCATCTCGAGCAGAGGGAGCGGCGTGACTTCTTTGCTGAGCGCGCCATAGATATACGCCGTCCCTTGGAAAGAGAGCGCTGCGAGCAGCTTTGGGAAGGTCGACCCACCGACCGGGTCAAAGACTACGCGCGCGCCCTTGCCGCCGGTGATCCGCTTCACCTCCTCGGCCAGATCCACCTCATCGGTGGCGAGCACGTGCGCCGCCCCGGCGTCGCGAAGCTTGCCGCGCTTCTCGGGCGTGCGAGTCAGCGCGATGGCGGTCGCGCCCACGTAATTGGTGAGCTGAATCGCCGCGAGACCCACGCTGCTGGAAGCCGCGGGGATGATGACGAAATCGCCCTGCGTGACTTTGGCGTCCTCTATCAGCGCGCCGTAAGGCGTCACGAACATCATCCAGATCGACGCGGCTTCGATGAAAGACAGTGATGGAGGCTGCTTCACCACGGCGTAATGCGGCGCGATGATCACCTCACCGTAGGTCGTGTAATCATTCATCGAGAACGACGGCACCACGTTGACCGAATCCCCGACTACAAACCCTTCCACATCCTTGCCCACGGCATCGACTATTCCGGCCGCCTCGTATCCCAGGCCTGCGGGAAACTTCACAGGTTCGATATAGGCATCGTTGCGCCACATCGACTCGGCACGATTGATGCCGATAGCCTTGACCTGGATGCGAACCTCCGTCGCTCCCGGCGCCGGGACGTCCCGGTCGTAGAACCGCGGCGGGTTGGCGACCCGCGAGATCCATTGTATCCCTGCGCAGTCGCTCCAGAGGAGACTCCGCAGCGCGTATGCGGCGGGCCGACTCGCCTGCACCGCACGCCGCCAACGTGGCATGATTGGGAGCAACCGGGGACCGCCGGCATTGCCGGGTCCGCCTATCGCCGCGCCCTAATAATATCCGGAGCAATGACGTGAGCCCGTCCCTGATTCCTGCGGCTGTCCTGGTCGCGATCTCGGTGATCGGCATCTTGGTGCTGCGGCGCTTCTCGAAGCGCGCGCGCCTCTCTTTCGATGTAGTTTGCTTCCTCGCCATCAGCGTTTACTTGCTGAAAGAGCAAATCCTCCCGCTGTTCCCGCCGTTGACGGGATCGATCGATGGCCGCGCCATCGGGCTGCGCGCCTTGGCGGGGGTCTGGTGGTGGCTTGGCGCGCGCATCATCGCCGTGAGTCTCGAGTTCGCGATGCGGCGCGACCAGCGCTCACGCGAGGTGAGGCTTTTTTCCGATCTATTGGCAGCGGGGATTTACATCGCGGCGGCCGCGGTGGTGCTCAATTCCGTGCTTGCCTTGCCGGTCACCGGTGTCGTCGCGACGTCGGGTGTGGTTGCAATCGTGCTGGGGCTTGCGCTGCAGAGCACGCTTGCGGACGTGTTCTCCGGCATCGCGGTCGGCATCGAAGCGCCGTTCGGCATCGGCGATCGCATCCTGATCGGCGACAAGATCGAAGGCCAGGTCGTGCAGATGAACTGGCGCTCCATTCGAGTGCAAACGGATAGTGATGACATCGCCATCATTCCGAACAATCTCGTCGCCAAAGCCGAGATCATCAACCGCAGCTTTCCCAGCCAGCAGCGTTCTGCCTCGGTCGAAATTTCGTGCCGCAAGAGCGCTTCTCCGGAACGCGTCATCGAGGCGCTGCTGCAGGCGACGCTGCTCTGCCCCGACATGCTGCGAAGTCCGGCGCCGCACGCCGTCCTGGCGCAGCTGGGGCCGAAACGCAACCTCTACGAGATTTCGTTCTTCGTCTCGCGCACCAATCAACTGCCGGCCACGAAGGATTTACTATTACGCGGAGCGCGACGGCAACTGTACTACCGCGGCTTCCTTCACAAGGAGCGCGACGAGGGGGCGCGGCAGGACGGCGCGTCGCTCGACACGGAAACGCGCTTGCTGAGCGATTTGGTGCTCTTCGAGAGTCTGCAACCTCAACAGATTCGCAAGCTCGCAGGCCAGGCCCAATCGCGCCAACTGGAGCCTGGGGAACGTCTGTTCGCCGAAGGCGCCGACGATACCTCACTCTACGTCGTTGCCTCTGGCGTGCTCGAGCTCACCCGGCCCACTGCATCCGGCTCCGAGACCATCGGG
>Ga0302324_100020508_pt1 | contig 12925 bp, 12 predicted proteins | sample Palsa_T0_1_FD_201949 | JGI IMG/M metagenome (GOLD analysis project Ga0302324, IMG submission 201949) | Peat permafrost microbial communities from Stordalen Mire near Abisko, Sweden - Palsa_T0_1 | ecosystem: Environmental > Terrestrial > Soil > Palsa > Peat permafrost | place: Sweden: Abisko...
GGGGCACCGCTGGGCATCATCCAGCAATACGTTGAGCAACAAAAGACCCCGCTTTAACCCGCCTTATATCCCCGCCCTGAAGGACCGGGGCTTTACGGCCCGACTGGTAAATACCGAACGCTCGTGAGTTCTCCGTTGCCAAGTCGTCTTGGTAGACAGGGTGTTCGGAACCGGACACAGAAAAACGTTTTCGGACAAGCCGCCGTGAGTCCGGACCGGCGTTAGGCCTTAAATCTCTTTCTCTTCAATGTCTTCTCCACATACTGAATTGGTAATAAGAATGCCCTTATGACCCGGGATTGTGTGCCAAACTCTGGCTTCGACGCGGGTGCGATTGATCGAGGTGAAAGGTGCGAACTCTGAACAGGAATATTCTTTACGGCTTGCGTATGTTGCGCAAGAGTCCTGGAACTACGTCAGCTGTCATCGCTACCCTCATGCTGGGCATTGGCGCTACCACGGCGATTTATACGGTGGTTTATGCCGTATTGCTCGCGCCCTTGCCCTACCCCCACTCCGAGCAGTTGATGATGGTTTGGTCGAAGGTCAACGGGGGCCGAAACCAGATGTCGGCCGGCGACTTTCTCGACTGGAAAGACCAGAACAAATCTTTCCAGCAACTGTGTGCCTTTACCGGCCGTAGTTTCAATCTTGCGGCGCCGGATCAACCCGAGTCCATCGACGGCATGCTCTCAACACCCGGCTGGTTCAGCATGCAAGGAATCCCGTTTCTCATGGGACGCGACCTCCTTCCCGAAGAGGGTGTACCGGGCAAGGACAACGAGGTCGTTTTAACTTATCGATTGTGGAAGCGCCTGGGCGCGAATCGCAGCATTCTCGACCAACAGATGCGCATCGATGGCAAACCCTACACCGTGGTGGGAGTGTTGTCGCCAGGTGTGGGGGACCGTTTCACCTTTGAATTGGCGGTTCCGCTAGCCTTCCGACCAGAGCAGATCAACCACGACTACCATTGGCTGCTGGCCATGGGCCGTGTGAAGCCCGGTGTCACACGGGAACAGGCTCAGACCGACATGGATGCGGTCACCAGTCATATCGCGACTGCCTACCCAACTTCAAATAGAGGTTGGGGCGCCTCGGTCGAGCCCCTGAAGAATGATTTCCTTCCCCGCGAGCGCATTCGCAACTTGTGGCTTCTTCTGGGTGCGGTCGGCTTCGTGCTGCTGATCGCCTGCGTCAATATCGCAAATCTGCTATTGGCCAAGGGCGCGTCGCGGCAAAGAGAGATTGCGATTCGCAGCTCCGTGGGAGCAACTCGCGGACAAGTCTTCATGCAGTTTCTTACCGAAAGTCTGGTACTCGCCCTTCTCGGTGGTGGACTGGGGGTCGGACTGGGTATGGGATTGCTGCGAGCAGTTCTCAGCATTGTGCCCGACGGGATACTGCCTTCCGAAGCGAACTTTCAACTGGATACTCCTGTCCTCGCTGTAACTTTCGTCGCAGCCACGTTGGCCGGTATTGTGTTTGGCTGCGCACCCGCCTGGTACGCGTCGCGCATCGACCCGGGGGAGTTTCTGAAGGACGGCGGACGCTCGAGTACGGGCGCGGGAAGCCACAAGTTGCGGCGAGCGCTCATCATGGGTGAATTTGCGCTGGCTTTGTCGCTGCTGGCGGGCGCGGGGCTTGCCATGCACAGCTTTTGGAACTTAACCCGCGTCGATCTTGGGGTGCGAACCGCCCATGTGTTGACTTTCAGGCTAACGCAACCGCAGGGGAGGTTTCAGAATCCGCAGGAAATGTTTGTTTACAACCAGCAGATCTTGGGCGCCATTGGTTCTGTAAGGGGAGTGTCCGCCGACGCTACGGTGACGGGTATGCCGCTGCGCTTCCATAGCGACGGCCTCACGTTAAAAGTGGTCGGTGCGACGTATGCAGATCGGTCTCAGCAGCCGAGCGCGGGCTTCCAATCGATCTCGCCGGATTACTTCAAAACTTTCGGCATCCAGGTGCTCAAGGGGCGCGTGTTCAACGATCAAGACACCGCCACCGGTGTGCGAGTGGCCATGGTGAACGAAGAATTTGCCAATCGTTTTTTGAAAGGCGATGACCCGCTCCAGAAACGACTCTCGATCCAGCAGCTGATTCCTGGGTTGCCGCAACTGGGTCCTGAAGTGGAGTGGCAGATCGTCGGCGTCTTCCACACCGTCAGATACGGGGATTTCCGCGACGATGATCCCGAGGTTGACGTTCCGTTCGCTCAGTCGTTATCGCCGGAAGTCACCATTGGCGTACGTACGGCCGAGGATCCCGCGGCCATGACCAAGACGATCGCTGCGGCTGTACACTCCGTGGACCCCCAGATTGCCCTGGCGAGTCTCCGCACCATGGATCAAGTGAGGGATGAGGCTCTGGGCGAAGACAGATATACGATGGTTCTGTTTGCCAGCTTTGCGGCTGTCGCATTGCTGCTTGCGGCCGTTGGGATCTATGGGTTGATGGCTTTTGCCGTCGCGCAGCGAACTCAGGAAATCGGTCTGCGCCTCGCGCTCGGTGCGGGTAAGCTTGGCGTGATATGGCTTATCCTGAGGGAAGCGTCGCAGCTCGCGGTGGTCGGTCTGGGGATTGGCCTGGCCGGCTCCGTTCTTGTAGGCCAGACCATGCGTACGACTTTATACGGTGTCGCTGCAATGGATTTGGCCGTGATCGCATCGATCGCCGTGATCCTGTTTTTCACGGCCATGTTCGCTTCATACTTTCCGGCGTATCGCGCCGCGTCGATCGATCCCATGCAAGCACTTCGAACCGATTAGCCAGCATCCCGGTTCACCGTCCTTGGGAAGGCGAGATCAGACGCAGCCGCCTCCAGGCCGTCCCGTCTGTAGTCGTTCTTGCTTTGTCGGCCACAGAGAAGTGACCCGACGCCGGTTTGCCACGATTAGGAATGAGAAGTCGGCACGTGTTTATCGATGAGGCGGCGCTTAGGCAATGTCGTTCTGGATGACGAGGTGCCGGAAGCTCTCTTATGGCGATAGGCTTCAAACGTCAGAGGCGTGGGAATGTGAGGGACTGTCGCATCACGCGTGTCTGTCGGAAGCCAGTCCTGCCAGAAGTAAATCGCAGCACGAACCGTGATGCCGCGATTGGGCAAGATGATCTTACGCGAGTCCCCATAGGCGTTTTCCTTAGATCCAATAGGCTCGCCGACAAATCGTATGTTGCTGTATTTTTCCAGGGCGCCCGTGAGATTTTGCGCCGTCCGAAGCAGAGCGCATCAAGGATCTTCGAGGATAGCTTTTCCTTCGATTAGATTAGCAATCCGTAAGTGCGCAAGGGTACAGGGGTAATACAGGAGTTCACTGACGCCCGCAGCAGACGCGGGAGTGGATCGCAAGGTTCGCCCGCCAGTGTTCGATTTCCAAAATCGGAACAGGACTTCCCAGACACCCTCTTATCGCACACGATCTAAGTGCTTGAGCAATCAACTCAAAGCCATGGTTCCACAATTGCTCGTGTCACGGCATGAGGAAGCCAATGCCATTTCCCGAAGATGAGTCACTGCGGTCTGATCTTCGCCATCAGCCGCCACAGCGCGCCAACGATAACGTTTGTAGTGTGGGGACGCCCCCGAGAATAAAGCGTTTGCGAAGCCGGTTCAATCCGCGCCTGGCAGGGTCTGGAATTATCAGTCCATTGACGCCTACTCCGAACGTGAAGGAGCATCTCAGTCGGAATTTTCAAGCCGCAGAAATACCCAGCGGCAGAAATCGGGAGAATCGGAAGTGAACACTTCTAATCTCAGTCTGGTCCCGCTCCGGCAAGCCAGTCTTTGCCTCGACTGCGAAACGATAATGGCTACGCAGACAAACTGCCACGCCTGCGGGTCGCGGGCTCTGTTGAATGTCGCCCGTGCACTCAACCGGCAGCATCTCTCTGATCTGGTGTGTTCTGGGAAACGGTCCGTCGTCCAAATGTCCCTGGCCCAGGTGCGCCAAAGAGACACGTTTCACCGAGGTGCACCGAACTTCGGCCGAAACCGAGGCCGCGACAGCGGCCTCTCCCTAGAATTCGATCTCAAGTCGGAGAACAGTGCATGAAGCTCAGAACAGGAAGCTCCGAAACCTGCCTGCAGCTGGTAGGAGGAGTTAGAGGCGAAACGGCGCACAACGTCGGTTGCTCCCCCGGGGTCGCAAAAGCCTGTCGGAATCCCTTCTGTTCCGCCGGGCCCCCGGGGCCGCAGTCGACACTCTCGATCACATGTTCGCGATTCAGTATATGGAGCGAGTGAGGCTGTTGATGCGAGGAGCAGACCAAATGTCGTCGTTGAAACTTCTGGTAGTGGAAGATGACTTGCCGAGCCTGGAACTGATGGACGAGGTGTTCACGTCCCTCAAAGCAGAGGTTCGCCCCATCAGCGATGGTGAGAGAGCGGCCGATCTGATCAAGCGAGAGAGATACGACGGGATTTTCTTAGATCTCGAAATGCCCAACATGAACGGTTTCGAGCTGGCCCGTCGTGTCCGAGAATCCTCCTGGAACAAGTCCACTCCGATTGTGATCGTAACCGGGCGCGACGACAGAACTACGATGCAACAAGTATTTGCGATTGGAGCAACCTTCTTTCTGCAAAAGCCGGTCGACCGGCAAAGGCTGAGCAATCTGTTTCGGACGGTACGCGGGTCACTCACAGAGAATCGACGACGACAAGCGCGCGTCTCCTTGCAAACCGAGGTGCTTTGCGATATTGGCTCCGGAACCGTACGGGGCGTAAGTTGGAATCTCAGTCGAGGCGGGATTCAGGTCGACATCGGCAACCTGAAGCGGGGAGACATGGTGCGCCTATGGTTCCGGCTGCCCGTCTCCGGTGCGCGGATCGATGCTTTCGGTGAAGTGATCTGGGCCTCTGAAACCCGGCAAGGAATCGGATTTACGAAGATGAGTGCGCAAAACGCCGACGCGATCCGACAATTCATCGCAGACGCAGAAAAGCCGGACTGACGCCTTCAATCGGAAGCTGTCACTCCTGTAACTGGCTCCGCTAGCTCGCTTCGTGCAACGCTTGCATTTTATCTCGCAGAAAAATTGGGGGAGTATGTCGTACCAATCAAGCCAGCCCATAACCGGAACCATTCTGGTCGCGGACGATCAAGCGTCCAATCGGGAACTGCTGAAAGAGTTGCTGTCTGGCGAAGGCTTCGAGGTGATTACCGTACCGGACGGCCGGGCTGTTCTCGAGGAACTGAGCAGAGTGCGGGCTGATTTGGTTCTTTTGGACGTGTTGATGCCTCACATCAGCGGGCTCGAGGTCTGCGAAAGAATCAAGGCCAGTCCAGAGACCTACCTAATCCCTGTCATCTTGGTTACATCGCTTTCCGATAAGCGAGATCGAATCAACGGGATCAAAGTGGGTGCAGATGACTTCCTGACCTGGCCCGTAGATCGAACCGAACTGCTGGCCCGGGTGCGATCGTTGTTAAAGCTCAAGTTGCGTACGGACGAACTGGAGCGGGCTGAGGCCGTTCTTTTTACCCTTGCGCGCAGCATTGAAGGCAAAGACCCGTATACCCTGGGTCATTGCGAACGCCTCGCCGAATACTCTGCCCGCTTGGGCGAGCAGATCGGGCTTCCCGAGGAGCAAGTTACCGCTCTGCGGCGGGGAGGCGTCGTGCATGACATTGGGAAGATCGCGGTGCCGGATTCGATTCTGTTGAAGCCATCAAAGCTCTCGCAGGAAGAATGGAAGTTGGTTCATGAACATCCTGTGGTCGGCGAGCGTATCTGCGCTCCGTTAAAGTCGTTTCGATGCGTGCTCCCCATTATCCGCCATCACCACGAGAAATTCGACGGCTCCGGGTATCCAGACCGACTTCGCGGCCAGTCCATCCCCATAACGGCCAGAGCGCTGCAAATTGTCGATGTCTATGATGCCCTGACTACGAAGAGATCTTACAAGCGCGCTTTTTCCTCAACCGAAGCCCTGAAGACGATGAAGGAGGAGGTGGCGAGAGGTTGGTGGGATTCAGACATCTTTGGTCAGTTTGAGAGGCTGATCGCGAACTCTGAGGCGAGTGGTTTATCTCAAGGCGCGGCTGCGACGCGCTAGCGAGCCCTCCGCAAAGTGCAGGTTCTCGGGACGTGAGTAGGTTTGTGATTGCACGCTGCAGGGTTAGGAGGAAGTTGAAAGTATTAGCCAGAGTCGGGAAGTGGGTCTCGAAAGGTCGCTGGCGGCTCCATCTTCTTTTCCTGTTGCTCTTGATTGTGCCGATCGCACTTTTCGCGTACTCCATGGGCGAGGTTCTGAAACGCCAAGCTGAGGGGCAAGCCGCAACCGAGGGCACCCAAATTGCGCACGTCTCGGCTAGCTTGGTGGAGGATCACTTTCGGCAGAGCATAGCCTTCCTCGAATCGATTGCCGCCCGCCGTACTCTTGGCCACGCCTGGACCGAAGGGAATCTCGATCTGGTCGAGTGGCACCTGCGCAGCGCCAAGTCGCTGCGCCCGGACTTCTCCTTCGTGGGTTTATACGACCTTGACGGCCGGATGCGCGTCATCTATCCCCCTCAATCAGCATTGCTCGGCCAAGACTTCGCAAACCGGGACTGGTACAAGGGTGTGGCTGAGCGATGGGAGCCCCACATTTCGGAGGTGTACCGGAGCGCTGTTCCCCCGCACGATCTCGTCGTCGCCATTGCCGTTCCAGTAACGGATGCCCAGGGCAAGCCGATCGCCATTCTGATGGGGGCAGATGCTTTAGACACCATCAGCCAGCGATTGGGAACCAAGCTGGAAGGTGGATGGACAATTCTGCTCGTCGACCACAGTGCGCACGCGGTCGCCCCCCACGGAAGCAATTCCGGTGTTCCGGTTGACCTGAGTCTCTACGAGCCTGTGCACCGAGTGCAGGCGGGGCAGTCCGGAAGTGGAAGCTTTATGCGCGGCGGTGAGGCGATCTTCGCCGGGTACGAACCGGCAGGAAAATCCGGCTGGGGAGTCGTGGTAGAACAGCCTTCAGTATTGCTCGAACGAAGCGTTGGGTTGATGGAACGACGGATATGGTTTCTAGGTTTTGTATTCCTGCTGGCTGGCCTCAGTCTGAGCACATTCATGGGTTCGCTCTATGCCCGGCTCGAAACCGGCAATCGTTTTCTCGACCTGTCGGTCGACATGTTCTGTATTTTGGGATTCGATGGATTCTTCAAAAACCTAAACCCAAGCTGGGAAAGAGTGCTGGGTTTTACCACGGCCGAACTAACGGGGAGGCCCCGCGTCGAATTCATACACCCTGAGGACCGTGAAGCGACAGCACAGGAAGTTGCCCGGCTGCAGCACGGCGAAGTCACGCTGGCTTTCGAAAACCGCTACCTTTGCAAAGACGGTTCGTACAAGTGGTTGCTGTGGAATGCAGTCTCCGCGTCCGACCAACATGTCATTTATGCCGTCGCTCGCGACATCACGGGAAGAAAACGCGCGGAAGCTGAATTGCGAGAAAGTGAGGATCGCTACCGCAAGCTGTTCGAGCTGAATCCCCAGCCCGCCTGGATTTACGACCGTGAAACGCTTCGCTTCTTAGCCGTGAACCAAGCCGCCTTGTCGAACTATGGCTATACCCATGAAGAGTTCCTCTCCATGACAATTCAGGGGATCCGGCCGCCGGAGGAAATCCCGGCGCTTCTGAAAAGTATAGCTACTCTCCACGACGGGCGCCGGGAATATGGTGTTTGGCGGCATCGCAGAAAGGATGGCACCATTCTCCCGGTTGAGATCACTTCCTATTCGTTCCTATTCGGGGGACGCCCCGCTGATTTCGTGATCGCTGTTGACATTACCGAACGGCAGCGCGCTGAGCAGGAGAGGCAGAAATTCACTCAAAGTTTAGAGACGGCTAATCGGGAGCTTGAACTCCAGAACCGAGAGGTGGAGCGAGCCACGCGATTGAAGAGCAAGTTTCTTGCCAGCATGAGCCACGAGTTGCGGACTCCGTTGAATGCAATCGTTGGCTTTTCCGATCTACTGGCTGAAGGCACTCCGGGCGACCTGAATGCAAAGCAAAAACGTTTCGTGAATCACATTAAGCAAGGTTCGATTCATCTGTTGCAGTTGATCAACGACATTCTCGATCTCTCGAAGATCGAAGCCGGCCAACTTGAACTTCACTGCGAGGACTTTCTCGTCGCGGATGCCTTGCCCGAAGTCCTTTCGACGATCCGCCCACTGGCGATGGCAAAAAACATTCAGGTGCGGCAGAAGCTAGAGACAGAGCGACCGATCTATGCCGATCGGGTGCGTTTCAAGCAAGTGCTGTACAACCTGCTCAGCAACGCCGTCAAATTCACCGCCAAAGACGGTAACATCGAAGTTCGCTCCTGGGATGAGGGGGCCTCGGTTTGCCTGTCCGTGACGGATACCGGTATCGGCGTCCGGCCCGAGGACCAGGAGATGATCTTCGAGGAATTTCGACAGGTGGAAGGGACTGCCAGATCACACGAGGGCACAGGACTGGGACTCGCCATCACGAAGCGCCTTGTAGAGCAACAAGGAGGCAAGATTTGGTTGGAGAGCGAACCTGGGAAAGGCAGCCGATTTAGCTTCACTCTTCCTCATGGGACAACCGCTTCCCCAATCAGTTCTGGTGTGACGCGTACGATGCCCATCGGCAAGGCTGTTGAAAGTGCCCGCAAGCCGCTCATCTTGATCGTAGACGACGAAGTTGCCTCACGCGAGCTCATGGCGAGCTATCTGGAGCCCCATTATCGAGTTGCCTTAGCTGAATCAGGAGCGGAGGCGGTGCAGAAGGCTCAGCAACTCCTTCCGGAAGCCATCACCCTCGATATCTTGATGCCAGGCGGGGGCGGGTTCGAGTCCCTCGTAACGCTCAGAGCAACGGCTGCAACGGCTAATATTCCGATCATCATGGTCTCTATCGTGGACCAGCAGAAGGTAGGATTTGCTCTGGGAGCGACCGACTATCTCATCAAGCCGATCCAAAAGCCGGTGCTCCTGGAGAGCATCCGTAACTACGTTCATTCTCCAACGGATGATGATGCCGCCATCCTTCTCGTCGATGATGATTCCCAAAACTTGGAGCTAGTGGCAGAGACTCTGCGCGCCGCCGGCTACGAGACGCAGGGCGTTCGGAGCGGTGCCCGGGCACTGGAAGTGCTGTCGTCCAAAGTCGTCGGGGCCGTCTTGCTCGATTTGTTGATGCCGGGGATGGATGGTTTCCAGGTGATCCGTCATGTCCGGCAAGAACCAACCTTGAAGGAGTTGCCCATTCTTGTGATGACCGCTAAGAACCTGACCCCGGAGGAAATGGGCCTTCTGAGTCGCGAGACACAAGGTCTGTTGCAGAAGAAAGGACCATGGCAGCAGCAGCTCATCGCCGAGGTAGGAAGAGTTGTTCGAGGCGGGAGGCTGACCAAAGCTGCCGGACGATCATGAGAAAAGTTCTGATTGCAGAAGATAATCCGGTCAATCGCGAACTGTTGCGCGAGTTACTCGAGGGGCGCGGCTGTGAAGTGGCAGAAGCCTGTGACGGCGAGGAAGCTCTGGAGATGCTTGAGCGCACCCGGCCGGATATCTTGCTGCTGGACCTCGGCATGCCAAAGCTGGATGGATTCGGAGTGATGAGGAAGATCCGTGAAAACGCCCAACTGGCTGACCTGCCGGTGCTCGCAGTGACTGCATTCGCGATGAGAGGAGACCGAGAAAAGGCACTGGATGCGGGCTTCGATGGATACTTATCGAAGCCAATCAATGCCATTTCATTGGCTCAGGAACTCGAACGGCTTCTCGGCCGGCCGGGCGCTCGCCGTGCCGTTCCAGCTCAAGCCGCCGACAGCCTGTACGACGGGAAGGCGGGGCCAGAAGATCCGCGGAGCAATGCTTAGATCCTCAATCTAAAACGTCCGCATTGAGTACGTCACATGCCTCAGCAATTCGAGATTACTGACGTTATCTGTCACGTGGTTACCGTCCACGTTAGATTTCTCCAAAGCCCTCAAAGCGTCTGGGGCGCTCGCATCCCGCAATGGGGATGCGACCAAGCACACGTACGATCTAACATGGCCAAGAAAAGCATCGTTATCGGCGAGGATGACCAGGCCATTCGTGGTGCGCTCAGCGAATTTCTCGAGTCGATTGATTATGAAGTCATTCCAGCCATGAACTGTGCAGGCATCAGGGAAGCATTCCGGAATTCGTCTCCCGATGCGGCCATCCTGGATTACTCATTGCCCGATGGGACGGCACTGGATCTCTTGCCGCAACTCAAACAATCTCATCCATCGGTGCCGCTGATTTTGCTTACTGGAAACGGCAGTGTTCCGCTGGCCGTGCAGGCGATTAAGGAAGGCGCCGAACAATTCCTGACCAAACCGGTGGAAATGGCTGCTATCGCAGTGGTCCTGGAACGCGCGCTGAAAAACCAACGCAACTTCCAGAAGCAGCTCGCAGGGAAAGCGCGGGAAAAAAGGGAGAGCGTTGATCCTTTTCTGGGCACGAGCTCTGCTATCCGCGAGGTAGCGGAACAGGCGGAAAGAGTGTGTCTGAGTCACTGCCCGATCCTGATCTCAGGAGAGACCGGTTCCGGCAAGGGCGTGCTGGCCAAATGGGTGCATGATCAAAGCCCGAGAGCAGAGGAGCCCTTTGTCGATTTGAACTGCGCTGGCTTCGGACGAGAGCTTCTTGAGACAGAGCTCTTCGGGCACGAGGTTGGCGCATTTACGGGAGCGGTTCAACGCAAGATGGGCCTGCTCGAGGTTGCTCAGCGGGGAACTGTGTTTCTCGATGAAATCGGAGACATGGACCTGCAAATCCAGCCCAAGTTGCTGAAGATTCTGGAAGAGAAACGGTTCCGGCGCTTGGGTGACGTCCAGGAGCGCCAACTGGACGTGCGCCTCATCGCCGCCAGTCACGAAGATCTTGTACAGCTAGTTCAGCAGAAGAAATTCCGCAGCGATCTTTACTTTCGTGTCAGCACAGTGGTGATTCGCATGCCTCCGCTTCGGGAAAGACTTGAGGATATCCCAATCCTGGCCCGGTACTTTTTCGAGCGCGTCGCCGTCGATCTGGGACGGCTGCATCTTACCCTCTCCGATCAAACCATCGAAACCATGGCCACATACTCCTGGCCCGGCAACATCCGCGAACTGAAGAATGTGATCGAGAGAGCAGTCTTACTCGCCGCTGGCGAAACCATCCGGCCCAAAGATCTGCATCTGGAGTTTAAGAGCGAAGTGGCGGTTGGCGGAGAATCCCAGCTTACTCTCCGCGAAATTCAACGCCTGCACATCCAAAAAGCATTAGACGCGGAGCGCGGCAACGTCGCGCGGGCCGCAGCTCGCCTGGGTCTGACCAGGAGCACGCTTTACAACAAGATGAAGACTTTCGGGATCAACACCCTACGCATTCACAACTAGCACGCGCTCCTCTCAGGGACCAACCCGAGATTCGATCTTTGCGTCGTGTACCCGAAGTGATGTCTGGCATAGGCCGCCGGGAACAGAGGCTTTCGCGAAAGGCTGCTCTGGAATGCGGTGGGGTGCGTCTCATGTGTAGAAGGACTGCCCCACCGCAAGGCTGAAAGATTCCCGGCGCTGATCGAAACTGTGCACGTTCCGCCTGCCCCTTCCCAGCCGGGCCGGCGTATCCAAAGCCGGGTCGTCCAAGTAACCGGTTGTCAGCAATTCTTCTAACGGAATGGCCGGGCACAACAGGTTCGCCTGGGCAAAATCAACTCCCATCGCCTCTAACTGCAAGAGGTCATCGTTCGACTCCACGCCTTCCGATACCAGGGAGCTTTCGAGAGCCTTTGTCAGTGCTACCAGCGACTCCACCACGGCTCGCCGTTTCGAGTCTGTGCTCAAACCATGTACGAGGTAGGCGTCCAACTTGAAGTACTCGGGATGGCAGTCGAGCATCATGCGGTAGTTGGATTGCCCTAACCCCACGTCGTCCAGGGCGACACGCGCGCCCAAGCTTCGTAACCTCGCGATGCTGTTCGTGAGTTCGGGGATGTTGCAAGTAGGAGCATGTTCCACAACTTCTATGGTGAACCGTTCCGCCGTCAGGGACTGTTTTTGCACATGCCGTCGAAAGAAGTCAACAAATCTGGAGTCGTGGCCGAGGGTTGCGGCATGCACATTGACGTTGATGCGAACTCTGGAAGGCAAGCCTTTGGCTGCATCGCAAATCGCGGTGAGGCAACTTTGATCGACGGCAGCCTCGGCTCTTTTGCGCCGGACATAATCAAATAGAATGTCTGCCCCTTCAAAGTTTGTTCCTCGGGGTCCGCGAATCAAGGCTTCGACACTATCCACGCGTTTTGCTCCGCCCTGGATCTGGAAAATAGGCTGAAAGCAAACGCGGAGCGCATGCGGATCGAGAATGGTTTCGAGAATGGTCCTCTTCATGCTGTACCTCCTGCTGCTAACTGCACGATTGTCTTCCCTAACTCTTTCAAGCGCATCGGCTTTCGAAGAAATGCGTCCGCTCCAGATGCTGTTGCCTCCGCCTTGAGCTCCGGCCAGCCATAGGCGGTCAACACAATGATGCGCGTTTGCGCGGAACTCTCGCGGACGTGCTTGATCACATCTAATCCCCCGAACGCGATTCTGCTCAGCCGGAGATCGGTGATTACGAAGGAATAGGAAAAATGCGCAAGCAAAGTTTCCGCTTCCTCCAGCTCTTGAGCGCAATCTACCTCATACCCAGTTTCCCCAAGATAATCGCGGTAAGCATCCACCAGCTGCTCGTCATCGTCGATGATAAGGATTCGGTCTGCCATGCCGCGATACAGGCACGCCGGGCTCCAAAGCCGCAGGGCTCGAAAGCATTGATAGCAAATAACATCCCTCACCATAGCCGTCGTGGTTGTTCAACAATGAGTTCACAATTTCTGGAAAATGAACAGAGGACAGGGCGTGATAAGAAAAACTCCCTAATGACGATGCTTGCGGCGGCACCTTCA
>Ga0302324_100020511_pt1 | contig 12923 bp, 13 predicted proteins | sample Palsa_T0_1_FD_201949 | JGI IMG/M metagenome (GOLD analysis project Ga0302324, IMG submission 201949) | Peat permafrost microbial communities from Stordalen Mire near Abisko, Sweden - Palsa_T0_1 | ecosystem: Environmental > Terrestrial > Soil > Palsa > Peat permafrost | place: Sweden: Abisko...
CGATATGGCTGGTGGTGTTCTTCACGTTCTATCTGACGCCTCTGTTCGGGCTGAAGTCATGACCGGCGTGACGGCCTTACATCCGGCCCCGCATCGCGAACGCGTACGCCTTTGGCTGCTGATGTTCGGCATGATCGCGGCTCCCGGCTTCTGGATTGCGCAGTTGCTGCTCAGCTATGGTGTATCGGCTGTCGCCTGCTACGGCAGCGATCACCCCACGAGCATTGCTTCGGGGACCGTCGTGCGCACGGCATTGTTTGTGTTCGATGCCGTGGCGCTGATCGCGGCGCTGGCGGGCGGGATCGTGTCCTATGCCAGCTGGCGCGCAGTGCGCGCGCAGCAGCAGCACGGCCGGCACCCTGCGCTGGAGGTGGGCGAGGGCAGGACGCGCTTCATGGCGCTCTGGGGCATCATGTCGAGCCTGTGTTTCGGCGGCGCGATCGTCTTCAATACCATCGCATCCGTCATGGCGCCATTATGCGTTCGCTGAAGCGCGAGATCGCGCTGGCGGCCGGCGTGGCGGCGCTCGCGCTGGTGCTATTGCCGCCGTTGAGCGGCGCCGCGCAACAGTCGATCAGCCTTCACATGCTGCAACACCTGCTGCTGATCCTGGCGGCGGCGCCTCTGCTGGTCGTGAGCGGCGCCTTTGCCGGCATTAATCGCCTCCCATGGACCAGAAAGCTCGCGCAGCCGGTAACGGCGTGGCTGGTGTTTGTCGCCGTTTTTCTATTCTGGCACTGGCCGGCTGCGTTGCAATGGGCCGCAGACACCGCCGCCTCGCGTATGCTCGAGCATGCGAGCATCCTGCTGAGCGCCATGCTGTTTTGGAGTGTGGCGCTGGCCTTCAACGGCCCGGGGTCATGGAGCGATGGCGCGCGCGCATTGTGGGTCATGACCGCAGCCATTGCCACCGATCTGCCCGGCGTGATCATGGTGTTCTCCCCGCGCACCTTGTGCGCCATGCCGCGCGAGAGCCCCTGGCGCTGGGCTCTGACGCCGCTGGAAGATCAGCAGATCGCGGGGTTGTTGATGTGGGTGCCCGCCAATCTCATTTTCTTCGGCATCGCCATGGCGCTGTTCGCGCGCTGGATGTCCGATGGCAAACCCGTATCGCGCAGCCCTCCATCACGAGAAATGGTGTCCCGATGATCACCGTACCTGCCGCCCCTGGAACCCGCGAGCCTGCACGTGTGCCGCTGTGCGCAGTGGCAGTCATTTTGGTCGCAGTGATCGCGGGCCCGATCACCGGCGCTTTCGCCGACGATTCCGACATGCTCTCGCGTGATGACAAGCAGTGGATCATGCCGGCCAAGAACTACGCCAGCACTCGCTTCAGCGGGCTTAGCCAGATCAATACCGCCAATGCCGGCCAGTTGCGAGTGGCCTGGGAGTTCTCGGTCGGATCGGCCCACGGACAGGAGGCTGCACCCATCGTGGTCGGCGACACCATGTACGTGGTCGGCGCCTATCCGAATGAGGTATTCGCACTGGATACCGTGACCGGCGATCTGAAATGGAAATATTCCCCGCGTGTCGATCCCGCCTCGCAGGGCGTAGCGTGCTGCGATGTGATCAATCGAGGCGGGGTTTACGATCACGGCAAATTCTTCTTCAACACGCTCGACAACCACACCGTGGCGCTGGATGCCAAGAGCGGCCAGGAACTTTGGGCCGTGCAGTTGGGCGAGATCACGCGCGGCCAGACGTTGACCATGGCGCCGCTGGCCGTGGAAAACAAAATACTGGTAGGCAACTCCGGTGGGGAGATGGGCATTCGCGGCTGGTTGACGGCCCTCGATGAGAACACCGGCAAGATCGTATGGCGCGCCTATTCCGTCGGCCCGGACAAGGATGTACTGATCGGCCCGAAATTCCATCCGTACTATCCGGATGCGCAGGGCACTGATCTGGGCGTGAAGACCTGGCCGCCGGGCCGTTGGCAGGTGGGCGGCGGACCGGTCTGGGGCTGGATCTCCTATGATCCCCAGACCCATCTGATCATCTACGGCACCGGCAATCCTGGTCCGTGGAATTCGAATCAGCGGCCGGGCGACAATTTGTGGACCACCACAATTTTCGCCCGTGATGCGGCCACCGGCGAAGCGATCTGGGCCGATGTGCTCAATCCACACGATCTCTACGACTTCGATGAGGTCAACGAGAATGTGCTGCTCGATCTACCGATCGACGGACAAAGCAAACCCGTGCTGGTCCATCCTGGCCGGGATGGCTTCATGTTCGTGATCGACCGCCGGACCGGACAGATCTATTCCGCCGATAAATATGACGAGCAGACCTCCATTCAAAGTTTCGATCTCAAGAGCGGCCGTCCGATCATGAACGATGCCCAGAAGCCCGTGCTCGGCAAGAACATCAGCGGCATCTGTCCGGCCTCTCCCGGTGTCAAGGACTGGCAGCCCACGGCTTACTCGCCACTGACGCATCTGCTTTACATCCCGCACCAACACCTGTGCATGGATTTCAAAACCAGTGAGGTCGGCTATATTGCCGGCACGCCCTATGTCGGCGCCACCGAGGACATGTACGCGGGTTCCGGCGGCTATCGTGGTGAGTTTGCGGCCTGGGATGTGAGCAAGCGCGAGAAGGTCTGGGCCATCCATGAGAAGTTTCCCGTGTGGACCGGCACCATGGTCACTGCGGGCAACATTGCCGCTTATGGGACGCTCGATCGCTGGTTCAAGATCGTCGACGCGCGCGACGGTAAGCTGCTGTATCAGTTTCATGCCGCGAGCGGCTTCATCGGCCAGCCGATCACCTATCAGGGCAGTGACGGCAATCAATACATCGCCATACTGGACGGCGTCGGTGGCTGGCCCGGTGCGATCGCCAACGCGGAGCTCGATCCGCGCGTCAGAAATGGCGCCGCAGGCTTCGTCGGCGCGCTCGGCGATCTGCCGGCTTTCACCAGTGGCGGCAGCACGCTGCTGGTGTTCGCATTGCCGCATCAGACGGACAGCCCCAATGCGCCGCCGCACTGACACCGCGCTGGGGCTGGCGCTGCTGCAGCGCAGCTTCATCCGGCGCACGCTCGCTGCGCACCTATGCGATGTCATTCTCGAAGCCTACGGCGTCCCGCTCGTGCAGCTCAAAGGAGGCGATCATGAATAGCATGCGCTGGAGCACCGCGGGCATCGCGGCGCTGACCGTGATGGTCATCGGCGCCGCGCTCGCCTGGATTGTGATGCCGGGCGCCAGACCGCGGCCGCTCAGCGCGACACTGGCGGGATATGACGGTTCGGTGCCCGCTTCGGCGCTGCTGCGCGTGCCCGTCAGCGCCATATATCCCGGCGGCACCTCGCAGGGACTGAACGCCAACATGCAAAACCCGCTCGCCGACGATCCCGATGCAGTGCAGCGCGGTATGAGGGATTTCGATGCCTTCAATTGCTCCGGTTGCCACGCTCCCAACGGCGGCGGCGGTATGGGCCCCTCGCTGAGCAACGAGCTCTGGATCTACCGTTCCGCCCCGGGAAATATCTATTTGAGCATCGCCCAGGGCCGTGCCGCTGGCATGCCCGCGTTCGGCGCGATGCTGCCGGACCGCACGCTCTGGGAACTGGTCGCCTATATCCAAAGCATCAGCGAAAAGCCGGGCGAGAAGTTCGGCACCACGACCTCGGCCAATCCCCAGTCTCCGGCCACAGAGCAGGTCCCGGCAGGACGCAATCAAACCGCGACGCCCTGGCAGTTCATCGAACCCATGCCGAAGAATGGCGAGAAGCCGGGTGGCTAGTTCTGCCGCGCGCCCAGCGTGGCACGCAGACTGCGCACGTCCTCGCGCCTCACCGCAGAGGCGCGATTGCCCCAGGCATTGCGGATATAGGTCGCCACATTGGCGATCTCTTCATCGCTGAGCGCGACGAATGCAGGCATGGAGTAGCCCGTGTGGGCATTGGCCGTCGCCGCGGATTGCGCACCCTGCAGAATGATGCGCAGCACGGTCGCCGGATCACTGCCATTCACCAGCGGATTGTTTGAAAGCTTCGGATAGTCGGGCGGCTGTCCAGCGTCGGCCGGCGCATGACAGATCGCGCAACTCTGCACGAACACGGTTTCACCAGCCTGCATGGCGCGCGCCTCGGGTTCGGCCACGGCGTGCCCGGGCAAGGCGGGCAGCGCCGTCAGATAGGTGGCGATGGCCGTCAGATCCCCGTCGCTCATGTGGCTGGTAGAACGCATGACCACTTCCTGCATGGAGCCCGCGGCGGCCGCGTAGCGATTGCGTCCGGTCTTGAGGTATTCAACGATGTCGGGCGCGCTCCAGCGACCCAGGCCGTCGAGTGTATCCGGCCTCAGATTGGCGGCAAACCAATGATCCAGATCAGCGCCGGTGAAGGCCTTGTTCATTTGATCGCCGAACAGCGCATTCTTGGGCGTGTGGCAGCCGCCACAATGGCCGAGCCCATTGATCAGGTAGGCGCCGCGATTCCAAGCTGCCGATTGCGATGGATCGGACTGGAAGGCTGAGGTATCGAGATACATCCGGTTCCAGAACCACACCACCGCGCGGATGTTGAACGGGAACAGCAGTCGATTCGCCGGCGGTAGCGCATGCACCGGTGGAACGCTCTGCAGATAGGCATAGATGGCGTCGGTGTCGGCGCGGCTGGCGTGAGTGAAGTAAGCGTAAGGAAAGGCGGGATAGAGGTGAGCGCCATTGGCGCGGATGCCATCGTGCATGGCCTCATAGAATTGTTGCTGCGTCCAGTTGCCGATGCCGGTCTGTCTGTCGGGCGTGATGTTGGAGGAATACACGGTGCCAAAGCCGGCCGCGAGCGGCTGCCCGCCGGAGTAGGGCGATCCGTTGGCGCTGGCGTGGCAACCGGTGCAATCGCCCACGGCCGCCAGATACCTGCCGCGAGCGATGGCATCCTGCGCGCATGCCGCGTGCGCGGCAGCCAACGTGCAGATGGCCGCAGCAATGAGAGCTCGCTTATGCATGGGCAAGCATCACCATGACCGGTCCTTGAAGACATTATCGGACCGTGAATAAGAAAAGCCTGTAGGACTTTGGCGCGTCATCCGAGGACATCTACTTTACAGGCGGGTCCTGAATCCGGCCCTTCCAACTACCGCCGCGACGCAGAAGATATTGCAGCGCCGAGTGCGCGGTTGCTGCGGCATAGAATAAGGCGACGGCCGGCAGGCACAGACACCACAGCGGCGACAGTCGATAGAAGCGGACCATGGGTGCGTAGCCGATGCACATCGAAGCCCATGCGCCGGCCCCGAGCGCCATCGCTATTGGACTGCCCGAAAGCAGCAACAGTGGCGGCAACACATAGGTCAGGCCGAGGCCCATAATCGTGGCGGTCAGCAGCAGATAGGAATGGCGCAGCTGATTGAAGGCCGAGCGCGAGATCATGCGGCCGATCTGCGTGAACGATTCATAGCCGCGGGTGCTGCGAGCGCTGTGCGTGAGGCCGAGCCAGATCGAGCCGCCGCCGGCTTTTGTGGCCCGGGCCAGCGCGCAATCATCGATCAGTTGCGAACGAATCGCCTCCAGGCCGCCGATACGAGCCAGAGCCTGCGGACGCATGAGCATGCAACCGCCGGCGGCAGCGGCGGTTCGGGAGCGAGGTGAGGCAATCCAGCTGGGCGGATACAGCTGCAGGAAGAAAAACACAAAGGCCGGAATCAGACACTTCTCGGCGAAAGTCGCGACCGGCAGTTCAACCATGTATGAGACCAGATCGCGGCCGTGGGTTTCGGCATTGCCGACCAATGTGCCGATGTTGTCCGGGTCGTGATGGATGTCGGCATCAGTGAACAGCAGATAGTCGGGTTCCAGCGCAGCCGCTGCTGCGACCCCCTGTGACATGGCCCAGAGCTTTCCGGTCCAGCCGGGCCGCAATGGCGCTCCGGTGATGACAGTCAGGCGCGTTGAAGCGCCCAGACTTGCTGCCGCTTCGGCGGCCGCGCTCGCGGTGCCGTCCTCGCTGCCATCATCGACTACCACGATGTGAATCGCGCCGGCGTAGCGCTGCTGCAGAATGGATCTGACAGTCTCACCAATGCCGGCCACCTCGTCGCGCGCCGGAATGACGGCGACGATTTTTTTTGCGGGTCCAGACTGCGGCAGCATCTGCGTTGCAGGCGGCGAAATGCGCCAGAAGCCGCCGCGCGCCAGCAGCAGATAAAGCCAGATAAGCAACGACAACGCGGCGACCAGCTGCTCGATCACCGCCGGGTCTTGCTCCAGGAAGCCATGCTCGCGAGCACCCCGTCGCGCCGTATCAGACCGTGTTCAAGGGCTGCACCCATGTGTACCAGAAAGGTTGCGAACAGCAGGTAGGCCAGGCTGGTATGCAACGGCCGAAGCCAGGCGTACAGCGTTGGGTTCTGCGGCAGAATCGGCGGCAAATGCCAGGCGCCAAACAACACGATCGGATACGGCGCCGCCGACAGCATGCCCCAGCCCACCAACGGCAGCATGAACATCAGCGCATAGAGAGTGAGGTAGGAGGCCTTGGCGGCCAGGCGCTGGACGGCCGGGATCGACTCGGGCAGCGGTGGCGGCGGATTGAACAGGCGATTGATCAAGCGCAGCACGGCCAAGCCTAAGATGGCGATACCCAGAGGACGGTGAATGGAGAACAGCAGCGGATAGCGCGGTGAAACCGTGGCAGTCATGCCGGCGCCCAGCAACAGCATGCTCAGAATCATGACCGCCATGAGCCAATGCAGCAGCCTGGAAATGAGCGGAAAGCGCACGGGATCGGCACTCATCAATTGTTCCCCGCGTGAACCTGCTGCGCCGTGATGGCGCTCGCCGCTGCCTGGCTCTTCTCGCTTATGCGCAATGTGAACGAGCGCGCGTAGGCGGCGGAGCGGGCACCGAGTAGCGGATCGTCCGAAGCCTCGATGCCGGCAGGCAGCACCAGCGGATCGAAGTTGATGTCGGTGCAGGAGCCGTCGGCTTCGCTGGACACCTGATCGATGGTCACCATGCCGGCATCGATATGGCGGCGCTCTGGGGGCCAGGGCAGCGTGGCATCATTGGTCGGATCGCCGGGTTCACCGATCGTCAGCAGCAGCCGCCATTGCAGCGGGTGCTCATGGATCTGGCGGATCAGATCATCGAACAGATAGTTCTTGTCCGTGTGCGCGGACTGCAGCGCGCTCTCAACCACAAACGGCTGCAGCGGTACCGTAGCCCAGCGCACTGGAACCGAGATGCCGGCGGCGTTGACGAGCCGGAATGCGTTCAGGCTGTTGAACGTGGAATCGGCAAATCCGGAGGAGATGGCGCGGGCATTGATGATCGTCATGGCTCGGACCGCTTCCGGATGGCGTGCCCGAAACGCTGCTATGGCCGCGGGATCGGGCTTGCCGCTGGCCGGATCGGGCCTGGAGGCAAGCAGCTGATCGTAGAAGCCCTGAGCGGAGTTCACTGCAAAGACCGGCGTGTTGTTCATGCCGGTGCGCCACTCCTCGCCGCCGGCGACTACGCGCAGCGCCATGCTGCGCGTCGAGGCAGGCTGGTCGCTCTGGAAGGGCATGCCCCCCGCGAGCGCGAAGCGGCCGATCAAGGGCACGCGGCCCGGCTTGAATACGGCAGCCTTAGACAGCGGCACGGCCTGGCCGCTGCTGTCGAAGGTACCTGCGACACACAGACCCTTGGCGTGATTGCGCCGGAAACCCGGATGCGCGCCGTTGACGGCCTGGAAGGCGGACATCATGCGAGCCTGTGTCAGACGCCCGGGCGAAAGCCAGCCGCCGACATAGGCGAACCCTGCGGCTGCGCCCAGCATGATGGCGCCGATCGCCGCAAGCCGCGCCAGCGTGGCGGCCAGACTCAACCCACCTTTGCCCTGCTCGGCCAAGTCACGACGCTGATTCATACGCGCAGCCTTCAGTGCAGGCCGCCCAATGTCAAAAGAATTCTGCGCGCGACCAACGGGCCTTAGTGAAGGCAGCTGGACACCAGCGCATTGATTGATCCGCCGCCGATGATCAACCACGCGAACAGCAGGCTGCCCAGCAGCAGCGGCTTCATGCCAGCCTGGCGCAGTGCGCGCGCGTGCGTACACAGCCCCAGCGCTGCCATCGCCATGGCCAGCAGCAAAGTGTCCAGATCGGTGAGGGCAGCGACCACGCGCTGGGGCAGCAGGGACAGCGAGTTGAATAACACCACGCCGATGAAGCCGAAGGCGAACCAGGGAATAGGTGGTTTGCACTGCCCAGCGCGCGTCGCGCCGGCCTGCGTGCGCGGAACGCTGCGCTTCAGCCACGCCGATAGCGCGATCAGGAACGGCGCCAGCATCATGACGCGCACGAGCTTGGTGATCACTGCGGTATTGGCCGTCTGCAGACTCACGGAACGGCCTGCGGCGACCACCTGTGCCACCTCATGGATGGTGGAGCCGGCATAAATGCCGAACGCGTTGGGTCCTGGCGGCAGCAACAGCCAATGCCCGCTAAGGCTGTACAAGGCCGGGTACAGGAAAATGGCCAGCGTGCCGAATACCACCACGGTGGAAACCGCCACTGTCACCTGTTCGGGTCTGGCCCGGACCACGGGCTCGGTGGCCATGACGGCTGCGGCGCCGCAGATGGCGCTGCCGGCGCCAATCAGCATCGAGGTGCTGCGTTCGAGTCCGAAAAGTCGGGTGCCGAGCAGCAGGGCGAGCCCAAAGGTCGAAGTCAGCACCAATGCATCGATCAATACGCCGGCGACGCCCACCTGGCCGATGTCGTGCAGTGTCAGGCGCAAGCCATAGAGTATGACGCCGGCGCGCAGCAGGGTTTGCTTGGAGAAGTTCACGCCGCTGTCGCTGCTGTTCGCTATGCGCGGGTAGCACGTGTTACCCACCACCATGCCCAGCACGATGGCGGCGGTCAGTGCACTGATGCCATGCGACTGCAGCCAGCCGGTGGTACTCAGCCACACTGCCAGCGAGGCAAGTGCGGCACTCAGTGCCAGGCCTGGCAATAGTCGGTGGCGATACATGCGGGCACTCTAGGTGCAACGGATAAAGCAATCCAATGGATTATCAGTCTATAATCAACCTATTAGACCGGTTAATGCTTGCTTGGGAGAGCCGTCTTGCGTCTGACCCTGCGGCAGCTGCAGATTTTCCGGGCGGTCGCCGAAAGCGGCAGTACCGCCGCCGCCGCCGGCAGCATCTCGCTGTCCCAGTCCGCGACCAGTGCCGCCATCATCGAGCTGGAGCGCCTGCTGGAGCTGCCGCTGTTCGACCGGGTAGGCAAGCGCCTGCAGCTCAACGACAACGGCCGGACTTTGCTGCCGCATGCCCTGGGACTGCTCGATGGGGCAAGTTGGGTCGAGCGCTGGGCGCACGATCGCGAGGCTCAGATCGGAACGCTGCGCATTGGCGCCAGCACGACCATCGGCAACTATCTGCTGCCGGGCATTCTGGCTGCGTTTCGCGACAGCCTGGCGGTGCCGGCCCGGCGCGGGCTGCAGGTGCAGGTCACCATTGCCAATACCACCGCCATCACCGGGCAGGTGGCCGCATTCGCGCTGGACCTCGGACTGATCGAGGGGCCTTGTCACGAGCCTGATCTGACGGTGCAGCCCTGGCTGGAGGACGAGCTGCTGGTGGTCAGCGCGGCGCGCGATCCTATTCTGCCGCGTGCACGCACAAGGCCGGTGTCGCTGGATGCACTGCGCCAAGCCACCTGGCTGCTGCGCGAGGCGGGTTCGGGCACGCGCGAGATCATCAACCAGTTGTTGACCCCGCACTTGCATCAATTGCGGCCCGGAATCGAGTTCGCCAATTCCGAGGCCATCAAGCGTGCCGCGGCCAGTGGGCTCGGTATTACCTGTCTGTCGCGCTACGTGGTCGAGGATTTTCTCAAGTTGGGTCTACTGGTGGCTCCGGCAACCGAGCTGCCGCATCTGAGCCGCCGATTCAATCTGGTGGTGCATGAGCAGAAAAAGCGTACGCGCGGACTGGATCTGCTGATCGCTCACCTGCAAGGCATGGTGCCACGGCGCGCCGCGGCCAGACTCTCAGCCGGGCATCAGGCGAGATCCTCAAGGTGACCGGCGCAGCCGGATGCTGGCCAGCAGCAGCCGCGAGCGATCGGCGCACGGCCCGACCAATATCTCGACCTCTCCGGGCTCGAACACGCTCTTCAGGCCGGGGCCGAGAAAGCGCAAATCCGATGCCAACAAGGATATTTTCGCGATGCCGGTCTGACCGGGCTGCAAAGTAATCCGGGTAAAACCCTTGAGCTCGAGCACCGGCCGCGCCACGCTCGCCACCTTGTCGTGCGTGAACAGGAACACCGTCTCCTGCGCGGCGCGCTCGCCCTCGTTGGTCACCTCGACCTGAGCCTCGATGGTATCAGCCTCGGTCACGCTCTCTGGCGTGACTGTGAGGTTCGCCAGTTTGAAGCGTGCATACGTCAGACCGTGACCAAACGCATACAGCGGCTCGTTCGGCACATCGATATATTTGCTGGTGAAATGATCTTTGGGGTCTGCCGGTCTGCCGCTCGGGCGCTCGGCGAAAAATAGCGGCACCTGCCCCAGTGCGCGCGGCCAGGTAATCGGCGTACGTGCGCTAGGCGACACGCGTCCAGTCACCACATCGGTGATGGCGTTGCCGGCTTCGCTGCCCAGGAACCAGGCCGCGAGCAACGCGTCCGCTTTCGCCGCCAACCACGACACCGTCAACGGCCGGCCCGAGAACAACACTACGATCACCGGTATCGCGCGCGCATGGGCGCGCTCGAACACCGCCTCCGCCAGTGCGCGCTGCTGTCCCGGAAGGTCCGGATCCGCCCGGCTGGCGGCCTCGCCACTCATGTTGGCGGCCTCGCCGAGGCACAGCAACACGGCATCGGCCGCATCGCAGAGATCCACTGCCGCCGCTATGCCGGAGCGGTCGAGGCCATCGATGGTCACGCCCGGCGCGTGCAGGATCTCGGTCTGCGGCAGGCCATGGCGCAGGCCGGCGAGCACGCTGACTTGGCTCTCAGCCAGGCCGGCGGCCGACCAGGGGCCGCGCATCTCACCGGGGGCGTCGGCCAGTGGCCCGATCAGTCCCAGCCGGGCAAGGCCGCTGGGCAGGGGCAGCGCTTTGTGTTCGTTCTTGAGCAGAACTATGGCGCGCGCGGCCACCGTGCGCGCCAGCTGCCGGCGGTGCGCAAGTGCCTCGGCAGTCTCCGGCTTCGCACCGCGTCCATAGGGATGATCAAACAGACCCAGCCGCTCCTTGAGGCGCAGCACGCGCCATACCGACTCGTCGATCTCACTCATACGCACCAGGCCGCGCTCGAGCGCGGTCGGAAGACCTCGCCGGTAGGCATCGGACATCATATCGATGTCCACCCCCGCCTTGAGCGCCAGAGTGGCCGCCTCGGGCAGGTCGGCGGCAACGCCGTGACGCATGAGTTCGGCCACTGCGTTGTAGTCGCTCACCAGTACGCCATCAAATCCGAGCTGATCGCGCAGATAGTGGCGCAGCAGCGGTATGTGCGCAGTCATTGGAATTCCAGCCAGGTCAGTGAAGGCCGGCATGATGGCGACCACACCCGCTTCGACCGCTGCCACAAAGGGCGGCAGATGAATTTCGTGCAGCGTGCGCTCGGAGATATCGACCGAAGCGTATTCGCGCCCTGCGGTCACGGGACCGTAGGCGCAGAAATGCTTGGCCACCGCAGCGATCGCGTCAGCGGCGGCCAGATCCGTGCCCTGAAAGCCCTGCACTTTGGCGCGCGCCATGCGTACCGCGAGCCAGGTATCCTCCCCGGGTCCTTCGGCAGTGCGTCCCCAGCGTGGATCGCGCGACACATCCAGCATCGGCGCGAAGGTCATGGCGAGCCCGTCGGCGGCGGCTTCTGTGGCCGCCTCGCGTGCCGTGAGCTGCCAGGTGTCAGGATCAAACAAGGCCGCCTCGGCCAGCGGGATGGGAAATAAGGTACGGTGCCCGTGGATGATATCGAGGCCAATCAGCAGCGGGATGCCCAGACGGGATTGCTCGACGGCCAGACGCTGCATTTCGTGCACAGGTCCAGACCCCACCATATTCAGCAGATTGCCGATGGTGCCGGCCTTTATCGCCTCGGTTGAATCACCGGCGATAATCGGCCCGGTCACGGTATAGCTGGAAGCCGTCATGGTCAGCTGGCCCAGCTTCTCCGCCAGAGTCATGGCGCCCATCAGCTGCTCGATCCGGCTCATCGCTCAGTCCTTGTCGTCAAATGCGCCCTCATCATGAACGAGTTCCTGTTGCAATTGCGCCCATTCGGATTAAATGCGGGCACACTGCACGCCCTGAACGTGGCGTGGAAATTGCTAGGAGAGATCATGATGCTCAAAGTCTGTCCGGGGATGGCGACCCATGCCTAGACCCGAAAAGATCCTGGAACCCGAGGCTGCTGCATTGAGCCCGGCCTCGTTGGCGGCATTGCCCGATCAGGAGCTGGTTGAGCTCGTGCAGCGGCAGACCTTCCGGTTTTTCTGGGAGGGCTCACATCCGGTCAGCGGCCTCGCGCCCGACAGCTCGCCGACGCGCAAGGATCATGTGGAGGATCTGGTCGCCATCGGCGGCTCGGGTTTCGGCGTCATGGCCCTGATCGTCGCGGTAGAGCGGGGCTGGGTGACGCGCGAGGCCGCGTTGGATCGGCTTGAACGCATGCTCGATGTGCTGATTCGCGCGCCCTGCTATCACGGCGTGTTTCCGCATTTTTTGAACGGGCGCACCGGCGCGACCATTCCGTTCATGCGCAAAGACGATGGCGGCGATCTGGTGGAGACCTCATTCCTGTTCATGGGGTTGTTGTGCGCAAGGCAGTATTTTCAGCGCGACAACAAGGTCGAAAAGACCGTGCGCGATCGCATCACCTATTTGTGGGAAGAGGTGGAGTGGGACTGGTACACCCAGGGCGGCCGCGAACTGCTCTACTGGCACTGGAGTCCCAACAAT
>Ga0302324_100020512_pt1 | contig 12923 bp, 11 predicted proteins | sample Palsa_T0_1_FD_201949 | JGI IMG/M metagenome (GOLD analysis project Ga0302324, IMG submission 201949) | Peat permafrost microbial communities from Stordalen Mire near Abisko, Sweden - Palsa_T0_1 | ecosystem: Environmental > Terrestrial > Soil > Palsa > Peat permafrost | place: Sweden: Abisko...
GCGCGCGACCACGCTGACCTTTTGCGACGAAAATCCTTCCGTCAATTGGAAAAACGGTGAGTTGATATAAAACCCGTAAGTATCCGCCGCCGCTCCGAAGCCCATCGGATGGGAGGTGTCTATTTGCAGATTGACGATGGTCCCCGGTGCGTAATGCTGCTCCCGGTTCAGCGTCCGCTTCAGTTCCTTCACCGGCAGCGGCAGTTTGTCGACCAACAAATTGGATGCTTCCCCGAGCGCGATCAACGTGCCACCATGATCGACGAAATCCTTGAGCGCGTCGAAACCCTTTTCTTCGAGTCCACCTTTATATTCGGGAACGGTGCTCGCGAAATTCTGACCGTCGAGAATATCCCGGGCGCGCTGGTCGGGCAGAATAATGGCGTCAAACCGCTCCCGCAGCTTGCCCGCCTGAATATCTTTGTTGTGCAGAGTGGTGTACGGAAATTCGTAGCGTTCGAGAATCCAGCGCGTCCAGCCCTCGTCCATGTTGCTGGTGAAGGATTGATACAAGCCCACGCGCGGCGAGCGGAGCGTGGTCCCGAGATCGCGAGGCGTTGTCGCGGTGGTCTTCACGGTCACATCGAATCCCGCGATGGCGCGGTTCCAGGCCTCCGGCTTGGCGCTCACCTGCACCGTCGCGGTCTCGGAGCCGTGGGCTTTCGACAAACTGACCTTGGAACCATCCTTTAAAAGCCGGTTGACGAGGACCGCGCTCTCCGCGCCGGTGTAGGGGAAAATCCAGGAATTTCCGCTTTTTTCCGCGGCCAGCGTGAATTGCGGAGCGCCCTTAACAGGCTCAAGAGCCAGGTCGGCCGCCAGAGCCGTTTTCGCAAACACAGTCTTGACGCCAAACTGCAACCCGAGCGACCACGCCGAAACGTCGTAAGGAGCTTCAGCCGGCGCATTCGGCGCGCGGCGGACCTCCGGATAGGTCTGCTTCTCGAGCAGGTCTTTCGCGTAGCGCGCGAATACCTGGTTAAACGGGATCACGAAGGTCCCGGCCGCGTAGGGCTGGCCATCCTGCACGAAATCCTTCTGCGCCCGCGATACTTGCACCCCGCCCAGCCTCAGCCTCTCGACCAGGTCGAGAACTTCGTTTTGATCGTGCTGATCCTTTAAGGGAATCAGGATCGCGAAGCTCTTGTCTTTGTTCCCAAATCCGATTTCACCTTTTTTCCCCAGTTCGATGGTGTTCGCGTTGATATCGTAAATCTCGTGCAGCAGCGCTTCCCGCCGGTCCGCGGCGGCGTCGAGCAAGCCGATGGTCGCGATCATTTCGTAATCGACGATGTCGCGCAATTTCCACGTTCCGCCCAGCCACGGACGCGGATATTCCGTGCGCGACGCGATGTCGCGCGGCGGCGGCAGCGGTTCCTCCGGATGCTCGGCCTGGCGCCGGAACTCGTTTTCATCGGGGCGCCCCTGGGTGGGAACGGAAGCCGTCGCGCTCGACGGGTCCGCCATGCGCTGAATCACCGGAGTCGCGATGCGCGCGCTCGCGACCTCGGTCAGCAGGCCGACTTGGTTGTGCCACCAGCCGCTCCAGGCCATTGCGCCCTGCCAGAAATTCGTATACGTGGCGTTATAGATGATGCCGTTCTTGCCTTCGGCTTCAAGCGCCGCGGCCTGCGCCTGTCCATAGATCGTGTTCAAGCGGTAAATCAGCGGATGCACGTTGGGGTTGATCGGATCGGTCGCCGGCATGGTGAAAATGCGCGCGCCCGCGTTGCCCTGCTGATGCTCATCGAGCCAAATGGAGGGGAACCAATCGTGCCACAGCACCTGCGCCGTCATCTGGCTTTCTTTTTGAGAAAGGAGGAACAGATCGCGGTTGTCATCGTGTCCGACATACGGGTGGTAAAGAAACGGTGTATTGCCGCCTTCATACGGCGTACCGAGATACTTGTTGTACCAATCCGTGACGATAATCTGCCCGTCCGGATTCGCGGACGGCTCCATTACGAGAATGACATTGTTGAGGATTTTCTTGATTTGCGGCGAATTTTCCGTCGCCAGGCGATACACCAGTTCGACCACCATCTGCGACGATCCGATCTCGGTCGAATGGATGTTGTTCGAAATGAAGACCACCGATTTGCCATCGCGGAAAATCTGTTCGCGCTCCGCGTCGCTCGGCGCGCCGCCCTCAAAGTAGAGCTTTCGTTCCAGGGTCTTGTAACGATCTAGATTCTTAATGTTATCCGCCGCGCTGATCTCCACTACTACGAACGGATTGCCGTTGGTGGTCGGGCCGATGGTGCGGAGTCGCACCCGATCGGACTGGTCGGCAATTTTCCGCAGGTACTCGACGATCTTGTCGTAGCGGGCGAGTTTCCGGTCCGCGCCGATCTTGAATCCGAAAAACTGCTCCGGCGTAGGGATGGATTGAGCGGGAGCGAGTTGCGCGGCTGCGGAGACCACCACGACAACGGCGAAAAAAGCGCGGAAAAGCCGGGGCATGGGTTTTAGATTACCTGGGGCGGGTCGAGCCACGCAACCGCCCTGGTAAACCTTGTAAAATATTGTGAAGTAGGCCAAAAGTCCCTTGACAAAAGCCGTCCGTTTTGAATAATCTGGGTAGGACTTGGGGAGCACACCAAATAATTTGGGCGATATGCGTTCGGATTTAACGTCGCGGCATGCGTGCGGATCGCTTGAGTATTTCGCTCCGATGACGTGGCTGCTTTCGCGGGAAGATTTGCGGTTTTTCGACCAATTTCCCCGCGTCGCGTCACAATTCCGGCGGAACCGCTACGATATTTTCCGCACCTACCTGCGAGACCTTAACTCGGAAATCGCCGCGTTTAACCAGGAGAGTTCGAGACTGATCGCGCACGGCGCCTGGGATCTTCTGCCCCATCTATGCCGCAAGCGGGTCCTGCTGCTGTTTTACCAGGCACGGTTATACCAGGCGGCAGCGTGCTACCGGTGGCTGCCGATCGACGTTTTGCCGATGGTTAACGGGACTCTGGCAGCGATCACCCAGGAAGTCGGGCTGCCCAGCGCCGTTAACGCCTGATTTCGCGAACCCGGTCCAATAGTTCGTCGCCGTGACTAAGGTGCTTCTGAATCTCTCCGTCGGTGGGAAGCGGGGGCGTATCGACATCTTCTCCGCGGGGATTCAGCAGCACAGCCCAAGCCAGAAAACATCCCGCAGTGATGGACATTAAAGTACTGCCCGCGGCGACGATACCCAACAGGCCCACATCGATCGCGAAATAGTTGGCGGCGTTGGCGAGAAAATACACTGTCGCAACGCGCCAGTGCGCCTTCACGTTGGGCCGGATGGGGATCGGGAAAAGGCGAACAAAAATCCACGTCGTGATAGCGAACCCAGCCAATGCGAAGGTGACGGCTCGCTTTCCGACGAATACGCCCTGGAGCAGCGGGCTTTTCCAGGCCATGTGTCTAACGTCGACGAACAAACTCAGCCCTGAAACCACGGCCGCAGTGGTTAGACAGGTCCACAACAAACGCGGCCGCATCGCGGTGAAACTGCGGTAATGCGCGCTGATCCGCAAGTACAGTTCGACGGTAAACGCCAACTGCAAGCCCAACAGCAGGGGTTGCGTGGAAACCCATATCCATGCGTAGGCGGTCGAATGGGGATCCGGAGCCAGCAGGAGCATCCCCAGCGAGCAGGCGACGTCGGTCCCGATGTACACGGTGAACCAACGATACTTCGGCCCAAGCCCGGACCACAGGAGCTTGGCCAGCAGAACCATTTCCACGATGATCGAGATCCACCACAGAATCTGACGTAAGCTGGGCACTGGACAATTTCCCCACAGGGCCCAGAGTATGGAACCCTGTGGGGAATTGTGGCATTCGATTGCCGTCTAAAGCAAACGCTAAACTACTGTGCAAGGCAGGCAACAGGGCGGCGGCTGGTCCTGAGGATCGACCGGAACCGCACCAATCTGGACTGAGGCAACCTGAACCGGGGCGACCTGGACCGGGGTGGCCTCAACCAAGCAGGGCAGACAGCAAGGTGGCGGTTGATCGTTTACCGTAGCCGTCGACAACGCCGCCGTGACGGTCAGAGCCGCCAGAATCGTCACTCGAATTACATTCTTCATTGTTTATGTTTCTCCTCTTTTTAGGGCCGAATTTCTTCCAGCCCATGGTGAGAGTATCATCGCCGGCGATTGTCTGGGAAGCCCTCGCCGCCGGTCCGCGCGGTACAAAGTCATCAATCCTATGAATCCCGAGGATTTCCAATTTATTTCGAGTGGACCGAATGCGCCGCGCCTGCGGCCCGCTTGGGGGCAAACACCAGCCGAACAAGACGTGAATGGAGGAGATTCCGGGAAATGTGGGCTGAACAAACCGGCAGCATCCCGGTTATTTGTTCGACCGTACGAGGGATCGGGAGACGCGAAAACGCAATTATGTTCGAGGTTATCGGGATATCCGTGACTTTGCAGTACATTCCGCCCATAATGCGACAATAATTGTCACATTTGTTTGGGCGAAGCGGATTGGGTCAGGCTCTCAACGCAGCCGCGGTTTCCGAGGCTTTTTCGAGCAGGAATCCGGTCTCGCTGCCGCTGCCGAGAAAAATCATGCCGCGCTGCTTCCAGAATTTGGCTAGCGCGAGGCTTCGCGTCTGGGTGCCCGGCGCGACACCGTGCTTCACGCAGCTATCGCGGATCTGTTCCATGGCCTCGATCATTTTCGGATTCTCGAAATCGCCCGGGATCCCCAGCGAAATCGACAGATCCACCGGGCCGATCAACACCGCGTCGAGCCCCGGCACGGACAGCAGCTCGTCCCGTTTCTCGACCGCCAGCTTGGTTTCGATTTGCAGAACCACCATCACGTTCTGATTCATGTGCTCCAGAATCTGCGGGAGCGTGGCGCGTTCATAGCCGATGTGCGTGGCCGACAGCCCAAAGCCGCGGACACCGACCGGCGGAAACTTGGTCCAGCTCACCGCGCTTTCGAGCAGCTCCGCCGATTCCACCCGCGGAAAAATGACCCCCTGGGCGCCGCAATCGAGCGCCCGCGCCACCAGCGCGTACTGCATCTCGGCGACGCGCACGATGGGCGACAGGCCCACGGCCGTCGAGGCGTGGCACAGGTCTTGTAATGTCTCGATTCCGAATCCGCCGTGTTCGCCGTCGAGGAACGTCCAGTCGAATCCTGCCGCGGCAAGAATCTTGGGCACTTCCACCGAGCGGATCTGTTGAAATCCGCAACCGTACTGCACCTTGCCCTCTTTCAGGGCCTTCTTAACGGAATTGACTCGCATGCTTCAGATGGTAAGCACGCGATGATCGGGGCAGTCAAGCTGAGCGGCGTCGTAAACCTGGTCGACCAGATCGAGGCCATGCTTGGCGAGGAAGGGAAGAATCGAATAGAAACGCTCCTGCAAATGGCGCTGCGGATACAGCAGGGCATTGAGGTAGCGCGCGTCGGCGGTGGCTCGGGAGTCGCGGCGCAGCGTTTCCCGTTCAATCTTGGCGCGCGTTTTTTCGAGCTGGTACAGCATCTTCGTCCGGGCCTTACCGAGCGAAGCTGCAAGCGTGGGGTCGAAGTGTTCGAGCTCGTGCGAAAGGCCGTCGAGATTTCGAGTCACGCCGTTCGAAGCCTCGGCGAAGGCGCGCTCGACCGAATCCGGCACCAGCGCGCGGGCAATTCGATCCTTCAGGTGTTCCTCATCCACCAGGGTCTGCGGCACGCTGAGCCCGTAGCGGCGCAGCAGCTTCTCGCTGCGTTCCTCGATCAGCGTGAAGGAACTGCGCGACATCACCACCGGCATCCGGCCAAGCAGGCGGTCGTAGATTACATTCGATTGCGCCAGGTAGGCGAGTTCCGCGGGGCCCCCGATGTATGCCACGGTGGGAAGCAGAAAATCCTGAAGCACCGGCCTAAGCAGCGCGTTCGGCGATACTTCAGCGGCGCGGTCGCGCAGGTCGGCGAATTCGGAATCCTTGCGGCGCAACGGCACGCGCTCGCCCTTTTCGAGCAGAAAGAACAGCGAGGTTTTCTCTTCAAGGTGCACCTGCGCGTGATATCCGGCGGCTTCGAGCTCGCGATTGCGCGCCATCAGCCGCGTCTTCAACTCCGCGGATGCGCCGAGGGCTTCCGCGACCAGCGGAGCGCCGATTTTTCGTATCGCCGGATCCAGGGGATCGAGAAACAACAGGTCGAGCTTCGAGAGCAGCTGGGCAAGCAGAGCGCGAAAAGCAGCGCCCATGGTAACGCCAGGCTGATATGCTTCCCGCACGATCGCCGCGACCTCCGCGCCAAACGGAAAGGCGGCGAGCGCCGCAGCCAATTCTTCGACGGGAGGCCGCTCCAGCACGATACCGCCCACCGGACGCTGTCGTCCGTTGGCCTCCGCGGGCGCCTCGACACGCAGCATGGTGGGCTGGTAAGAAGAGTCGAACGTCCAGGCGTGATTCACCTCGGCGAAATCATGATCCTCGGTGGCCAGCCAGAACACCGGTACCGCGGGGATTCCGCGACGGGTCAGATCGCGGGCGAGGCGGGCGGCGGTAATGGCTTTGTAGATCGTGTACGCGGGCCCCGAAAACAGCCCGACTTGCTGTCCGGTGACCACCGCGACCGTGCCCGGTTCGGATAAACGCCGCAGCGATTCGCTCTCTCTATTTTGTCCGCCATTTTGAATCCGCAGAGCCCGCACCATCGCCGCGCGGCGTTGGTCGGGATAATCGATCTCGCGGGCGGCTGCGGCCAGCGATTCAGGATCGTGCGGATTGTGACGATAGAAACCAGCGACCCGATCGAAATGATAAGTGAAGTCGGCAAATAGCTTCGAAGTGCCGGGCAGATCGGTATGTCGTATACAGGCCGGTTCCATGTCAAGGCTTGGACGTACGAACGGTCCAAGCGTAACAGATGCTCTCACCGCGGCGAAAGTCGCTGACAAAGTTGGAGGTAATACAACCGTTACGCCGGGCGCAGTGAAAAACGCCGGCGCGAAAAACGCTATGGTGGAGGAGATGGAGGATCAGGAGTTCCGAGATCGGGCCGATGCGGCGCTGGACGCGCTTTACCGCCGCCTCCTGGCCGCCGACGAGTTCGATTTCGAAGCCGATTTCAACTCCGGCGCGCTCGCCATCGAGTTCGAGTCGCCGCCGGGAAAATTCGTGGTCAGCCCAAATGCCCCGGTCCGCCAGATCTGGGTTTCGGCGCATTCTAAAAGTTTCAAGCTGGATTGGGACGCCGTCAAAGGCGCGTTCGTGCTCGCCAGTTCGGGTCAGACGCTGATTGAGCTGGTTGCGGACGCGATCGGCCGGCAACTGGGCGAACAAGTGAGTCTTTAAGCGGATTAAAACGATGCCGGGCGTATACATCTCCTATCCGTTTTGCGCGCAAAAATGCACCTACTGCAACTTCGCGTCGGGGGTGTTGCCGCGCGAGCTCGAAGTGACCTACGTCGAAGCATTACGCGCCGAGTTGCGAGGGACGAAATGGCCGTGGAAGCCCGAAACGGTCTACCTCGGCGGCGGGACGCCGAGCAATATTACGCCCGAGGTCCTGGCGTCGCTGCTAGCAGAGATCCCCGGCGCCCCCTGCTCTGAAGCAGCCTGGTCCGAGTCAACCATAGAGTCCGCACCGGGTTCGATAAGCGTCGAGAAAGCCGCGGCATGGCGGAGGGCCGGAATCAACCGCGTGAGCCTGGGCGTCCAGTCTTTCGTCGCGCGCGAGCTAGCGCGAACGGGTCGGAAGCACACTGCCCAGACCGTCGCCGACGATGTAGCGACGCTTCGCGACGCCGCCCTCGAATCGATCAGCATCGATCTGATCGCCGGGCTTTCGGGGCAGACGGAAGCGAGTTGGGCGGAATCGCTCGACTGGGTGGAACGAATCGCGGTGCCGCACGTATCCGTCTACATGCTCGAAGTGGATGAAGACAGCCGTCTGGGAAGGGAAATGCTACTGGGCGGCGTTCGATATGGCGCTTCCGACGCGCCCTCGGACGATCAAGTCGCCGATTTTTACGAAACCGCCGTCGAGCGGCTGGCGAACGCGGGCCTGGCGCGATATGAGATTTCGAACTTCGCCCGGCCGGGTTTCGAATCCCGCCACAACTTGAAATACTGGTGTCGCGAGCCCTATCTTGGCTTCGGCGCGGACGCCCACTCCTTCGACGGCACGTGGCGCTGGCAGAACCCCGAATCCGCCGCCGGCTACGTCGAACATCCCGGCGCTTCTGAGCGCGAACTGGCCGATCCGCTCGGCGAACCATTCTTTCTCGGTCTGCGCCTCAGCGCAGGGATTGAGATTGACGGGATTGAAAGTGACGGGTCGCCTTTTGAAAACGTCATCGAGAGATTCCTGCGCGACGGCCTGCTCGAACGCTGCGGCGGGCGCGTGCGTTTGACGCCGCGCGGACTTTTGCTCTCGAACGAAGTGTTCGCGGAATTCGTCGGCGTACCGGCTCAGGTAGAAAATGACGCCATGATATCCTTTTGAGTACTCAGCCTCCATTGTTGTGGTATGCGCCCCGAAACGTATTCAACACCGAGCGGAATTATCGTCAGTCGCGCCATCTCAAAAGTGCCCTACGCGCGGGGCCTGCACGCACTGTTGCGGAAGCTCGATACCCAGCGGGGCGTATATTTTTCCTCCGGCTACGAATATCCGGAAAGGTATGCCCGGTGGGATTTCGCGGGCGTCGCGCCGCCGCTTGAAATTATCGCGGCCGGACGCCAGATTCACTTTCGGCCCCTGAATCACCGCGGAGAAGTGCTAACCCGGATTTTCGAGCCGCTGCTCGCGGACCATCCCCATTGGGAAAGCTTCGCGGCTGAAAATGGCGTGCTCCACGGAACGCTGAAGCCGCTGCCGGAACTTTTTCCGGAAGAGGAACGCAGCAAGCAGCCCTCCGCCTTCTCCATCTTGCGAGCGCTGCTCAACGATTTCCGCAATCCGCTGGCTTCGCGGCTCGCCCTCGTCGGCGCCTTTGGCTATGATCTGTTGTTCCAGTTTGACCCGATCGAATGGAAGCTTCCTCGCCACGGTGTGAAGGATCTGCATCTGTTCCTGTGCGACGACATGTACTTCATGGATCGCAAGAAGGAGCAGATCGAACGTTTCCAGTTCGATTTTTCACGCGGCGACCTGACCACCCGGGGCGTGAAGCGCTCCGCCGCCCGTCTGAAGCGGCCGAAGCCCGCCGATTCCGGTCCTATCGTCTCCGATCATCGATCCACGGAGTACATGGCCAAGGTCGAAACCGTCCGCGAGGGGATGCGGCGCGGCGACTATTACGAAGTGGTTCTGCGCCAGACGTTCCGGGCGCCGTATTCCGGAAGCCCCTCCGAACTGTTCGAGCGCATCCAACACGCCAGCCCCAGTCCGTACGAATTTTTTCTGCAGTTCGGCGACGAGCAGTTGATCGGCGCGTCTCCGGAAATGTTTGTCCGCGTGGAAGGATCGCGCGTCGAAACCTGCCCCATCGCCGGCACCGCGCGCCGCACCGGCGATCCGCTGCGCGACGCCGACAGCATCCGCGAGCTGCTCAACTCGACCAAGGAAGAGTCCGAGCTGACCATGTGCAGCGACGTCGACCGTAACGATAAGTCGCGCGTCTGCGAGCCCGGTTCCGTGCGTGTGATCGGCCGCCGGCTGATTGAATCCTACGCCGGTGTGTTTCACACGGTCGACCACGTCGAAGGAACGCTCGCCCCGGGATTCGATTCGCTGGACGCATTTCTCACCCACATGTGGGCCGTGACCATCATGGGCGCTCCCAAGAAGTGGGCGGCGCAGGCGATCGAAGAACTGGAAAAAGACGCCCGCGGATGGTACGGCGGCGCGATCGGGATGATCGGGTTCGACGGCGATATCAACACCGGCATCACCATTCGTACCATTCACCTGCGCGACGGCGTGGCCGGCTACGGCGCGGGCGCGACGCTGCTGTACGATTCGATCCCTGAGAATGAAGATCTCGAGTGCAGCCTCAAAGCCACCGGCTTCTTCCGCGCCCTGGATCGAGCGCCCGCCGAGCCGCCGCGATACACTCCCGCCACCGAAGACGGGAGCGGCGTCAAACTTCTGCTGGTCGATAACGAAGACTGCTTCATTCACACGCTCGCGAACTATGCGCGGCAAACCGGCGCCGAAGTGCAGACCTATCGCGCCGGGTTTCCGCTCGAACTGATCGAACGCGAACGGCCGTCGCTGATCCTGGTCTCGCCCGGCCCCGGCCGCCCCTCCGATTTCGGCGTTCCCGAATTGATCCGCCGCGCGGCCAAACTCGAAATTCCGGTTTTTGGCGTGTGCCTGGGATTACAGGGTATTGTCGAAGCGTTTGGCGGAGAATTGAGGATTCTCGGTTACCCGATGCACGGAAAACCGTCGCTGGTAAGGCATCGCGGCCTAAGCATTTTTGCTGGGCTCCCCGAGGAATTCCGCGTCGGCCGTTATCATTCGCTGTACGCGATTCCGGAAAAGCTCCCGGCCTGTCTCGAAGTGACCGCCGAGAGCGACGACGGGATCATCATGGGCGTCCGCCATCGCGATCTGCCCATTGAAGGCGTTCAGTTCCATCCCGAATCCATCCTGACGCTCGATGGCAACTGCGGCCTGCGGTTGATCGAAAACGTCGTAAAGATGCTGGGTCATGCGCGCGTCGTCGTTCCTTAGGTTTTCGCCTTTCCTGGTCTCCTTCGCCATCACCTGCGCATTCTTCATCAACTTCTGTGCCTGGATTTTCCAGTGCGGATGCCGGTCGCTGTGGGCCGGCGCAGACCTCGCCTGCAATATCCACGCCGCCCACGGACGTCATTGCCCCTGGTGTAGCCATGGTTACGCGGGATATGCGATCGTGATGGCGCTGCTGTGCGCGCCACAATTGGCCGTCACCCTCTTCACGCGCTGGAATTGGCCGGTCCGCGCCATCCTGGCGGTGGCGATGTTTCCGGTTTCCGGGCTGCTGGTCGCGCTCGCGTTTGGACGGCTCGACGCGTACTGGAGGCCTTAGTACTTGCTGCTTCCCGTCGCATCGGCCATACTGAAAGAACCTAATTCATGGCACTCGAACCCACCGACGTCCTATTCATCGGCATCGTGCTCTGGCTGATCTTTGAGATCATCAATGGAGACTCGGGTGGCGGACGCCGGGCGCCGGTTCCCGCGCGCTAGCCCTTCGTCAGGTTCAAATCTCGAATGCCGGATGTAATTGTCATCGGCGGCGGCCTCGCCGGCCTGGCGGCTGCGGCTGCGCTCGGCGGCGCGGGTTTCCACGTCCGGCTGCTCGAAGCTCGTCCCTTTCTGGGCGGACGCGCGACCTCCTACGAAGCCGGCTCCGAGACCATCGACAACTGCCAGCACATCCTGATGCGCTGCTGCGTCAACCTGATGGATTTTTACGAGCGTTTGGGCGTCGCCGGCGACATCACCTTCTATCCCGACTTCGTGATCGTCGAACCCGGCGGCCGGCGTAGCATCTTGAAAGCGGGAATGCTTCCGGCGCCGCTGCATTTCACGGGATCCCTGTTAGGTTTGAATTTCCTGAATCTGCGCGAGAAGCTCGCCATCATCCGCGGCATGCTGGCGATCCGGCGGGAGCACGCGCATCGCACCGACCTCGATCGAATCACCATGCAGCAGTGGCTCGAGGAAAAGCGCCAGCCTCCGCGCGCGATCGAGCGTTTTTGGCGGCAGGTGCTGGTCAGCGCGATCAGCGAAGAGCCCGGCCGCATCGCCGCCGCGCACGGATTCCAAGTTTTCTGGCTGGCATTCCTGGCTCGTTCGAACTCCTACGAAATGGGTGTGCCGTCGGTTCCGCTGGGCCGGCTGTACAGCTCCGAAGCTTGGTGCAACATGAGCAACGTCGAGATCCGTTTACGCACGCCCGTCGAGCGGATCGCGGTCGAAGATGGCGCAGTACCGTGCATCGCGACCGCCGGCGAGGACCTGCGCGCGGATTATTTCGTCTGCACGCTTCCCTTCGAACGTCTGGCGGCGTTCGGCATCGGATTCGATTTCCCGGCCTTCGAGTACGCGCCCATCACCGGCATCCATCTGTGGTTCGATCGCCCGATCCTCGATGTCCCGCAGGCGGCCATGCTCGATCGGACCGTGCAGTGGGTTTTTAATAAGAACGACGGCCGTTACGTCCAGGTGGTCGTGAGCGCCTCGCGCAGTTTGATCGAGATGCCGCGGGCGGAGGTGATCGCGCTTGCGGTTCGGGAGCTCGCCGAGTTTTTTCCGCTGGTGCGGGGAGCCAAACTCGAGAAAGCGCACGTCGTGAAGGAAGTGCGCGCGGTGTTCTCGGCGCGTCCCGGGCTCGAAGCGCAGCGTCCTCCGGCCCGCACCGCGATCCGCAACCTGTTTCTGGCGGGGGACTGGACACGCTCCGGCTGGCCGGCGACCATGGAAGGCGCGGTCCGCAGCGGCTATCTGGCCGCGGAAGCTGTCACCGAAGCCGCCGGCGCGCCGCAACGATTCCTGCTGCCCGACATTGCTTGAAAGGGGCGTGAGATAATAAACGTCGAAATGCGAAAACTGCTGGCCTTACTCGTTTTCGTGCTGCTGCCCCTGGTCGCCGCGGATCAGACGACGCTCAAAATCGTCGTGACCAACCAGAATGGCCATCCGGTCGACAACGCCAGCGTGATCGTGAAGTTCGTCCAGGGACGTTCCAAGGTAAAGTTCGGCGCGAAGATCCGCACCGAGTGGAACCTGAAAACCAGCCAGGAAGGCATCGCCAAGCTCCCCAGCATTCCGCAAGGGAAGGTTCTGATCCAGATCATCGCCAAGAATTATCAGACCTTCGGCCAGACCTTCGACATCGACGAGGCCGAGAAAACCGTCGAAATCAAGCTGAATCCGCCGCAGGCGCAGTACACTGCGCATCCTGAATAATTTGGCGGCTGTCCAGCCGACCTGCGAACGGGTTTTCAAAAGCTCCTCGAAACCTGCCGCTGATGTGGCCG
>Ga0302324_100020514_pt1 | contig 12922 bp, 7 predicted proteins | sample Palsa_T0_1_FD_201949 | JGI IMG/M metagenome (GOLD analysis project Ga0302324, IMG submission 201949) | Peat permafrost microbial communities from Stordalen Mire near Abisko, Sweden - Palsa_T0_1 | ecosystem: Environmental > Terrestrial > Soil > Palsa > Peat permafrost | place: Sweden: Abisko...
GGATCCTGCTTCAACGCCCGCGCAAACGCGATGTCTGCGTCGACAAATTTCTCCTGGTGATAGAGCGCCGTCCCGCGCAGCCGCTCCACGCCCGCCGGCTCCGGAGTCTGCGCCGCCAGCTTGTCCAACTGCACCAGCGCGGCGTCGTACTTCCCCTTGCCCATCAGCTGGGTAATGTCTTTCAGCTGCGCGGCAACATCTTCCGACGGCGCAACCGGAGCATCAGGGGCGGCCTGAAGCGGCGCAGCAGGCGCAGTTGCAGCAGCAGGCGCCGTCGTCTGCGCGCCAGCAGAGGCGGCAACCATCACCACTCCACTGCACGTCAACAGGACGAAGCGCGCAACCATCCGCACAGAAAAGCACTCAAGACCAAACAATTTCATAATGTCGGCAACCGGAAGTGTACTCGAAGCGATACGCGCCAGAAAAGTTGAAGGGGAGCCAATGGCTCCCCTTCGGTCAAATCAGCAACTCAGCTGCGTTAGAACTGCACGCGCAGTGAGAACTGCAGGTAACGGGTAACTGGAGTCGTCACCTGCGGTAGAGCTTCACCAGTAATCTGGCCACCGCCGGAGTCGATCGAGGTGCCCGGCAGGCCCGGATTGTCATGGTTGAAGACGTTGAAGAAGTCAGCTCGGAACTGCGCAAAAATCTCTTCGTGGATCGGGAAATTCTTTTGCAGTGCCATGTCGGAGTTGATGTAGTTGGGTCCGAAGTACGTGTTGCGGCCTACGTTACCCACTACGTCGATTCCCGGCTGAGCGTAACCGCCTTGCGGGTTGTACTGGATCGGACAGTAGATCGCTGTCGGAGCACATGTTGCTTGCGACGCCAGCGGATTCGCCAACGGAGTGAAATAGTTCGCCCTGTTGGGAGCAGTCTTTTGGTAATGCAGCCCGACTCGTTGACCCGAAACTGAGTTCGCGTAGCACGGTGCTGACCCAGGAATTGACAGACCGCACTCACCTTCAGTCAGCGTGAATGGCAGACCGCCTGCCCAGTTCAGAGTACCGCTCAACTGCCAGTGACCGATGATCTCGTCCACCACGCGGTTTGCGTTCGGATCAACCATCTGACCCTTGCCGAAGGGCAACTGCCAGAGGCCGTAAGCCACCAGCTGCTGTTCACGGACTGCGCTGTCACGCCCGTACGCGAGTGCCTTGTCCCAGGTCGCATAGCCGCTGTTGTAGTCAAAGGCACGCGCCCATTGGTAGTTCGCGGTCAGGCTCATACCGTGGGTCAACTGCTTCGTCATGGTTACCTGGAGCGCATTGAAGTGCGTATCCAGTGCATCGTGGTAGTAGGCAATGCCGTTGTTCCATCCGCACATTCCCGGCAACAGTCCCTCACCTGTCGGCTGCGCATAGTTGGGATCCTGGCAAGCTGCCAGGGTTCCGCCGTAGTAGCGCTGCAACAGTGTGCTGTTCGTTGTGCCGCCGTTGGGGCTTACGCCCGTGATCGGATTGAGCGAGCCGTTGTTGATGGGAGCTACGCCGCCACCGACTGTCGGATCGTAATGCAGACCCAATCCCGGGATGATGCTGAAATTGGCCGGGAGCGAAATGCCTGCTTCGTTCGGGTTGGTGTTGTTACCGTCGCCGTCAGCCAGCGTATGCGTACCTTTGTTGCCTACGTACGCAGCCGTAACTGAGAGAGTCGGGGTGATGGAGCGCTGAATCGACAGGTTCCACGCGTCCAGAACTGGGAGGCGCAATGGATCCGGGCGTGCCTTCGGGCTCACAGCATAGCCAGGTGCAGGCAGAAGTCCGTCAGACGGAACCTGCGGGAACTGGTAAGTGGGTGGTCCCGTGGGGCCGCCCAGTGCAAACGCCGTGCAGCGTGGTCCTGTGGTGCAGTTGACCTGTTGGTCGGCAAGGACCGGCAAGTTCTGCGTCACGACGTGACCGAAGACCGAACCGAACACGCCAATGTCATAGCTGCGGCCGTATCCCGCGCGGATGACCGTCTTGGGATTTAACTCATACGCGAAGCCGAGGCGTGGCGAGAAGGCATGCCAATCCGGGCTCCAGTTCATGTTGCTGTTCTGGTTCCCGTAGCCCGCAACATGCAGGTATCCGGTATCCAGGTTCATAAGTGCGCCGTTCCCCTTGGCATTGACTGATTCCGGGAAGAACAACTCGTAGCGCAAGCCGTAGTTAAAGGTCAGGTTTGGAGTAATGCGCCACGTGTCCTGCGCATAGAAGAAGTCTCTCTTCTGAAATTCCTTCGCGTTCGTCGATACGCTGACATAGCGACCGAAGGAGGTGACATCACCCAGCAGGAAGGTAGCCATCGGCAATCCACCGATGGTGCCTGTGCTGGTCGGGCCGGTGCTGAACGCATTGATGCCGGTGCGGTCCGTATCCGACGGCACGCGCAAGTTCCGCGCGTAACGAATATCGGCGCCGAACTTGATGGAGTGGCTGCCGAGGATGCGGGTCCAGTTGTTTACTCCCTGGATCTGATCTTCGCGCTCCGTCAACGGGCAGTTGCAACGGTTTACAGCCAGGAAGCTGCCGTATTGCGACGAACCGCTGTTGTTCGGCAGTGAATTGTTGCCGTTGTTGATTGTGTTTAGATTGATGCCGCCCGAGCCGCTCGTGCTGGCATCTCCCGTGTTCTCGTTCATGATGCCGATTGAGCTGAAGTAATCAGTCCCGGCATTGTTCTTCTGGTCGCCAATGTTGTACCGGTAGTAGCCAATACGGAAGTCTGTCAGCCATTTCGGTGACAACGCGAAGTCCGCGCCGCCGGCGAAGCTGTCATTTGCACCCTTGGACACACCGCCGTATCCCGCCAAGCCATAGCCGGGACCACCGACGTTGTTGCCAAACATCTGAGCGCCGCTGAGGACGTCAGAGAACCGGCTGAAGCGGCCGAAGGCATGCGTCTTTTCGTTGACCTGTCCGTCGATGCGGACGTCCCACTGGTTGTTATTGAAGATGCCGGTGCCCGACCCTTCGAAGTTGGACGCGCCCACCGCCGTGGCAGCATCGGAAGACTCAAAAGCCTGCCCTGCCGGGTTCGGAGTCGTGCCGATGAAGTTGTACATGTCGGTCAAAAACGCAACCGACGGCGCCGACAACTGGTTCAGAGGAATAATGTTGTTCGGATACGGCGTCCCATTCGGCTGGTAAATTACACCGTTCGCGCCGAACACGGTCGCATATTGACTGAAGTCGCAGCCGGGTCCGTTCGGTCCCGTTTGGCCCAGAACGCAGGTTTGAAATACCCGCAGGGACGGAATTGTCTGCGTTGCTGATTCTGAAACTTTCTGGCGAACACCTTGATAGTCGCCGAAGAAGAAGTATTTGTCCTTCCAGATCGGGCCACCAACTGAACCGCCAAACTGGTTCTTCAAGCCGCTCGGGATGGATGTGGCGCCAGCCTGCGTCCAGGGGTCGATCGCCTGATTCGCCGTGCTGGTGCGGTAGTCGAATGCGCTGCCGTGGAAGCTGTTCGTACCAGACTTCGTCGAAGCGACGATGACCGACGATACTGCCTTGCCAAACTCAGCGTCAAAGTTCTGTGTCGTGATCTTTGCCTCGGCCATACTGTCCAGCGCCGGGTTGATGACGATAATGCCCAGAATCGGGTCCTGGTTGTCGGTGCCGTCCAGCTCATACGCAACGCCGCCGAACGCCTGACCATCCACCTGGATCTGCTGGCTGCCTTGCGGGTTTTCGTCTGCCGCGTGGCTCCAACCGAGGAGCTGCGCGCCAGGAAGAAGCAATTGCAGGCCGGTAAAGTTACGGCCGTTGATCGGCAGGTCCTGCACTTCCTTCTGCGTGAACACTGTCGCAACGTCGGCGCGGTCTGTCTTCAGCACCGGGATCGAATCTGCTGACACTTCAACCGTCTGCGAAGTCGCACCGACTTGCAACGCTGCTGTGACCTTTGCAGAAGTGTCGACGTAGACCTGGATGCCTTTCGCTTCATAAGTCTTGAAGCCGGCTGCATCGATCTTCAGGGTGTACTTGTCAACGATCATGTGCTCGATCGTGAACTCGCCGCTGCCGTTGGATGTCGCTGTAACCGAGGTGCCCTTCTCTTCGTCGGTCACTGTGATGGCTGCGTTCGGAATTGCGGCGCCGGTCGGATCTGTCACTGTTCCCGTAATCGATCCGTAGACCGCCTGGGCGTGGCTTGCGACCGGGAGGATGAGTAACAGGCTGAGTGCAAGTACGCAGCCACAGGCCTGTAGCAGTCGTTTCGTCATTACTGGTCTCCCTTAGAAAGTGTTGCGTTTACTGGCTGCGTTCTTCTGAATGGCTCTGAGTTGGTCCGGATCAGTCCGGAAACAGTGGCCTTTCTGCAGAACATTTCTACTTACCGTTCTTTTCTTGCTTCTTTTATCGCGACTTTTTGCGAACTCTTCTTACTTTCGACTGCGCAAAATAGGCCGGACGTGTTCCGGCGAGTGACTATAGATGCCGTTTGATATTTCTGTCAATACCTATTCACCACCATGCAACCCCTTCATACATCAGGCCTCTCTGCGTCGCGTCTGAGGCGCGATTGACGCGTGTTTTCACCGCGTCGTTGCTGCCGTTTCATACTCCGCCATGTTTTGCGGTTTCCACATCTCCGGCTCGTTTTACACACGCCGTTATCAGACGCGTACGTCGCCGCGGGACAACTTTCTGTCCGGCGTTTTTTATGCGCCGTCAATTTCATCCCGGCCCACTATACTCGGCTCCGCCGGTAGCCGGTCTGTCTCATTTTGCTCACTTGCTGTTTCAATTACCGTCTCTCCGCAACTCGTCCAGGCCACGCTTCGCTCCTTCGCTGGTGTCGTCAGCCCCCATTCGGTCGCTGCTCAGCCTGACCCGGCCACGCGCGGAGGCACCCGGCCGGCCACTTTCTGCGTCTATAAAATAAAGAAGTCTCCCGGAATCCGTCCCGGTTTCAAGACTGCCGCATCAGCCCTGGAATGAGGAACACCGATTGTCTGCCGATTCACCCGTAACACCGCCGGCCCAGCCGTCCGCCCAGTCCCCCTCCCAGAAAGGGTCCTCGCGCCCCCGCTGGCAGCGCATTCTGCTTTGGACCGGCGCCACCTTGCTGCTGTTCGCCATCGCCCTCGCCATCACCGTCGGCGTTGTCCTCAACCGCGCCGAGCCCTTCCTCCGCGCCCGCGTCGTCAACACCCTCGCCACGCGCTTTGACGCCAACGTTCAGCTGGACCAGTTTGCCGTCTCCACCGCGCAGGGCTTCGCCATCACCGGCGCCGGTCTGCGCATCATCCCCCACGGCCTGGAAGCCTATCCGCCCGTCATCTCCTGCGACCGCTTCGCCTTCCACATCCGCTTATTTGATCTCTTCAGCGAACGCCATCACGTCCGCCTCGTCCACGTCGACGGCCTGCGCATCACGCTCCCGCCTTCTGCCGATCGCAAGGGCATGTTCGGCACTTCAAGCAACTCCGCCTCCGGACAGAAATCGCATCGCATCCTCGACAACAAACTGTATGTCGACGAAATCGTCTCCCACGACGCGGTCCTCACCCTCATCCCCACCAATCCCGCCAAAGAGCCGCTCGTCTTCAACATTCACAAGCTGCACCTCACGGCCAGCCTGAGCCGCCCGTCATTGCACTACACCGCCGAGCTCACCAATCCCAAGCCGACCGGCGAAATTACTTCCGAAGGCGAATTCGGTCCGTGGAACGAAGAGGATCCCCGCACCACGCCGATCAGCGGCAATTACTCCTTTGACCACGCTGACCTCTCGACCATCAAAGGCATCGGCGGCATCCTGGCGTCGACCGGAAAATTCTCCGGCCCCCTGGACCACCTCACCGTCGACGGCACCACCACCACGCCGGATTTCCGTGTCGCCGAGGCTGGCCATCCCGTCGCTCTTTACACCCAGTTCCACGCCATCGTCGACGGCACAAACGGCGACACCTATTTGCAACCAGTTCAGGCACATTTTCGCAACACCTGGTTCACCTGCCAGGGCAGCGTCGTCCGCATCCCGCAGCAAGGCCACCGCATCATCCTGCAGATCAGCATGACGCACGCCCGCATTGAAGACCTGCTCTGGCTGGCAGTAAACTCCAGCCCGCCCGTTATCACCGGCGCCGTCCGCATGAACACCGGATTCGATCTCCCGCCCGACCCCAGCCACACCCTCACCGTCGCGCATCGCCTCGGCCTGAAAGGAAATTTCATCGTCAACGGCGTCCGCTTTTCCAATGCCGAGACCGACCGAAAAATCGACTCCATCAGCCTGCGCACGCAAGGCAAGCCGAAGGATGCAAATTCGCTCAAGGACAAAGACGGCCGCATCATCCCGGACGAAGTCGACCTGCCAGCGACGCTGTCGGCGAACTTCACGCTGCAGCGCAGCCTGCTCAATCTCGACCCGGGCGAATTTAAAGTCCCCGGCATGGACGCCACCTTCACCGGCAGCTACTCGCTCGACGGCCAGCGCTTCGACTTCTCCGGCAACGCCAAACTCGACGCCACCGTCTCGCAAATGTTCACCGGCTGGCGCTCGATGCTGCTCAAACCAATCGACCCGTTGTTCAAAAAACACGGCGCCGGCACCTATGTCCCGTTTCACGTCGGCGGCACAAAAGAAGCGCCAAAATTTGGTTTGGAATTGAAGTAGCTCCGGCCCAGGATTACGCAGCGCAGCCCGGGCAACCGCTTTCTACAGGCTAAAAACTGCATATATACAGTCGCACGTTTCGCCTGCATTCACTTTTTCGCGCGCCGCTTGATCGCCTGCCTCACCCCGGCCAGAGGATCAACCTTCAGCACCTTGCCACCCTCCTGCACGGTGTAAAGAAAGTTCGCGTCCAGCGCGCCCAGCGTGTCGGTGTTGCCGTTCGGCCAGCGAATTTCAACTTTGTCCACCTTCGTCGCCGCGCCGAGTCCGAAGTGCACCCGCAGATCGCTCTGTGAAAAATAACTGCCGCCGCTCGCCACCTCGCCCATTTGCGTAATTGGCTTCGCGCCCGGCACTCCCTGCTCCGTCGCTGTCACCTTCACGCGCGCTCCGACGGCGGTCCGATTGCTCTTCACCCCAATCAACTTGAACTTGATCCAGCTCAACGGCAGCCCCCCAAGCTCCTCCCCGCCCCGCAAAAGTTGCGGCCCTTCATTCACGCAGTTGATGGCGATGTCCAGCACGCCATCATTGTTGAAGTCGCCAAATGCCGCGCCCCGCGCCGCCACCGGCGACGTCATCCCCGGCCCCGCCTCAGCGGACACGTCTTCAAAGCGCCCATTGCGCAAATTGCGATACAGATATTTCTGCTCCCGGTACGGCGCCTCGGTCCGCGACCCGTTCACCTCCGGATAGACATGTCCGTTCGCCATGAAAATATCCAGCCAGCCGTCATTGTTGAAGTCGAAAAATCCCACGCCCCATCCCAGATATCGCGTGTTCACGCCCAGCCCGCTCTCGTAGGTGTGGTCCTCGAACGTGCCGTCGCCCAGGTTTTTGTACATCGAGTCCGTGTCGCCGGCGAAGTTGGTTTTCAAAATATCCATGCTGCCGGAGTGGCTGGAATCGCCAACGCCCACGCCCATTCCCGCCTGCGGCTTGCCATCAGGAGACAGCGCCGCGCCCAACTCAATCGCCTGGTCCTTGAACGTGCCGTCTTTCTGGTTCATGTACAGAATGCTCGCGATCGAATCGTCGGCGACATAAATATCCGGCCAGCCGTCGTTGTCAAAATCGCTCACCGCCACGCTCAGCCCATAGGTCCCAATCGTGTTCCACATCCCGGACTTCTCGCTGACGTCGGTAAACGTGCCGTCGCCGTTGTTGTGATACAGAATGTTTTTCCCGCCCGGCAGCCCCGGCGGCCCACAGGCCACGTTGATGCTCTTGTAGACGCACGGTCCACTCTCCGGCGTCGGCGCCGTCTTCAAATCCATGTCTATATAGTTGGCGACAAAAATATCCAGGTGCCCGTCCCGGTCATAATCCAGAAACGAGCAGCCGGTATTCCACCGCGGCGGCCCCGTTTGCGCCAGCCCGGCCTTGGCGGTCACGTCAGTAAAGGTCCCGTTGCCATTGTTCCGCAGCAAGACAACTTTGCCGTAGTAACTCAGGAACAGGTCGTCCCAGCCATCGTTGTCATAATCCCCAACGCACACTCCCTGCCCCCACCCCGTCACGCCCACGCCAGCCTTTGCCGTCACATCGGTGAATGTCCCGTCGCGATTGTTTTTATAGAGATGGCAATGCGGCTCCTCGCCCTTGGGAAAGCCCTCCAACCGCCATCCGTTGACCAAAAAAATATCCTGCCAGCCGTCGTTGTCGTAGTCATAAAAGGCGACGCCGCAACCGGTCGTCTCCAGCAGATATTTATTCTTGCCCACGCCGCCGTAAATCGTCTTCGCCGTCAACCCCGCCGCTACCGCGACGTCTTCGAAATAGAACCCCAGCGGCGTCCCCGCAATCGGCGACTTCGGTCCCGCGGGCGGCGGCACCGGCTTGGCGTTGTAATCCCGCTCTGCCGTCGCATGTGTACCCGGCGCCTGTTGTTGCGGAGTCGCGTGCGTGCCCAACTGCTGTTGTTGCCGCAGCGGCATCGCCAGCGCCATCACATCCGCAAATGGCAGAACCATCGCCGTCCGGCTCAGTGACTTGACAAACTTTCTACGTGACCAACCACCACTCATCGAAACTCCTCTTGCAGTGTGTTACAAAGGCTTGCGTCAAAGCGCCAAGTATAGTCGCACGCGCAAAACTTCTGAACCATCCACCGCAAGCCCGCGATCGAAACTCGAAGATCGCACCCTCGGGAGAAACAACGCAATGAATCCGCTTCGCAAACTAGCCGTCCTCGCACTCGCAGCCGCAACCCTCGCGCCTCTGGCTCTCGCACCTCCCGCACACGCGCAGAAAGCCACCGCCCCCACCGCCGCTGCCTCCGCCGATCCGTGGTGGAAGCATGCCGTCGTCTATGAGATTTATCCGCGCAGCTATCAGGATTCGAACGGTGACGGCACCGGCGACCTCAACGGCATCACCGATCGCCTCGATCACCTCAAGGCTCTCGGCGTCGACGCCATCTGGATCGCGCCCTGCTACCCATCCCCGCAAGTCGACTTCGGCTATGACATCTCAGATTACGAAAACATCGATCCGCAATACGGCACCCTCGCCGACTTCGACCGCCTCGTTGCAGAAGCCAAAAAGCGCGACATCCGCATCATCATGGACATGGTCCTGAACCACACCAGCGACAAGCACGCCTGGTTCATCGAGTCCGCCTCCAGCAAGGACAATCCGAAGCGCGACTGGTACATCTGGCGCGACGGCAAAGTCGGCGCCGACGGCAAGATGGAACCCCCAAACAACTGGCTCTCAGAGTTCGGCCACTCCGCCTGGAAGTATGACCCGACAACGAAGCAGTACTACTACCACAAGTTTTACGCCGAGCAGCCGGACCTGAACTGGCGCAACCCCGCCGTCGAGAAGGCCATGTTTGACTCCATGCGCTTCTGGCTCGACCGCGGCGTCGCCGGCTTCCGCCTCGATGCCATCGACACTCTGCTTGAAGATCCAACTCTCGCCGACGAAGACTACGTCATGGACAAAGACGGCAAGATCGTCATCACCCCCGCCGGCGACAAGAAGGTCGACAACAAGAAAACCAACAACCTCCCCGAAGTCCACGACATCATCAAGCGCATGCGCACCATGGTCGCCAGCTACCCCGGCGATCGCGTCCTCATCGGCGAAACCTATCTGCCCAATATTCAGGAACTCGACAAGTGGTACGGCGGCGCCGCCCAGGACGAACTGAACCTCCCCATGGACATGCAGGTCGGCTTCATCAACAAACTCGACGCGCCCAAATTCCGCGACCGCCTCACCGAAGTCCAGACCGATGTCCACGGCTCGCAGCCCCTCATCGTCTTTGACAACCACGACAACCCGCGCCTCGACCGCTACTGCACCGAAAAAGCCGGCGCCGCGCCGAATGCGAACTGCGATGACATCCAGAAGATGCTCGCCACCATTCTGTTCACCACCAAAGCCACCGCGCTCATGTACTACGGCGACGAAATCGGCATGTCCACCACCCCACCCACCCGCAAGGAGGACGTCAAAGACCCCGTCGGCATCACCGCCTGGCCAAAATTCAAGGGCCGCGACGGCGAACGTACCCCCATGCAATGGGACGACGGCAAGGACGCCGGCTTCTCCACAGCGGCCACGACCTGGCTGCCCATCCCGCCGTCATTTGTAACCGTAAATGTAAAAACTGAAAAGCCCGACCAGAGCTCCGTGCTCGACTACTACCGCAAGCTCATCATGCTGCGCCGGAAGAATTCCGCTTTACACTCCGGCACCATGGAAATGCTCTCGACCTCAGCCGACGCCAACGTCCTCGCCTACACCCGCACCGACGGCAAGACGAAGGTGTTGGTCCTCTGTAACTTCAGCGCAACCCCGCAAGTCTTCTCCATCACCGGCCACGGCGCCGCAGCAAAAACCCTGGCCGCAACCTTCCCCAGCCTGGGCAGCCAACCGCTCAAGGACATCAACCTCCCCGCCTACGGAGCCTTCGTCGGCGAAATCAAATAACCGAATTCCGTCGTGACAAAATAAAGGCGTGCGCGGCCCTCCGCTCACGCCTTTTTCTTCGGAGAATCTATGCAGCCGATGCATGAAGTTTCGACCCGCTCCGAAAGAGGACTTGTCATGCCGCCGTGGTGGGTACGTCTGCTCTACTCATTCGCGAGCGCGCTTGCAGCGGTTCTACTGACAGTGTGCGGGCACAGTCTGTTCGGTCTGTACGATAAGCCGCCGTTTGCGTTCACGCAGTCATTTGTGACTGCGTTGCCCTTTTTCCTTGCCGTGGCATTTCCGGGATGGCTCATTGCTATACCCATAGTTCTCGCCGTGACGAACCTTCAGGGCTGGCGCTTCTGGGCACTACTCTGCGTGGGCGCCGCAATCGGACCTGTAGTCATCTTCGCCTTTGGAGTTTATGGCCACCTTACCTCTCCTAGAAGCGCGTTTGCCTGGCACGCCGTACGGTCACTTTCTGCGATTGCTGCGGGAGTTTCGACGCTCACGACCTTGATCTATCTCTGCGTTTTAAAGAAAGCACTGAGTCGAACTTCGGCCGCCCCAAGCGATGTATTAACTTCCTAGACGGAGATCCCATGCGCAAACTAGCCATCGCCGTGGTCGTCCTACTCCTGCCGCTCGCAACCTTCGCCCAGTCCGCCACCGACGTCGACAAATCCATCGACGCGAACCTCGGCGACCACACCCAATACCAGGCCCTCTTCACCAGCCTGCAAAAATCCGTAGCCGCCCACGACGCAGCCGCCGTAGCCGCGCTAGTCCGCTACCCCATCACGATAAAAATCAAAGGCCACGCCACCACGATCCGGACTCCGCAACAATTCATCGCCAGCTACGACCAGATCTTCACTCCCGCGATCACCAAAGCCGTCACCGGCCAGAAATACGCCGACCTCTTCGTCAACTACAAAGGCATCATGTTCGGCAACGGACAAGTCTGGCTCAACGGCATTTGCAAAGACCCGAAGGACACATCCTGCAAACTCTTCACCGCCAAGGTCGTCACCATTCAAGACAGGTCCGACATACAGTAAGCGTTATATAGCAGTAGCCCGCCACCGCAGCCGCACATAATCCGCCCACCACTCCCCGTCCGAATCCCGCAGCACCGGAGCCAGCAACTCCACCATCTCCACCACCGCCTGCTCACGCTCATCGTCAGGAAACCACCCCAGCAGTCCGGAGCGAAACATCTCCAGCCACGCCCGCATCCCCTCTTTCACCAGCGTCGGACGCGGCACCAGCTCAATCTCCTCCACCGAGAATCCCGCCCGCTCCAGCAGACCGCGATACTCCTCCGCGCTGAAAAACTGGTTCGCATTGTCCGACCGATCCAGCCCATGCGCCCGCAACACCGCCGCCACCGCCACGCGGATCGCCGCAACATTTCCCAGCCCACCCATCTCAGCAACAAACCGTCCGCCCGGCTTCAACACGCGGCGAACTCCACGCAGCACGGCTTCCTGATCGTGCATCCAGTGCAGCGCAGCATTCGAAAACACGGCATCGAATCCACCCGCCAACTCGTCAGAAGATTCCAGCTGCTCGCCACGCAGCAACCGCGCATCCAGACCACGCGCCCGCGCCACCCGCACCATATCCTCAGCGGCATCCACCGCCACCACCGTCGCGCCAGACGCAACAATCTGCTCCGTCAACCAGCCATCGCCGCATGCCAGATCCAAAATCCGCTCACCCGCCCGCGGCGCCAGCCATCCCATCACCTTGCCCGCATGGTCGGCCACGAATCGCCCCACCCGCGCATACTCCTCTGCCTTCCACTGCTGCTCTGTATTCATCCCATTGGCTCCGGTTTCATCCCACCATCCTAGCGATTCCGTCTTCGCCAACCCGCCCAACCATGTCACACTCCTAACATCCAGCATGGCCATGGCCCCCTCACCGCTCGAGACCGCCCGCCGTCTCGCCCTCACCGTTTATTCCGAACTCTTTCGCACGCAAGTATTCACCGTCGCCGCCGCACTCGCATTTTTCTTCCTCCTCGCCTTCATCCCGCTGCTCGTCGTCCTGGCCTCGCTGCTCGCCTACCTGCCACTGCCCAATCTTTTTGGACAACTCCTGCTGCTCCTCTCCTCTCTCGTCCCCCCCGACGCCATGCTGCCCGTCGCCCGCGCTATGAATGATCTCCTCACCCCCGGCAAAGGCAAACTCATCGGCATCGGATTACTCGGCTCTCTCTGGGCCGCAAGCGGCGGCTTCTCCGCCTCCATCGACGCCCTCAACATCGCCTACGACGCCGACTCCTCCCGCCCCTGGTGGCGCGACCGCATGCAGGCGCTGCTGCACACCGTCACCGTCGGCGGACTCGCCACCACCTCGCTCGTCCTCATCA
>Ga0302324_100020518_pt1 | contig 12921 bp, 13 predicted proteins | sample Palsa_T0_1_FD_201949 | JGI IMG/M metagenome (GOLD analysis project Ga0302324, IMG submission 201949) | Peat permafrost microbial communities from Stordalen Mire near Abisko, Sweden - Palsa_T0_1 | ecosystem: Environmental > Terrestrial > Soil > Palsa > Peat permafrost | place: Sweden: Abisko...
GTCCATGCGAGACCCAGCAACTGCATCACGCGCTCCTCATTTTGTTTTGGTTCGACAGCGAGGAGCCACGCCCGCGCGCGATCCGTCCGCTGCTCGATTTCCTTGCGGCGGCCAGGCAGCACGTACTGCTGAATCGCACGGACCGCGTACGCAGTATCCGACACCGGCGAATATTGCAGTGGAGGCCGGCGGTCCACGCCTTGCCACGATCCGTCCTCGCGCTGCGCGGTCAACAAGCTGTGTACGTCGGCATCCAGCAAGGCATCCGCTGGATACTTCTGCGCCGCAAGACCCACCAGAAACAGACTGTCGAGCATGGGATAACCGCCCTTGTTGCGCGCTACCAAAGTCGGCTCACGATCGGAGAGCCGGCGCGCCACTGTCAGCCTGACCTGCTCGGCGGCGGCTTTCTCATCCACTCGAAATCCGCGATCGCGCGCAATTCCCACCAGCATTCCTGTCAACATGTGATGGTGACAACCCACGCAGCCGGTTTTTTCGAAGAACTTCGGTGACGATTGAAGCAGCAGTGCCGCGCTTTTCTCGACGGCTTCCTGGATTTCGTAATGAGCCGGACGCAGTGGAGTAGGAGGATCCGCATGCGCTGCTCCTTGAGCGCCGGCACTCTCGAGTAAGTGCACAATCGGCGTCGATCCCCACTTGCGCGCCCAATCCAAAGCCGTCAAGCCATTTTCGTCGCGATGGTTGATATTCGCGGTCTTCCCGATCAGCAATCTCAGTGTTTCCGGATTCTGATCCTCGTTGGTCACAGCCAACATGAGCGGCGTAAGGCCACGCATATCCACTGCGTTCGGATCGGCGTGCGCGTTCAAGAGGAGCTTCACAGTCTCCGGATCATTGCGCGGCGCCGCCCAAAGCAGTGCGCTGGTCTGGCCTACTTCTTGCTGGCCGGATTGCGCCGGAACCCGGATGGCGGAGCGCTGGTTCACCTCCGCGCCGGCCTTCAGGAGCGCTTCCACACTGAGCGGGCGATTCATTTTCGACGCCCACATCAGGGCTGTCTCAGTCAGGCGCAAATGCTTCTCGTTGGGATCGGCCCCGCGCCGCAGCAACTCTTGCACAATGAGACTGTCGCCCCGGGCGCAGGCCAGCCACAGTGCGCCGACGCCGTCTTTATCCACAGCTCTTGGGTCGGCGCCTTTCTCCAAAAGCAGCCGCACGGTGGGAAGATTACCCGGCGATGCGGCCGCCACCGACAGGGCGGTATAGCCGTAATTGGACCGCGCATTGATGTTGGCGCCATGCGCCACCAGGCTGCGGACCTTCCCTAGATCGCCGGCTGCCCACATCAGCGCGTTGATGTCTAGATCGTTCGATGCATTTGGATCGGCGCCTTTGTCGAGCAGCAGATTCACAAATTCAACGTCGCCGTACAGGGCGGCGTACATCAGGGCGGTAGCGCCTTTGGCGTCGCGCGCATTCACATTTGCGCCATGCGCGAGCGACAATCTCACTGCGCCAAGATCGCCTTTGCGAATTTCGCCAAGCAGTTGATCGCCGGGGAGCTCAGCTGCGGCGGCCAGAGCGCACCACAGCAACAGCACGATCAGCGATTTATACATGCAAGTCCAGCACCTGGCCGCGCTTGCCGACGTTCCAGCCCTGGGTGCGGCCAAAAACTTCCTCTTGACCGGCTGCTTCGTGGATGTGGCCGCAATAAAAATAAGCGGGCTGATTGCGCTGGATGAATTCGCGCACCGCCGTGCTGCCGAAGTGCTGGCCCTCGCCCGCGCGATCCAGCTGGCTGTCTTTGGGAGGCGTGTGGCAAATCAGAATCAGCGGATACAGGCCCGCGAATTTTTCCAGCCGCATGGCCAGCTCCTGCTCGCTGTATTCGCCCGGCGTATTGAACGGCGTCGGATTGGAGTAGCCGAGCCCAGCCACTGTATAGCTTCCAAGTTGAAGGGTCTTTCCGTGGAAATTATGCAAGCGGTATTTTTCGCACATCTGCGCGATGTCGGCCTCCGACTCATGATTGCCCGGGATCACATACATCCGCTCGGCGCGTTTTTGCAGAACAGGGGCAAGCTGGTCTAATCCTCGGCCCCAGTTCGCCAGATCACCGGCCGCGAAGTAATAATCCGCATCGATGTCCATCAGGCGTTCCAGAGCGGACTTGTCTCCGTGGATGTCGGAGAAGACCAGCAGCCTCATACGTCAGAGCGTAGCAGGCCGCCGAGCGGCGTTTTCAATCGCTGCACTCTCGCTTTGAGATCTGGCCCTTCGAGATCTGGACGAATTTGGAGAGAAGTTGGTATTCGGCCTTGGGCAAAGATTTCGTGGCGGCTTTCAGATAGTTTTGAAGGAGGCGATGCTCGACGGCTGCATCCTTGGATTCGCGGAGCACACGCGGCTTCCGCAAGGGAATTGCGAGCTTCGAAGTCCGCATTGTATAACTAGATCCAACCCACAAAATAATGTTTCGCCGCTATTAATATAATTAATATAACTATTGCTCCAGATTGCCCGGGCGCCAGGATAGAGGGTGCAGGGGCGTGGCCGCCGCGAATGTTACCGAATTCGTTTCTGGTTTCTCGTTTCTGGTTCCAATGCCCGAACTGTTCGGGGTTGCGAACGAGAAACGAGCAACGAGAAACGGATTTTACGTTTTTCCCGACGCCGCCTGGTTCGGTTCCCAAAGCACTTCCGGTAAGCCCAGAACATGATTCGCCCACCGGCTCCAGACGAAAAACGCGTCGCTCAGGCGATTCAGATATTGAATGACTTCCGGGGGAATTTCTTCCTCGCGCGCCAGGGTCACCGCGATCCGCTCCGCCCGGCGGCAAATGGTGCGGCAGGCATGCAGCTCCGTATTCAAGCGCGATCCGCCCGGCAGTACAAAGGATCGTAATGGCGCCAATTCAGCATTTATTCGATCGATCTCCGCTTCCAGCTGCGCAATCTCAGCCGATCTAATGCGCGCCTGCTTCGGGTGAACATCTTGGGGCTGGGTGGCGAGGATAGAGCCGAGATTGAACAATTCGTGTTGGACGCGTTTCAAAATTGCAGCGAGTTCGGGAACTGAATCATTCGAGGAGACGCCGGCCATCCCGACGAAAGCGTTGAGCTCATCCACGGTTCCATAACACTCGATGCGAAGCGAATCTTTCGCGACCCGCTGTCCTCCGGCAAGATGCGTCTGGCCTTGATCGCCCGCCTTGGTATAGATCCGATTCAAAGCGATGCGCGGCGCGTCAAATTTGGATTCGGCCATGAAGAGCCCCGCTTCTATTGTCATGTATCTTGCGGATCTCATGTACCCGGCAAAGCCCTGGGGATAACGATTCCCTGCTGATCTGCCGATAAGTCAGTTGGGTATGCCTGTAGAGACTCTTGATAGCGAAGCAATTCTAGCCAGATTCAACAAGCTGGTGAGTGACCTTCTACGCGGGACCATGAACCGTAACACCTTCCAGCCATGGGAGATAGAAATCTTACTCGATATTGAGGCTTGCAACCTGAAAGACGCCATCGGGCGTGAAACGCTGCGCCGCTACCAGAAAGCCGTCCAGCGTTCGATGGACAAAGGCGCGCCGACGCCGCTCCGTCTTTCCGAATACCTGAGCAATAAGAAGACCGCTGGTGCTGCCAAGCCGGGTCCTGCGTAACCACACGGATTAGTCACTCCAGTCTGCTTTGCTATCCTAATGGTGCGCCAGGCGCATCAAGGAGAAAAACGGAATGGGTTGCGGCAGCGGTGGACTGGTGGATCCCCGATTCGAAGAACAGGCTGGCGGCCGCAAGGTCTTTTGCGTCAAATTCCAGAAGGAAATGCCCGGTCTGGATGAAGTCCCTTTCGATGGTCATCCGCTCGGTCAGCGCATCTACGAAAACGTCTCCAAAGAAGCTTGGAAGATGTGGCTGGAGCAAATGAAGATGATCATGAATGAGTACCGGCTCAACCTGGGAACACAGGAAGCCCAGGAATTTCTACTCAAGCAAATGGAAGACTATTTCTTCGGCGCGGGGGCTGCGCTACCGCCGGGTTACGTTGCGCCCAAAGCCAAGGGTTAACCGCCCATCACGGGCAGCACCATCGCTATTTCAAAGCTCAATTTTGCATGCGATTCACGAAGCGCCTGCTCCACTGATTCCGGTGAATCACCGCGTGCGAAGATGAATCCCAGGTAGCTGTTTCCTTCGGGCAATGGAACCAGTTTTTGTCCCTGCTTGGCCGTGATGATAAGGTCCTCTACGTTCGGCGTGGAGCGCGCTTCATTGAATCCATCGACGGCCCCGTAAATTCCTGCGCGCGGAATCGGGATCATCATCACTCCCGCCGCTCCGGCCGGCCTGGTGATGCTTGCGACTTCTTGGCCGGCGGCATGGCGAAGAATCAAATCCTCCAGCCCCGGCAGAACGCGCGCGCAGAGTCCTCCGATGGGCCGCGCCGCCACTTCGAGCATCCAGACGCCGCGCGAATTCACTCGCATCTCGGCGTGCACCGGCCCGTGCTCGAGTCCCAGTGCTTTCACCGCCGATTCGGTGGTGCGGACGATCTCGCGTTGAGTTTCTGCGCTCGCACGCGACGGCGTGAGGTAAATAGTCTCTTCGAAGTACGGGCCATCCAGCGGATCCGGCTTGTCGAACAGCGCCAGCACGCGCAGACTGCCGTTGCTGAGGATGCCTTCGAGCGCAAACTCCCGGCCTTCGATGAAACTTTCCACTTGCAGGAATTGATCCTGCGGGTCATGGAGACGCGCAATTTCCGGATCGGCCAGCAGCGCTTGAATGCGGCGGAATGCGGCCGCGAATTCGTCAGGATTGCCGGCGCGAATGACGCCCCGGCTGGCGGAGAGGCCGAGCGGCTTGAGGACCGAGGGATAGTTCGCGTTTTCGGCTGCCGGATGTGGCCCGTCGGCGAGCGCGATGCGGCGGAACTCAGGCACCAGCAATCCGGCGTCACGAAAACGCTCGCGCGCGAGAAATTTATTGCGGCAGGCGAGGACAGAGTCTGGCGAGTTGTATGGAATCCCCAGGAGCCGGGCAGCGAGGGCCGCGATGTAAGCCGGCCGGTCGCCCAGCGCGACGATCCCGTCAACTCTGGCTTCGGCCGCGATGCTGTGAGCCGCACCCTCGGGATCTTCAAAGCGCAACGCCAGCGCGTGATCGCCCCACGGGTCGTCCAATACATGGCATCGATCGGTGGCGAGCACCAGGGGGAAACCCAGACGCCGCGCTGTTTCGGCGAAGACACCGGTCTGATAGCCGGTAGTCGCGCCAATCAGCAGCAACCGTTTACCCTCGCTCATCCCACCACCCACCAACAACCTCCCAACGCCTACACAAGAGCAACCTGCTCTTCAGTTGGCTCCGCTCAACAATACCAGGGCTCATCCATGTATGGGATGGTCGCGCGCGGCATCAAGTCGAAATTTTCCGGCAAAGGACGATCCGCTACCAGCTCCCACATCTTTTGGAAAACCTCTCGACGCGAAGCCTTCCGCGCGGCCAGCTTCAAGGCTTGCTCGGCCAGCACATCCATCGCTCCGTCGGGATGCTTCCAGCGATACAATAGCCCCGGTTCATCCAAGCCTGTAATCACGGACTGCACTTCGTCCAACTCGCGCAACCGCGAACCGCGCGGGATCAGCAGGCGCAGTGCAAGCTGAATCGGCGCCACGTGTTCCACCAGGTCCAGCTCAAGCAGCGTAGCGAGTAAATCGCGATGCGACTCGCGTGTGGTCCATGGCGTAAATGCGATAAACGTGGGCGCGAGCGTCAGCCCGGCGGATCGAAACTCGCGAACCACTTCGACAAAGTCGGCGCGCGTGTGGCCTTTGTCCAGCTTCTCAAGAACCGCGTCGTCCACCGATTCCACGGCGCTGGTCACAAACAGGCAACCGGTCTGCTTCAGCCGCGGTAACAAATCGCGATGGTTGCGCAAGTGTTCGATCTTGATGGTCGCGTCGTAGGAAAGATCGGAAAATTCCGCGTGCATCGCCTCTACAATGCGCATGGCGTGCGTTGGCCCGTTGAAGAAATCGGGATCGCCGAAAGTGATGTGCTGAGCGCCGGCCGCAACCTGTCTGCGGATATCTTCCAGCACAACATCCTGTTGCACCACCCGGAAAGTGCCCTGATACACCGGAACCACGGGACAATGCCGGCACAAATGCTTGCAGCCCCGGCTTGCTTCCGTGTAGCCGGCGGTCTTCGCGATGCCGTTGATGCGCAGATGGGCGTAATCCTTGAGCGCGGGAAGAGCGGAACGGAGCGGTGCTAAAAACTGCAGACGGTCGAGCGAAATCAGCGGCCCAGCGTCCATCCCGTTCGCCAGCGCCACCAGGCCGGGCTCGAACTCGCCGCCTAAAATTGTTTTGACGCCGAGGCTGCGCAGGTACGATTCATTCAACGGCGCATAAAGTCCATAACAGCAAAGGTGCGCGGCGGGATTCAACCGCCGGATCTTCTCGATCACTTGGGCGGCCAGCCGCGTGGCCGTGTGCATCGGGAGATAGAATGCCACCAGTTCGGCCGCCGCCACCTTATCCAGAGGCAGCGATTCCACGCACAAATCCACGCAGGCCACCTGGTGACCCTCGGCGGCCAGCCAAGCCGCTGGCGACGCCAGCCCGAAAGGCTGCCGGCCCATCTCGTAAGTGGAGATTAAGAGAACCCTCATCGGCGTTCCTATTATCCCGTGGGGCGCGCTCTACCCGGTTCTGCAACCGTGGGGCAGGCACTTTTGCCTGCCAGCCAATTTTTCAACCAAATTCTTTAATGGATGCGCGGACTACATGTGGCCTTCATCCGCCGATGGTCCGTAAACCGCCGGCACCGGGATATCGTTGAGCCGTAGATATACGCCGAGCTGCGCGCGATGGTGGATGATGTGGTTCATCACGAATCCGCGAATACACGCGATGCGCGGCATCGTGAATAACGTCTTCCCGCCCGCCAGCAGCGACCACGGTTTCAGAAGAGTCTCGTCGCTCGCTCCCACCAGGGCCGCCCGCGCCGCCACCACGTTCTTATCGAACTTCGCCAGCAGCTCTTTGTTCGAAGCCACAGGCTCTTCTTTATAGGGCGGGGCGCCGGGCGGCGAGATGTCGAACGAGTCTTTCGCGATGGTGTCCACCGTCCAGCCCAGCATGTTGGTGATGTGCGTGGCGAGCGGCCCCATGGCAAACGATTTCGGATGGGGCTTCCAGCCGAGTTTGTCATCCGGAACGCGCTCCAGCGTCTTACGCGTGCCCACCATCTCTTGATCGAATTCAGGCAATAAGCTATCTGAGATTTTCATTAGGGTTCCTCATTAGGGATTTGGTGCTGCTGGATTATGATAGGCGAACAAGAGGCGAAAGTCAATAGTTCGGTCTCAACGTTTTTGGCTCTTTTGCAGTTAATACTAACGAACAGTGAATACGAGGGAGCTAACGCTCGGGATGGCAGATTTCGGGCTGAAGGCCGAAGACGCCGGGGAGTCCGCCGGACTTTTGGATCGCGCTAAAACGGGCGACCTGGAGGCTTTCGACCAGTTGATGCGAGCGCATGAGAAACAGGTTCTGGGCACGGCGTTGCGGCTAATGGGGAATCTGGAAGACGCGCAGGATGCAGCGCAGGAGGCGTTCCTGCGTTTGTATAAGAGCCTGACCCGGCTGCCGGATATTCAAGGGATTAAGCCATGGTTGTATCGCGTGACGGTAAACGTGTGCAATGATATGCACCGCGCGCGGCGCCGTCGCGCGTGGGAACCGTTGAGCGGCGAAGAGCAGGCATCCAGCCAACTGGATCCGGAGTTGGCTTGGGCGCATCAGGAGCGCGGCCGTTTGGTAGAGCTGGCATTGAAGACGTTGCCGGAGAAAGAGCGCGCTGCCGTGGTGTTGAGAGACATGCAGGGCCTTTCCACGCGCGAGGTGGCTGGGATTTTGGGTTCGTCGGAAGTAACCGTGCGGTCGCAGATTTCGGTGGCGCGCGGAAAGCTTAAGAAATTTACGGATCGTTATTTGAGGAAGCATTTATGAACGACCCGAATTTAGAACAAGACAACGCGGAGTTTGAGAAGAACGCCGCAGCGATGCGCGAGTTGACGGTACCGCACGCTGCATTTGCGGCGGTGCGCCAGCGCGTGTTGAGTGAAATTCAAGCAAAAAAGCGGCTGAAGAAAGCCTGGTGGGGATGGTCGGCCGTGGCCGCGGCTGCTTGCGTGGCGATCCTGTTCGTGGCGTATCTTCCGTCGAAACCGCCGGGACCTGCGGCTCTCAACGCGAAAAAAGATCCGCCCAAGATTGAGTGGACTCCGGCGCAACCCGTTGCGCATCACGTCCGCCATAAGAGTTCGGGCCGGTCACTCGCGCAAGCGAGGCCGGTCCGGAAAACTGAACCACTTGCAGTTATCAAGATGCTGACTGACGACCCGAACGTGATCATCATCTGGCTGGTAGATCAAAAAGGAGATTCGTTATGAAAAAGCTGTTGATTACGTTATTGTGCGCAGGCGCCCTGTTCGCGCAGGATCGGGTGCAGAAAGTTGTCACCATCAAGAACGGGAATCGGAACGGGATTCTGCACACGTTGCAGGAACTGGCGCCGACGAATGGCATGGTGATCAGCACCAGCGACAACGATCACTTGATTTTGAGCGGTCCCAAGGAGACCGTCGCCGGTTTTGAGGAGATCGTGAAGCAGTTGGATGTCGCGCCGGTTGTCAAGAAAGACGTCGAGACGACGGTGTACCTGATCGTTGCGTCCATGCAGGCCGGAAGTGCGGCTCCCCTCACGGCTGAGCTTGATCCGGTGGTGAAGCAACTTAAGAACATTTTCAACTACAAGAGTTTCCGGATGCTGGAGAGTTTCGTGCTGAGGTCGCGCGACGGGGAACACGGAGATACGAGCGGTTTCCTGCCACCACTGGAGACGCTGCCCCCGGGGAACAAGATTTCCTATAATTTCCAATACAACAAAGTGAGTATCGACGGCGGCGACAATGCAAAGGTTGTACACTTTGAACACCTCAGGATGAGTATGCGGGTGCCGATCGCCGTTCCCACTGGGAACACCAGCGTGGATGCGAGTATCGCCACCGACGTCGACGTGCCCGAAGGCAAGAAAGTTGTCGTAGGCAAAACCAGCGCCCTCGAAGGCTCCGACGGCGCCCTCATCCTCGTCATTTCGGCTAAAGTAGTGGATTGAAATCCGTTCAACTGGTAGCGCCCCGCACACTCGAGTTGGTCGAAACGCCGCTCGCCGCAGATCCCGGCCCCGGAGAGATTTTGGTCAAACTCCGCTCGGTCGGGATATGCGGTAGCGACATGCATTGGTACACGGACGGCAACATCTACGGCTATCCCGCCGCTTATCCGCAAATCTTGGGACATGAACCGGCGGGCGAAGTAGCGCTGGTTGGGTCCGGCGTCACCAGTTTCAAGCCAGGCGATCGCGTGTCTATCGAGCCAACGGTCAGTTGCGGGCACTGCGAGTATTGCCTGAGCGGACACCACAATAATTGTGTGCGCGGATTGTTTATGGGCTCGCCGCAATTGCCCGGTTTGCTGCGCGAGTTCGCTACCATCCCGGCGCACAACGCAACGCTTGTTCCGGAAAGTTTCAGCTACACGCAGGCTTCTCTCATCGAACCTGTAGCCGTGATCATGCACATGCTGGAGCTGGTGAAGATCCGCGCGGGCGATAGCGTTGCCGTTTTGGGCGCTGGACCCATGGGCCTGCTGGCAGCAGCGGTAGCGCGCAAAGCGGGCGCAACGCAAGTACTGGTTGCCGACAAGCTGCCGCACAGAATCCAAATGGCGCTGGATCAAGGCGCAACTTCCGCTGTACCGATCGGCCAGCTTCGTGAAGCGGTGCTCGACAAAACGCGCGGTCGCGGCGTCGATATCGCGATCGACGCTGCCGGCGCTGCCGAAACCATCAACACCGCGCTGGCCGTCACGCGGTTGGGTGGAACATTCGTGCTGATCGGGATTCCAAATCACGTCCCGGTGGGCGTGGATCTTTACAGTCTGCAGGCGAAAGAGATTCGTTTCCAGCCGGTGAAGCGCTCGAATCATCGTTCGGAGCCGGCCATCGCACTGCTGGCCGCCGGTGCAATTCCCGAATCCATCGTGACTCACCGCGTGCAACTGGAGAAGACGCCCGAGGCATTTCAAATGCTAGCCGAGTATCGCGATGGAGTGGGAAAACTGGCCGTAGAATTCCCCGCATGATAATTTTCCGGCTAACTCCGGGACAATCTTTCGTGGCTCTCGACCGCGAGATGGACAGAGCTGCTTTCGGGCCGGTTTGGTTACGAGATACGACAGTGGCGAAAATGGTCGCCGACGCTATTCTTTACGGCGAGGCTGGACGGCAGTTTTGTCAGCTACGCGCCTGGGTGATTATGCCCAATCACGTGCATGTTCTGCGGATTCTCGGCCGAACCGGAGAGGCGTCTTGGCAAGATGAATCTTTCGACCATTGGGTGCGGAACGATCTCGAGTCGGATCGGATCGTGCGATATTTGGAGCACAATCCGGTTAACGCCGGTCTTGCAAATACTCCTGGAGATTGGGCTTGGTCTTGTGCGCCGTTGGCAGGCGAAAGCGCCTGCCCCACATAGCATGGCATGAGGCGGTTTCTGGCGATCGATCTGGGGGCCGAAACCGGCCGCGCCATACTTGGCACGCTCGAGAACGGCCGGCTCGCGCTCGAAGAACTGCGCCGTTTTCCGAACACCCCGGTGCGCCTGCCGACGGGCCTGTATTGGGATACACTCCGGCTGTTCCATGAAATCCGGCATGCGCTTTTCATCTGTGGCCGCGAGCGGAAATTGGCGCTGGACGGCATTGGAATTGACACCTGGGGCGTCGACTTTGGTCTCTTGGGGTCAGACGGCGCGCTCGTCGACAATCCTCGCCACTATCGCGACTCACGCACTAACGGGATGCTCGAGAAAACTTTCGCCGTAGTCCCGCGCCAGGAGATCTTCGCCGAAACCGGGATCCAATTCATGCCGCTCAACTCGCTGTATCAGCTCCACTCCATGCGGCTCAGCCACGCCCCCGCCCTCCGCGCCGCCTCCCATATGCTGTTCATGCCCGACCTGTTCAATTACTGGCTGACCGGCCAAATGCGTGCGGAAGAAAGCATCGCCAGCACCTCACAGTTCTACAATCCCGTCAAGAAACAATGGGCTGCTGGATTGTTTCGAAGACTCGACCTGCCCGAACGGATACTTCCCGAGCTGGCGCCTCCCGGTACGCGCCTGGGAACGCTATTACCGGAAATCGCCGAATGGAGCGGGCTCTCGTCCGACCTTCCAATTTACGCAACCGCCTGTCACGATACAGCGGCGGCGGTGGCGGCGGTTCCGGCGGAAGGAGAGGGTTGGTGCTACATCAGTTCCGGCACCTGGTCGCTGATGGGAGTGGAGCTGGATGCGCCCATTATCAATGAGCAGTCTCTCGCGCTTAATTTCACCAACGAGGTAGGTGCTGGCAATACCATTCGCTTCCTGAAAAATATAGCCGGGCTCTGGCTGCTGCAGGAATGCCGCCGCGCGTGGGCGCTCACGGGGCGCGAATATAGCTACGAAGAACTCTCGAAGCTGGCGGCCGCCGCTCAGCCCTCCGCGACGCTCATCGATCCGGACGCTTTCGCGGAACCCGGCCGCATGCCGGAACGAATCGCGGAGTTCTGCCGTGAGCGCCGCCAGCGGGTCCCCGCTCAGCCGGCAGAAATAACGCGCTTGATTCTCGATAGCCTGGCGGCAACGTACCGCAAAGTGGCCGACAATCTCGAAACGCTGACTAACCGAATGATCAACCGGATACATATCGTGGGAGGCGGATCGCGCAACCAGTTGCTCAATCAACTTGCGGCCAACGCCACTCGCCGCACGGTAATCGCCGGCCCCACGGAAGCCACCGCGGCTGGGAACATTCTGGTGCAAGCCATCGGAGCAGGCGTCGTCTCGGGACTCAGCGAAGCGCGCCAGATCGTCAAAGTATCCTTCCCGCTTCAAACTTACCAACCAGAGTAAACCGAGCCGCAACCGCGAGGGAGCGTGAGTAGATTGCTAAAATAGAAATTCAAAACTTTACCAGGAGCAGAATGGCAACTAAGCGCATTGGTATTCTCACCGGAGGTGGCGACGTTCCCGGCCTCAACTCGGTGATCAAGGAAGTCACTTATCGAGCTACCGAAAACAATTGGGAAGTCTTCGGGATTCGCCGAGGATGGGAAGGGTTGACCCACGTCGACCTGGATGACCCGGCGAGCAAAGCCCGTTATGTGCTGCCGCTCACTCGCGAGAACACCCGCACCATCGATCGCTACGGCGGGACTGTCCTGCACAGCAGCCGGACCAATCCGTCCAAGATGCTCAAGCTGCCGGATTTCATCAAAGATCAGAATTTTCCGGCAAAGCAAGTCACTAAGGGCGGAAAAACCTCGACAGCGTATGACGTCAGCAGCCAGGTACTCGCGAACCTCAGCAAGCTGGGTCTGGATTCCTTGATCGCCATCGGCGGCGACGACACGTTGAGTTACGCGGCCAAGTTGCATGCGCTCGGCGTCAAAGTGATTGCGGTTCCGAAGACCATGGACAACGATGTCCGCAACACCGAGTACTGCATTGGATTCTCCACCGCCATCACGCGCGCCACCGACGCCATTAATCGCCAGCGAACCACGGTAGGGTCGCATGAGCGAATTGGAATTTTCCGGGTGTTCGGCCGCGATGCCGGCTTCACGTCGCTTTACACCGCGTACGTCGCATCCATTCGCTGTTGTATTCCGGAGCACAAGGTGAACCTGGACAAGCTGGTGCAGCTTCTCATCAACGACAAGAAGCACAATCCCAGCAATTACTGCCTGGTGATTCTGTCGGAAGGCGCCGAGTGGGAAGGTTATCAGGTGCGCGAGTATGGCGAAGCCGACGCCTACGGGCATCGCAAGAAAGAG
>Ga0302324_100020519_pt1 | contig 12921 bp, 8 predicted proteins | sample Palsa_T0_1_FD_201949 | JGI IMG/M metagenome (GOLD analysis project Ga0302324, IMG submission 201949) | Peat permafrost microbial communities from Stordalen Mire near Abisko, Sweden - Palsa_T0_1 | ecosystem: Environmental > Terrestrial > Soil > Palsa > Peat permafrost | place: Sweden: Abisko...
CTTGGCGGTCGCCCGAAAATCCGCCGCGTAGGTGTCGAAGTCGCGCCGGCCGCCCCACAGCGCGTGCGTCTCCGGTAGTACGACGCGCACGTAGTCTTCGGTCGACACCGGCGAAAGTTCCACGCTGCGAGAGTGCGGCGCGCCGCCGCGACTCGCCTCCGAGGTTCTAGACGAAGGCCACTTGGCCGAAGCCGTCGCCGACGATCGGCGCGGGGTCGCGTCCCAGCCAGCGCTCGACGACCGTGGCGTAGACGCCGCGGAAGTCGATGCCGTACTTGAGGTCGCCGTGGTCGAGGTCGGTCAGTGACGGATGCTCGCCGTAGATGGCGCCCTTGACGCCGCCGCCGATAACGAACAGCGGCATGGCCGTGCCGTGGTCGGTGCCGTTACTGGCATTTTGCGTCACCCGCCGGCCAAACTCGGAGAACGTCATCGTCATGACTTTTTTGTCTAGGCCGTGCGCTGCGAGATCGTTGTAGAACGCGAGCAGTCCGTCGCCCATATATTTAAGCAAACGGTCCTGTTGCACGCGCTGGTTGGCATGCGTGTCGAACGAGCCGATCGAGACGAAGATGATGCGCGTGCCGACATTGCTGCCGATCAATTGCGCGGCGAGTTTGAGCTGAGTCGAAAACGGATCGGTCGGATACGTGACGGCGGGCGTATAGGTAGCTAGCTTGCCGCGCAGCACATCGCCGCCGTGATAGGCTTGTCGCGCTGTATCTGCGATGAGTCCGAGATACGGCGATCCGCCGGGTTTGGCTCCGTCGTAGAGCACGCCGGCACTGGTCTTGACATCCTTGACCGTGTTGTATGCGTACGAATTGAGCGCGCCGATGGCGGCGACTTCGACGTGTTGCGCAACGAGTGCGGCGGGCAGCGTGTCGCCGAGCGCAACGGCTTCAAAAAGCGAGGCGGGTTTGGTGCCGAGCGGAAATTGGCGATCCAGATAGCGCCCGAGCCAGCCGGTGGTTTGCGGGCGTTCGGGTGACGCCGTTTCCCAAATCTGCGTGGCCTCGAAGTGCGAGCGATTGGGATTGGGATAGCCGACGCCTTGTATGATTGCAACGCGGCCCTGCTTATACAACTCGTTCATGCCGGCCAGCGACGGATTGAGACCGATGCGGTCGTTGAGCTTGAGAACCGTTGTTTCGGCGACGCCGATCACCGGGCGGGCGCGATGGTAGTTATCATCCGACCACGGCACGATTGTGTTGAGTCCGTCGTTGCCGCCGCCCATCTGCACGACGACGAGGACGTTACCGGGATTGATCGACGTGCCGAGGGCGGGCAGCGCTTGCGCGTTCGCCGCGCGCATAAACGCCATGGGCATCGTGCCGCCGAGAACGGCGACACCAAGTGATTGTTGCAAAAACGCGCGGCGATGTGACATGGGGAGCCTCAGTTCAGCTGATTGACGGGAAGATTGAGTGTGAGGGCGATTGCGCCCCGGATCTTTTCTTGATAATTTTCCGGACCGAAGGCCATCGGATTGGCCTCCCCATTGGCCGGCGTCGTACCGGTCGAATCGAGATAGTCCGTCAAGGTACGCCGCACGTCGCTTGTGACGTCGTCCTGCAGTGCGCCGGAAACGATTACCTCAACAACGCGGTCGGGGTTCAGACCGCCGGCGGCGGCGACAACAGCGTCGGGCTGCACGTTCGGCGCCGGCGCCACAGCAGGCGGCACGGCGGCCATCGTTGCGGCAGCCGGTGTAGCGCTCGTTGCCGGACGCTTGGGTGCGGACGTCGCGATGAAGCCGTTGACGAAATTGAAACGCGCGAGCAGCGTATTGGTGTTGATCCACGTCGGGCCGCCGTCCCAGCCTTTGACGCTCGGCGGCGCGAGCGGCTCTTGGCCCATCCGGCGCAGCGCGTCGGGGAGATTCGCGGGCACGGCCGGCTGACCGGCGTAGCGCAGTAATCCGATCGTGAATTCGATCGGGCTTTTTGGAACGGCACGATATGCGCGCGCCGAATAGAAAACATTGGAGCGCAAAATCGTTCCGACGGTCTTGGCAATATCGTAGCCGCTCAGCGCGTACGTTTGCGCAACGGCTTCGATCAGTTCGGGCTCGGGGTCGGAATACACAAAATATTCAAGCAGCTTGCGCGTGAGATAGCGCTGGTGGATCGGCTGCATCACGAGCGTGTTGACGACATCGTCGAGGCCGAAGTTTCCGGTCCGGCCCAGGAACGTCTTGGAGTCGTCGTCGTGAAGTTTTGGATTGAAGACCGTGGTTTCGGTTTTGCCGTCGTATTGCCAGCCGGTCAGCGCTCGCGCAACTTCCTTGACGTCGTCTTCGGTGTAGTTGCCCAGGCCGAGCGCAAAGAGTTCCATTACTTCGCGCGCGTAATTTTCGTTCGGATGGGCTTTCGTGTTGGCGCGGTTATCAAGCCAGATCAGCATCCCGGGATCGACTGAAACCGAGGCGAGCAGCGTTCGGAAATTCCCTAAGCCTTGCGCGCGAAATAAATCGATTTGACGGGCCATGAGCGGGGCCGGCACTTTTTGGATGCTCGTTGCGAAATGACCGTGCCAAAACAGCGTCATTTTTTCGACGAGCGGCCGGCGCGTGCGCAGCATCCGGTCGAGCCACCACATCTGGGTCGCAAGTTTCGCCTGTCCGCCGTTTACGCCCATCAGCACGTCGGTTGCGGGATAGTCGGGAAAGCTGAGGTCATCGCCCGTCGGGTGGAGCAGGGCATCGACCGCGCCGCTCATCCCGCGCGAGCTAAAATCTGCGACGTCGGCTGCACTGCCCCCGAAACCCGCCCGGCGCAGCAAATGCGCAGCTTGGCGTGGTCCAAACCGTCCGTCAAACGGTTGGAGCGCCGTCGCGGGGTCGAGCGTCCCGGAGGGACGGAACCCGACTTGCGGGTCAGTCGAGGTGTCGAGTTTGTTTTGCACGGTGTCGTTCCAACGGTATCGTACGACGACTCATTGCGAACAGAGATTACAAACAGGTGAGGAATCGCGAGAAACGGCAGCGCGCACCTGCTCGGTAAGGGTGGGGTCGACGGCGTGCGGTCCATCGGTTGTGCCGTCGTCCCGCACGCGATAGTATGCGCCTGCTTCAATGCGGGGTGCCAGCGCAAAGACCGCGATTGCAGCGTGAACGGCGGCTGCCTCGCCATGCGTGCGCGCGTAGATTCGGCCATCGCGTTCGATCGTACCGACGGCACCGAAGATAATTGCTGCCCCGAGTGCTGCGGAGAAGCGCAGATCGTCGGCCGCGGCTGCGTCGCGTAAGAGCGGAGCCGGCGCGACGAGCGCTGCAAGCATCGCGCGGCGGGGCGCGCAGCGAATACAATGCACCATTGCTGCCGCGCGCTCGAGTGATAGAAACGCAAACGCAGGCGGCGGTTCAGCGTCTCGAATGACATCCGGCGCTTCAATTACATCTACATCTATATCGCGTGCGAGCGGTTGAGCGGCCGGCGGCTGCGGCGCGCCCGAAAGTGCCGGCCGAATCGCTTGGAGTTCCGTCAGAAACTCGGGTGCGCCGATACCACGCGTTGGGCGGCCCGATGCAGAAACCGTTGCCGTCACGTTTGCACGGGCGAGCGCCGCAGCGAGCACGCGCCGATCCTCGCGCCCATACGTATCGCGCAGCTTCGAGTGATGCTGATACCAGGTGAACTTCGCCGTTCGGGCGGTCACGGCTTCGCCGACGCTATCCTTGGGAATCATGCCGTACGTCGGGCTGAACAAGAACGCGTCCGGAACGTAGTACGGCGGAAACGATCCGGCGCGGACATCGACAACGAAGACGTGATCGAAACGCCGCGACTTGATCCGGTCGATCGAACCGACGACGACGGCGTCATCGGTGTCGACGCTGAACGCGGGGCCGTCCTCGCTCTGTGCGATCCGGCCACAGTATGCGAGCGCTCCGGCGAGATCGTCCGTCGGATAGCGCTCAGCATATCGCGAAATGACCGCCAGCAAGCGCGTTACGACGGCACGGCGCCGGCGCGTCCGCGCGGGCGTTTCGTCCGGTCGCGGTTCAAAGATGCCGCCGTCGCCTAGAATACTGCGCGCCGCGACCGTTGCGTCTGCGCTGCGTACAAGCGACTGCCACTGCAGGCGGCGTGCGCGAAACGCGACGACTCGTTCGCGTGCTTCTTCGGTCAGATCGACATCGCGATCGCCGCGCACGACGTTGGTTCCTAAGCGCATGTCGCGCCGGCGATCCCAACGCCGGCTTCCATCGGTTTCTTCGGTTTGCGGCAAGTCTTCGAATAGCAATGCTTGCGTGCTGGCCGGTTCTCCGCACAAGACCGCCAGGCTCGCATCCGACAAGCGCAAGAACGGCATTTGCAAAACGCGCAGCAGCCACGCGTGGCGGAACGGATCAACCGTGGACCACAATAGCGCAAGTGCGTCGAGCGTATCGTGTCGCGCAAACAACGCCGCATCACCGGTCAGGCCGATCGGCACGTTCCGATCGATCAGCGCATCTTCGTAGACGCCCAGACAACGTGCGGAGCGATGAACGACGGCGATGCGTGCGGCGGACGCGCCTTCGCGTATGAGTTCGGCAATGCTGTCGGCAACAAATGCTGCTTCGGCGGCCGGCGTGCCCGCACGATGCAGGCGCATGGCGTCCCCGGTGGGGACCGGGTGCGCTTGTTCGGGCTCGAGCAGCGCGCGCACGACGCCCGCGATTTGTGCGGGAACGTCGTAGTTCGCTTGCAGCGCGATAGTCGTGGCGGCGGCCGCGAAGATGCGTTCGGGTCGCGCTCCTGAAAAAAGCTCGGTGGCGGCGTCGGGATCGCCGGCGACGCTGACGCCGGGCAGCGTTTTTCCGAAGATGACCTGGAGCAGCCGGAATTCGCCCGTATGCAGATCGTGTACGTCGTCGACGACGGCCAACCGAAAGCGCTTGCGAAGCGCGCGTGCGATTGCCGGATGCTCGCTGAGTAGACGCGTTGCTTCGGCGATCGCGTCCGTATCGGTCAAGCAGCCGTAGGCGACCAACTCGTCAAGGTACGAGCGGTACATCTTGGCCAGGATCTTGGCGAGGTCGAGTTCACGCAAACGCTGGCGTTCGCGTTCGGTCGCATCGACGGCCAAGGCCGGGCGGTGCTCGTCTTTGGTCGCGTACAAGAGCGAGGGCGAAGAAAGGTTCGGCGGGTTGGCATAAAAGGCCGTGGCGCCGCGCAGCGACATCGCCAGAAACTCGTCCGGTGAAATCTGCGCGTCGCGCAGTTTGCGAATCAAGCGCAGCACGGCGGTGGCGAAACGCTGCGGCGCGCGCAGGCCGGGAATCTCCGGATCGATTTCGGGGCCGAGATAATCGCTCCACTCCGCCGAGAACAGCGGTGCAATTGCGCGATCGAAGATTTCTTCTGCGTCGAATGCATCGATCGCTTCGAGATCGGCACTCAAACCGGAGATGGCCGCATGTTCGGCCAGCAAATCGAAGGCAAGCGGCGCAAGTGAGGCACCGGCGTATCGTCCGTCGCGTTCAAGTTCCGCCGCTCGCTCCGCGTCGAGCAGCGGGCGGATGCGCTCGCGTAAGAGCGCCGCGCCCGAATTGCTCGATGCCGTCACGATTGTGTCGCGCACGGCAATCGACGGGTCGCGTGCGAGCAGCGCGGCATAGCGCCGCGCCAGGGTTTCCGTTTTTCCGCTCGATGCCGGACCCTTGATGGCAAGTAACGGTGCGTCGGCCGGTGCGTCAACTGCGCGGCGTGCGTTCGCGTCGGCGACGTCGCGATGCATCATCGCCCGAAACGCTCGCCGGCGACGAGCGGGCGCTCGCGGCAGGCGTCCTGGTAGGCGCAGTAGCGGCACGCCTCGGGATCGGTCGTCGCCGGATACGCCGTCAGGGCGCCGCTTGCGAGCACGTTCGCGTATTCGATCATTTTCGTGCGAGCGCGTTCGAGTTCGGCGATCGAGATCGTGCCGAACGTGCTTCCGTCATGTTTACGTCCCGCGGCCGGGCGAGGCGCCGCGCTGATTTCCAACTCGATCGGAGCGACGTCGAGTAGTGCATCCTTGAGTGGGATGAGTGCGAGTTTGGTCACGCGATCGCCCGCAGCCGTCCGCGCCCAATAGTAGAAGGGCAACTGGAACTCGCGAAATTTTGCGACATCGTCACGATATTGCGCGGCGCTGGTCGCAATGCTGCCGGTTTTATAGTCGATCACGGTCACACCGCCGCCCGCATCATCGCGGTCGAGCCGGTCGATGAATCCCACGAACGCATGACCCTCGAGATCGATCTCGGTCGGAACTTCGCAGCCGATGACGGTGAACGGCTCGCGTCGTGCGCGTTCGAGCAGCCACTGAAAGTATTTCTTCGCCGTGCGTCGCGCACGGCGGCGCTGCAGCTCGAACTCGACGGGCGCATCGAAGCGTCCCCGGTAGCGATCGAAGGCTGAGTTGATACAGCCGTCAAGAAACGAGGCTAGCTCGTTTGCTGCGTTCTCGTCGATCCGCGGATAGCGCAAATGGAACTCTTCGAGCGCCGCGTGAAAGGCCGTGCCGTAGAACGACGCGGATGAACCACGATCTTCGACAGCGGCGCAGGCATAGCGGAAGTACCATTTGCGGGCGCATTCCGCATACGCGTTGAGTGAGGAAGCGCTAAAGTGCATGCGCCGCAACGGGACCGGGGCCCGCATTTCGTCCTCGACGGCCGTTGCTGTGCGGGAAGTGAGCGCGAGCGATACGGGGCGCCGCGCGTTGCCCAGCTCGGCGGAAACCTCTGCAATAAAATCGCCGGCGGTCCACAACGGGCCCAGCGTTCGCGCCCGATCGAAATCGCGCGCGACGCCGACGAGCGCCGCAACAGTCCCTTCGTCGTCGAGGACGAACGCATTTCCGATTGCGGCCAGCACGCTTGACGCGCTCGCGTCCGGCGCGCTATACGCTCGCACGACCGCCCGCAGGCCGCGCGCGAATGCCGCCGTATCCCGGCGGGCGTCCGGTCCGAGCGCGACTTTCCCGGCGTCGATCGTGTCGAGCAGCGTCGCGCGCTGGGCACTCGCGGTCAGCAGCGCGCGCGCGTCGTCGTTCTCTACGCCGGACGGACGCGAAACGATCGCACGCCGTGCATCGTCGTCGTGTTCGGACGCGGCAAAACGCACGATCGCGCTCACGCCTTCAACGATCGACGAAGCGAGCACGGGCTGCGTGACCGGGCCCAGATCAAGCGGCTCAATTGCGATACCGGCTTCACTATAGAGGCGACGCCACGCAAATGATCGCTCGTCATCCGCCAACAGAACGGCGTCGACTGCGAGCGCGGGGATTGGGAAAGTGCTGCGCTCACCGGCGAGCGCCCGCCGTAAGGCTTCCGGGATGTCGAGCACGCTCGCGAAAGCCAGCAGTGTTGCATAATGTTCGAGGATCCCCTCAAACGGTGCGCGGTCGCCGAAGCCGTCGATCGCCGCTGCGACGCGTGCGGCAAACGACGGCGCGCTGCGTACCGCCGGCGCGATGCCGGTGTCGTCGCGTGTTGCGGCAATGCGGCGGATCACCGCGCGCCGTTCGGCTTCACCGATCACGCGCAGGCCCGTCAGCCGTTCGAGCAGCGTCGCCGGCGTGAATATTTCACGCGGCGCCTCGGCCGCGACGGCAGTCAGCGCAGCGTCGAGTCCGGCAGCCAAGCGCCGTTCGTCGACGAGGAGAGGGGTCACATCCATAAAGTTCGCTTGGGCACCGACGGAACCCCGTGCCGTGCGTTGAAGGAGCCGCGGTGAAGAAGTTGATCGTCGGCGTCTCGGGTGCCAGCGGAAGCGTCTACGCGCTCGCCGCACTGCGCGCGTTACGCGCGGCTGCCGACGTCGAGGTGCATCTCGTCCTTTCCGCGCAGGCGCGGCAGACGATCGAACTGGAAACCGACAAGAAGGCGACGGACTTTGAAGCGCTCGCCGACGTCGTTCATCGCGACAGCGATCTTGCGGCGGCAATCTCGAGCGGGTCGTTCATCACGGCCGGAATGTTGATCGTACCGTGCTCGATGAAAACCGCATCAGCAGTCGCGCATTCGCTTAACGACAATCTTTTGGTGCGCGCCGCGGACGTCTGCCTAAAGGAGCGCCGAACACTCGTCATGGTCGTGCGTGAAACGCCCTTGCATCTTGGGCACTTGCGTACGTTGACGCAGCTCGCGGAAATTGGGGCGGTGATTTTGCCGCCGGTTCCTGGGATGTATGCGAAGCCCAAGACCGTCGACGACATTGTCAACCATACTGTCGGGAAAGCGCTCGATCAGTTTGGGATTGCGAATGCGCTGTTTACGCGGTGGGCTGGGGCCTAGGGAAGCTCGGGTGTGAACTATCGTCTCGCCGGGGACGTCCGAGATTTCACATCCTTGTGAAATCTCTACTCGCAAAAAATTCGCTCTCGGCATCCTGCCTTCGCGAATTTGTTTGACGCCCCGGCGAGACGATAGTTCACACCCGAGCTTCCCTAGCGTTCGAGCAGGCGTTCTGCGAGTGATATGTCGCTGACGCGGTCGACGTTGATTGCGATTTCTGGGTGCGTGCATTGTATTGCGCCGGCGGGTGCACCGAGTAGACGCGTTGCTCGGGCTTCTGCATTTGCGATCGAGAGGCGGCCGATCAGAAACGCCGGGACGATGTCCCAGCCGAGGATTGATGCTAAGCGGAGGGGGGCCTTGCGGGCGGCGCCGAGGGCGTCGAGGAGTTGTGCGAGGCGAGGGAGGGCGCGGGGTTTTATGGCGGTGATGCCGCCGCCGCAGAACTGGCCTTCGCGTAGGCGGGCCCAGGTGTGTGGGACGTGTGCGTATTCGGCGTCGTGATAGCGGCGTTCTAGGCAGCTGTAGGCGACGTCGAGATCGCGTTGCATTGCGCTTTCTATAACTTCGTCTAGTGCGCTGCGCGTGAGCATCGGTAAGTCGGATGCAGCTACGAGGATTGGTGCGTTGGGGTCGAAGCCGGCGAGGCCGGATGTGAGGCTTTCGATCATGCGCGGGCCGTCGGGGCGGCGTTCGTCGGCGAGTGCGAGTGCGGGATGTTCGTGCGCGGAGCTTGGGGCGACGGCCACGATGTAGGTGATGCGGGGAACGGCGCGTAGTGCGCGTAGCGTGCGTTCGACGAGTGTGATTCCGGCGATCGGGACGAAGGCTTTGTTTGCGGCGCCGGGTGCTTGCGCGGCGACGGCGTCGGGGGGGCCGCCGGCGAGTACGACGGCGTTCATGCCGGCGTTGCTGCGCGCCAGGTTGGGGATGGTGCCAGCGGGATGACGTGCATTTTCGTGTCGGCGGGGAGTGTGATGCGGGATGCGAGCGCGCAGGCTGCGGTTTCGTCGCGGGTTAGGGCGAAGCACGCGCTGCCGGAGCCGGAGAGCATGGCGTGTTCGGCGTTTGCGTTGTGGAGTGCGTCGAGTGCGGCGGCGACTTGGGGATACGCGGCGCGTACTATTGGTTCGAAATCGTTTGACGCGGCGGCTATTGCTTCATCATAATCGGCGCGCTGTATGGCGACGAGTGCGCGCAGGCTGGCGGATGTCGAGCGTGCGCGTGTTGCTGCGGGGGATGACGCTCGTGACCGCGCGAGGCGGCTGTATGCGTCGGCGGTTGAGACCGCGACGGGCGGGATGAGAAGGACGAGCCACCATGCGGGGAGTGCGCCGAGGGCGGTTACGCGTTCGCCGGTGCCCTCGACGAGTGCGGCGCCGCCGGTTAGGAAGAATGGGACGTCGGAGCCGAGGGCGCGAGCGTCGGCGAGCCAATCGCGGTTGGGCGCTGGGCCGAATGTTCCGGCCATTGCAGCGCGCAATACGGTTGCCGCGTCACTCGAGCCGCCGCCGAGGCCGGCGCCAATCGGGATGTTTTTGGTGAAGCGGATGTTGATCAGGGCGCTATCGCAGCCGGCTTGGCGGGCGGCGCGGGCGACGAGGTCGTCCGTGAGCCGTTCCGGTGCGTCGGCGGATACGGTAAAATGGGGTGACGGCTCGAACGAAAAGGTGTCGGCGAGGGCGATTGGCAGCATGACGCTGCGTAGCGCGTGCAATCCGTCGTCGCGCCGTTGCAAGATTTCCAGCGTGAGATTGACCTTCGCGTACGCCAGCACGTCGGCACCTTGCAGGGCGGGTGCCGCATCCCCTTGAGTTCGCGCTCGCTTGCTGATCTCGTGCAACGAGGAGGATTCGTTTGGCTCGATGGGGCGAATGAATACTAATGGTAGCGAGCTACGACGCGCAGCATAACGAATACAGCGCGTACGTTCTGGACGAAGCGCAGACGCCGTTCGGAATGACGCTCGGAAACTTCAAGACGTTTGCGACGTCGACGCCCAAGGGCGGCATTCGCGGACTGTGGGATGCCGATACCGATCAGATCATCTTCGGTTCGCACCAGATCGCGTATCGTTCCGGCACGCGCGACACGCTCTTTCCGTATCAGATCACGCGCGAGTTCACGTTTCTGCCGTACGCGCAGATTTCGGAGTTCTCGCTCTACGACACGATCAACGTTACGGAAACGTTTTACGTGCCGCATGGGCCTAAGCACGACCGTGTCGTCAGCTTCGTTGTCGATGTCAATCTGCACAACACGGGTCTGACAACCGAGCATGTGCGCGTGTTTCCGTGGGCGTTACTGATCGGCCAACGTTTTTACGGTGAGCCGGAGAAGGCAGTGCGTGCGACGGTAGAAGGCCAATACATTCGCTCGCACGGGGAAGAGTCGGGGTACGCGCGCTGGTGGGGTGCGTCGCGCGAGCCGCATTCGCTCGTGCTGGCACTACGCGAGCAGACGCTCTTGCAGGGAATGCAGGACGGCCGGTTGCGCGATGACGACAATCTCGGCGAAGTGACCCCGCAATTGGCGGCCTTTGTCAACCGGCGGATCTTCGGTGCGCTCGAATATCGCATCGACGTTGAGCCGGGGGCGCGCGAAAGTTTGCGTCTTGCGGTTGTCTTTCACAAAGATGGGGACGCCAAGTCGAAGCCGGTGCTTGAGCAGCTCTTGCACGACGATACGGCTCTGCACGAAACGCAGCGCTACTTTGCAGCGAAGTTAGCCGACGCGCGGTTTATGACGCCGTCGCCGGTAATCAACCGGGGAGTCGTTTGGGCGAAAGTCAATATGCTGCGCGTCATCAAGGAGTATCCGCAAGGATGGGGATCGACGAATTCTCCGCCGTCGGACATTCTCGTGTCGCGCGACACGTCGTGGTTCGTGCATGGTTACGACTACTTGCTGCCGCAGTTCAGCCGGGATGCCATCGAATTGTTCAATCGTTTCGTGGAGCCGAGCGGTCAGATGGTCGAATACGTGCGTGGCGTCAATGGGTACAAAACCAGCTACGAACTAAATATCAATGATGATACGCCGCTGCACATCATCGCGATTCTGCATCACTATAACGCAACGCTGGACAACGATTGGCTGCGGGCGGTCTATCCGCTCGTCGTAAAAATAACGGACTATTTGCTCTCGCAGCGTGACGCGAACGGTTTGCTGTTCTGCAAGGCCGGCGGCGTCGATATGTTCGGGATCACGTCGTGGCGTAATATCATCCCGTACTACACGCTCGACGGCGCCGTTACCGAAATAAATTCCGAGGGGTACTTTGCCGTGGAAGCGGCGGCGATGCTGGCCGCCATCGTCGAAGACACGGCCAATTGGGAGCGGTATTCGCGGGAAGCGCGCGCGCTGCGCGACGCGATGATGAGTAAACTCTTTAATGCCGATAGCTCGGCTTTTGTGCTCAACTACGATCACGAGCAAAACTATCAGGATAACTTTACGGCCGACGAAGTATTCCCGGTGCTCTTCAACGTCGCCGAGCAACCCGTACGCCAAGCGATTTTGCGCCGTTTGCTCGAAGCCGACTTTACGACGCCGGTCGGCTTACGTACGATTTCCACTGCTGACTCGTGGTACTTTCCATCGCACGGTTTCGGATTGCTCGGCGGCATTTGGCCCGACTTGACGTTGTGGTTTGTCGTTGCGCTTGCGCGCAACGGGTTTTCCGAGTCTGCCGTGCATTGGCTCGAGGCGATCTACACGTCCATGGAGGCAGGTGCGTCGCGCAATACCGTGCCCGGTCAGTTCGGCGAGTGGTTTGACGGCGGGTCACTCACCAATCGCGGCATGTATCTCTCGCCGTGGACCGGCGCGAAATATTTGTGGGCGGTGGCCGAGACCGTCTGCGGGCTCGACGGCTACCGCACTAGCGGCCGGCCGCACTTTTCGCCGGTGTTGCCACCGGGTTGGAATTGGACGGCCGGCGTGCGCGTCCATTGGGGCGGGCGCCGCCACAGCTATGTCATTGACGCGGTCAACAAGCGTATCGTCGGCGACATGACGTTCGCTTCGGCCGACGAGCCGTACGCGGTGTTTTACGCCGGCCGTGACGTGAGCGACGAGGTGACGACCTCGCCGGTCGACGTCGCGGCGATCGCCTTCGAGGATGAGGCGGGCAGCGTGACATTGTTCCTGTGCAACCAGCATGACAAGGCGCGCAGCGTCGCGCTCGAATTTCGCGGGAAGACCGAGCGCCGCACGCTGGCCGCGGGCGAACTCGCGCAGATCGCGCTCTTTGGGAAACCGCTGCTCGTCGATGCGATGCCGGCGGCGGCGCTGCCGGCCCCGATGGAAGCACCGGCCTGATCCAGAGCAGGCGAGCGGAGGTCGCAGGCGGGGACCGAAAGGCGCGCTGCGATGCATAGCCGCCGTCCTCGTCAGGCCATCACGCTCGTCGGCAGCGCATTGGTTTTGCTTATCGCGATCGCGATCGGTCAGCGCCTCGGCGATCGCGTTCTCAGTCAGGCGACGGATCGCCACTCGCCCATTGTCGGACCGATCACGACCCCGGTGCCCGGCGCGAGCGATCCGGTGGTCAAGAATTGGCGGCGCGAGCAGGTCGTCAGCGTGGCGACCGATCCCGGATTTCCGGACCCGCGCGTCGCCCCGCCGCCAACACCCCGGCCGAC
>Ga0302324_100020522_pt1 | contig 12919 bp, 10 predicted proteins | sample Palsa_T0_1_FD_201949 | JGI IMG/M metagenome (GOLD analysis project Ga0302324, IMG submission 201949) | Peat permafrost microbial communities from Stordalen Mire near Abisko, Sweden - Palsa_T0_1 | ecosystem: Environmental > Terrestrial > Soil > Palsa > Peat permafrost | place: Sweden: Abisko...
CATCGACCGGCTGTCCAAGCACGACGCAAAGGGCACCAAAGTTACGGTCGAATAGGCGCGCCTGCTGGGTTTAGCGCTGGGTTCAACGCTGGCTCAATCCGCCGTCTACAGCGAGCACCTGCCCGGTCACGAAATTACTTGCGTTAAGAAAGTACAGCACTGCGTCGGCGACCTCTTCCGGCGTGCCCGAACGCCGGGCCGGAGTCGCGGCAATCAAATCCTGCGCGCGAGGATCTTCGCTCGATGCCAGAATCACACCGGGCGCGACGGAGTTCACGGAAATCTCCGGTGCGAAGGCTTTCGCCAGCGCTCGGGTCAGCATGATCACGCCGGCCTTCGAAGCGCAATAGGGCGCGTACATATCCCAAGGACGAATTCCGCCCAGCGAGCTCATATTTACGATGCGTCCAGCGCCGGCCTTCTTCATCAATAGCGCGCCCTGCTGGCAGCAGAAAAAAGTGGCCTTGAGATTCACGCTGTGGATGAAATCCCAATCGGCTTCGGTGAGCCGCCAAGGATCCAGCCGGCGGAAGCGCGCGGCGTTGTTCACCAGGCCGTAAAGCCCGCCGAGCTGCTCTTCCACCTCGTGAAACATGCGCTGGATGTCGTCGACGTTTTCGAGATTCGCCTGAAACAGCGGCGCCGATCCGCATTCTTCGGCCGTCGCGCGCGCGTCGCTTTCGGACGACCCATAATGGATGGCGACGCGATAGCCCGCTTGATATAGCCGCAGCGCGATGGCCCGCCCGATGCGTTTCGCCGCGCCGGTCACCAATACGATTTTGTCTTCCATCTAGACCCAATACCGTTCACTTAGCCTGGTCGTGCCAAAGGTGCATGCGGCTTCAGCCGCGTTTGTGTTCGGCGTGGAAAAGACGCGACTAGAAGTGACGTGTACCGGCGTCTCATAAAGTAAACAGTATTGCATCTAGACCACCGGGTCGCCGTGAACTTCGATTTCTTCCGGCTCCACGCCGTCGCGCGCCGGCTCCGGCAATCGGCGGGTCGAGTTGGCCCATAGCCAGAAGAACGCCGTGCTGGAGCTAAGCAAACCGGATGCGACGCCGATGGTGCGCGGGCTCCAGCTTTGCGACGCGACTCCCGCGCCCGCCATCGACAGCATCATGGTGGACCACTGCATCGTTTCCATGGTCGCAAACACGCGGCCGCGAAATTCGTCCGACACATGCCGCAGCAATTGCGACATGTTGAGTACGGAGCTGACCGCGATGGCCGAACGCGAAAGGGCCAGGAACAGCAGCGCCATCTGGAAATCGCGCATCTGGCTGAAGATTACGTAGGAACCGCCGTGGATGACGTAACAGATGCCGATGGTGCGTTTGTAACCGTCGAACGAAATGCGCTTGCCGAGCCAATGCGCGAAAGCTCCGCCAACCAGCAAACCCACGCCGGCCGCGGCCCAAAGATAACCGATGCCCGCCGGTCCGCGATTGAACACCAGCTCGCCAAACAGGCTGAAGAGGATCTGCGCCGCGCCGCCCCCGGAGGCCCATCCGATCCCGAGCAGCGCAATTCCGAGAATCAACGGCGACGCGCGCATGTACCGCAGGCCTTCGGTGTATTCGTGCCAGGGGCGCACCACTTTGTCTTCTGTCAGCGCAGTTCTTTCGGCGCGAAAGTTGCCGCGAGCGACTCGCAGCCTTGAAACACAAGCCGCCGAAAACACAAACGACAGGGCGTTGAACGTGAACGCCCATTTGTACCCAAACTGCACGATGCTGGTACCGCCCAGGAACGCTCCGATGGTCAGCGTCATCCATTGCGTGGTTTGCGTGAGCGAATTGGCGGTGTGCAGCTCTTCCTTGCTTGCGATGGTGGGGAGGATGGCCGAGCGGCCGCTGGTGAAAAACGGCGAAGCGAACATGAGCAGCGCGCTGAGCAGATAGAGCAGCCAGGTGTCGGCGCGGGGAATCGCGAGAATGAATCCGAAAGCGACCACGGCGCGGATCAGGTCGCTTGCGATCATGATGCGCTTGCGGTCCAGCCGGTCGAGAATTACGCCCGCGACCGGTCCCGCCATCACAGCGGGGATGGCGCGCGAGAGCATGATGCCGGTGACCACCAGGCCGGAACGTGTGTTCGCGAGCGCCAGGGCGAAGACGGCGACGTTGTTGAAATGGTCGCCGATTTCGCTCACCACCTGGCCGCTCCAGGCGCAGCGATAATTCCGGTTGCTCTTCAGAAGCTGGAAAAACTCAGACATCTAGCTAGCAGCCCGACTCCCTCACGGTCGCGGCTCGGTAGACACGTGCGAACACGCATTCGCGACAACGAGCCGCGCGCGTCAGCAAACGGATTTTCGCCTTTTTCAGCATCCTGCTAGCAGACTGATTCCTGCCGGACGGTGATGGAATCGATAAATTCGCGATCGAGCTCGTAGCCAAACCCCGGCTCGTCGCGAACCGCGATGGTCCCGCGCGGCGTGACTTCCACGGCGGGTTGAATAATATCGCGCGTCCAGTAACGCTTGCCGGCCGAAACGTCGCCCGGAAGGATAAAGTTTGGCAGCGTGGCAAGCGCGATGTTGTGCGCGCGCCCCACCCCGGATTCGAGCATTCCGCCGCACCAGACCGGGATGCCCGCGGCCTGCGCGACGTCGTGAACGCGCCTGGCTTCGGCGAATCCACCCACGCGGCCTAGCTTGATATTGATGATGCGCCCGGCGTCCATGGCGATGGCTTGTCCGGCTTGATGCGCCGAACGGATGCATTCATCCAGGCAAATGGGAGTGCGAAGTTGAGCTTGCAGCTTCGCGTGGTCGATGATCTCGTCATGCGCCAGCGGCTGCTCGATCATCATGAGATTGAATTCGTCCAAAGCTTTCAGAAGCGCTGCATCGGCCAGAGTAAACGCCGAGTTGGCGTCGGCCATCAGCAGGATTTCTGGAAATCGCTTCCGCACCTGGCGCACCACTTCCACATCCCAGCCCGGCGCGATCTTCATTTTGATGCGCTGATATCCGGCCGCGAGCTCGGTTTCGATTTTCTGCAAGAGCTGCGGGACGGAATCCTGAATGCCGATGGAAACTCCGCACGGGATCTCTCGTCTCGATCCGCCTCCGATGTGTTGGTAGAGCGGCTTGCCAAGCAGGCGCGCTTCCAGATCCCAGACCGCAACTTCCAGCCCGCCCCGCGCCATCAGATGGCCGCGGATGTGAGCGCTGCGTGCCCCAACCTCGGCCGCGGTCTCGAATTTGTGACGGACCACGCGCGGCGCAACGAAATCGCGCAGGATCAGCCACGCCGATTCGGTCCACTCTTCGTTGTAGAACGGATTCTCGCCGCACGTGACTTCGCCCCAGCCGGAAACGCCGCCGCTGGAAACCTCCACCAGGATGATGCGGCGCGCCGTAGTGCGTCCGAAGCTGGTCTCGAAAAAATGCACCAGCGGCATACGAATCTCGCGCAGCGTAATTCGATCTAACTGGATTCCCATTGTCCTAATAAATAAGTGCCGGCTTGCTCGGATTTCTCAAAACCAATCACCGCGAGATCGCGGTCAAACGCCTCACGGAACCGATCGGCGGCTTTTTGCTGGATTTCTCTCGCGCACGCGGGATCTTTGGTGCGAACGATCGCGATGTCGGATGGAATCGCTATGCGCATCTCCACCGCAGGACGCGCGATCGGTTTTCCTTCCAGGATTGCTTTCACGCGGGAACTGGAGAGCCACCACTCGGCGATGCAGCGGTCGGTGGGCAGGCCGCCATGCAGCGGGCTGCTGGTGGTTCCATACTGATTGGGTACGTAGCGGCGGACGATAGCGCCCAGGCGCTCCATATTGAAAAACGCGTTCTTGATTTCGAGCGGATCGAAAGTCCACTCAATCAGATGGATGCCACGGCTTAGCGCGTCGTCGCGCTGGGCCAGCTTAAGAACGCGGCCCACGCCGGTATTGCGGTAATCGGCCAGCACGCCCAGCATGTGGCTGTGCAGATAGGTTGTGCCTCCGGGCTTGAGGCCGGGTATGGACATGCAGAAGCCAATCAACTGCGCGCCGTCGAAAGCGCCGTAGACTTGTCCGCCGATCTTGGAAGCCACCACGAACAAGCGCAGCGGGATCAGGTCGACATCTTCGAATCCCCAGATTTGGCGCTGCAAGCGGACGACGGATTTCAAATCTTCACGCTCGGTTAGCGGGCGAATTTCTATCATTCGTGCGCTTTGGCCTGCTGCCACAGCGCCTCCATCTGTTCGATTGTGGCGCCGGGCAAAACGGCGCGGCTCTCCACGAAAGCGAAGCGCTTGCGAAATTTCGCGTTGGTTCTGCGCAGCGCCTGTTCGGGATCCACTTGGAAGAAGCGCGCCAGATTCACCAGGACGAAAAGCAGGTCGCCAATTTCCCCTTCGAGTTCGGCGGGCGCGCCATTTTCGCGCGCCACCGCCAACTCGCGCAATTCCTCATCCAGCTTGTCGAGCACCTGGCCGGGATTCTCCCAATCGAAGCCTACCGCCGCGGCCTTGGAGCTGATTTGCTGCGCTTCCACTAAAGCCGGAAGCTGGCGCGATACCGAATCCAGGCGGCCCTGCGGAGGCTTGCCCCGGTCCTTTTTTTCGCCGGCTTTGATTTCGTCCCAGCGCCGTTTCACATCGTCGGAAGTTTTCGCCGTGGCGTCGCCGAAGACGTGCGGATGCCGGCGGATCAGCTTCTTGCAGATCGCATCCAGCGAGTCGTCGATGCAAAACTTGCCTTCTTCAGACGCCATTTGAGCGAAGAAGACGGCCTGCAGCATCAGGTCGCCCAGCTCTTCCGCCAAGCCCGGCCAATCGCGCTGATCGATGGCATCCAAAACCTCATAAGTCTCTTCCAGCAGATAAGGTTTGATGGTGTCGAAATTTTGTTCGCGATCCCAGGGGCAGCCGCCTGGAGCGCGCAGCCGCGCCAGGATGCCGACCAGGCGCTCAAAACGTTCTCCAGTTGTAGTTGGATCTTGTGGCATTCCGGAGTGGATGGAAATTTCAGTCTAGCAAGACCGTTGGCCCGTCTAGCTTAAGCTATAGCCAGCAGGGTGTGTCGAAGCCGGCTCGCCTATGCTCGCGGTTCTGCAAACGCGCGGAATCTACCGAGCCGCGCGCATGAGCAAGCGCAATCGCCTGGATAAACCGGCGTGCAGTCGGGGATGAAAGAGCCCCACGAGAAAGGAGTAGCGGACCATCTTGACCTCGAGTCTCGCGCTGGGCGCCGCGAGGTGCCGGGTGAAGCGTAGACAGAGGCATCGAAGGGCCGATAATTGAGCCGCCAAGCGGCGGCATATCGATAGTAAGAACCGTGTAGCGGTAGCGCCCCAAGCACGGGTCTGTGCGGGAGGAAGCGGCAGACCGCCGTCGTTATTTCGACTCCGCGGTGTCGCGGATAAACGAAGCCACATCGTCGTGGAACTGCTTCAACACACCCTCATTCACATAGATCATGTGTCCCGCCTCGTAGTAGTGGTATCGGATGTTGCCCTGCAGGGTGTCGGGAATCGGGAGATGGCGCATTTCGTAGATGCCTTCGAAGAAAGGCGTGGCAAGGTCGAAGTACCCGCCTGCCAGCAGCACCTTCATCTTTGGATTGGCTTTCATCGCGGTGGCCAGATCGGGTATCACGTTCGTTCCGCTTTCCGAAGCCGCCGCGGGCGGTCCTCCTGGAGACTGATGCCGCAGGTCCCATTGGAACAGCGACTGATTTCCCTCGGCGTAGAGCGTCGGCTTATAGGTCTGGTTTTCGCCGTACTTCAAATCCTTTCGCAGATATTGATTGATCGCCGTGGTGTAGGCCGACGAAAGGGCATTGCTCTGCGGATCGTATTCCGCTTCTTCGCTCAGACGATTGTAATCGGGCCCCTGATAGCGGGTGTCCAGACGCCCCGTCGTCAAGCCGGCTTCGTCCTGCAGGTTTTTTGAAAACGCACCGCCGCTCACGCGCAGGTCCGCTTTCAGCAAATATGCCACCGGCAGTCCAGTGAATTGGTGAAGCTTCTCGGCCAGCGCCTGCTTCCGCGCTTCCGTGAGTTCGGACCCTTCCAGCAGCGCCGACATGTACTCGCCCATGGCGAATTTCTCCACCGTCTTGAGAAAAGGCTCCAGCGCCGCCGGTTGCTGCGGCAGCTTGTGATGATAGAAGGCGCTGGCTGCATAGGTGGGCAGTGCTAAAGCATAAGGCTGCTCCACGCCCGGATTCCAGCGCGGCCCGTCCACGCTGTTATCGAAGCTCAGGATCGCCGACAAAAGCACAATCCCGTTCAGATCGACGTTGTGAAGCATGGCGCTCAACACCGCGCTACGCGGAGTTCCGTAGCTTTCGCCAAACAAATACTTGGGCGAATTCCAGCGATCGAACTTGGTAAGGAAGCGGCGGATAAATCGTTCGAAGGCATGCGCGTCCTGATCGGTTCCCCAAAAAGCTTTCTCTTTGTCCTTGCCCATGATGCGGCTGAATCCGGTGCCGGGCGCATCGATGAACACCAGGTCGCTGGCATCCAGCAAGCTGTATTGGTTGGCCGCAATTTTGTAAGGAGCCGCGGGATCGTGCTGCGTGTCGGTGGTGACCACGCGGCGCGGCCCAAACGAGCCCATGTGCAGCCACATACTGGACGAACCGGGTCCGCCGTTGTACAAGAACGTTACGGGGCGCGCCTCGGCCGGAGCGTTGGTCTTGAAGTACGCCACGTAAAACATGCGCGCGGTGGGCGGAGCTTCCTCGGGCTTGGTCGGGTCCAGCGGCTTCTCGCCGGTGTCCGGCAGAAGCCTGCCGTCCAGGCCTATCAGCGCATCCTCCGTATCCGTAGCGCCGACGGTGAGCGTTCCGGCCACGGCTCGATAAGCGATGACCTGACCGCCGACGGTGACGGAGCCTTCGGTGACGGAATCCGGTTGAATGGGAACCGCCGGGGGCACTGGAGGCGCCGGCGCGGCGGTGACTACGACCTTTGTTCCTGGGTTGTTTTTGTCCGGATCCTGGGCGCAGAGCACCAGTCCAAAGCAACATACCACCGCGACAATGAACTTCAAAGAGAAATCACCTCAGAGCTAAGTATAGTGCCTGTTTCCAGCGTAGCGCGTCGATGGCCCAATACACTTTCGCGTTTGGACCTGCCGGCAGGAGTTCCGCCCAGGTCGCGCGATTCCGCTCATCGGCCGCGACGCCCAGGCGATCCACAACCGTCATGCCGCGGGTAAGCTCCGTCGCTGTCTCGATATCCACATAGTGCCGGCTGGATTCCGTGCCAATGGAGGCATCGAGCGCTATGGACATCGCCACCGGGTCGGGCAGGGAAATGCCATCCTCACCCGTCTGCGCGCGATATGCTATTCGCGCGGTGCTGTTGCACTCCACAGCGAAGTGGGAAAGCTCGGTGCCCATTTCGCTGACAAACCTTATGTCTTCCGGTCCAAGAACCGCCACGCCTCGGCACAATTGCCAGCCAACCATCTCGATCGGCAACCCGCTGCGGAACACGATGTGCGCCGCTTCTGGGTCCACCCACATATTGTATTCGGCGGCCGGAGTGACGTTGCCCTCGCAACACGGAGCGCCTCCCATGACCACGCAGCGTCCTACGTTGCGAACGAAATCGGGGTCCTGAGCCAGCGCGAGCGCAACATTGGTGAGCGGGCCCAGGGTGACGAGGCAGACTCCCGGATTGCTTCGGGCCAGCGAAAGCAGGGCTTCCACGGCGTGCTGCTTTTCGGCCCCGCGCCGCGCCGGAGGATAGCCGTGATCTCCCAATCCGTCCTTGCCATGAAACCACTCCGCGGTGCTGAGGCGGCGGGCGAGCGGCTTTTCAGCGCCCTGGAATACCGGCGTGTTCGCACCGCAGAGCTGAGCGGTGTAGAGCGCATTCCGAGTGGCCTGTTGGACTCCGACATTTCCGGCCACGGTAGTAATTCCAATCACACTGGCGTGGTCCGAACGCAGCGCCATAATCAAGGCGACGGCGTCGTCGGAGGCAGTATCGGTGTCGATCAGAATCGCCGGCGGCACGCCTCACAGGATAGCAAGCCCGCCAGGAATTGACCCAACATTCATCGTTTACTCAAGGCTCTGAAACAGAGACCTTCTACCCTGAGTAAGTCCGCCTTGTCCGCGCGCGCCGGCAATCTGATGACGCTCTGGGAACGCGGGGGCGGCACTCCAATCAGAGAGGTCAAAATGCTGAAATTGAAGAATTTATGGATGGCTACAAGAACTCTGACCGCAGCCACGCCCAGGCAACTGCTGGCCCTGACCGCAGCTTGCCTGGTCGCCCTGGGGCCGAATGCGGCGCCCATGTACGCCGCGGATGCCGCGGCAAGGTTTACGACTACCACTCCGATCAAGCACCTGGTGGTGATCTTTAACGAGAACATTTCGTTCGATCATTATTTCGGAACCTACCCATTGGCCGCCAATCCTCCCGGCGAACCGCGGTTTGTCGCCAAGCCGGGCACCCCAACGGTGAACGGCTACACTCGCGCGCTCATGACCAACAACCCGAACCTGAACCCTGCCAACGGAGCGGGCGCCACCAATCCTTTCCGCCTGGATCCTTCGCAGGCGGTGACCGCCGATCAGGACCACGATTATACGCCGGAGCAACAGGCCTTCGACATGGGGGCATTGGACCTGTTTCCAACCTACGTAGGCAGCGCTGGACCACCGCCCTCCGGAATCCCGATCGTTAGCACCCCGGGCCTGAACCTCGCCTATTTCGACGGCAACACGGTCACCGCCATGTGGAACTATGCGCAAAACTTCGCCATGGATGACAACTCCTACAGCAGCACGTTTGGACCCTCGACGGTTGGCGCAATGAACATGTTCTCCGGCCAGACCAACGGTGTTTCCGCAACGCTCAACGGAACCGGCGACGAGGTGAGCGGCGGCAGCGACAACTCACTCACCGTGATCGGCGACCCGGACCCGATCGGCGACACCTGCTCCAGCCCCACCCGCAATCAGGTGAGCATGGGCGGCAAGACGATCGGCGATCTGTTGAACACGGCGGGCGTCACCTGGGGATCTTTCCTGGGCGGATTTAATCTCACCATCACGAACCCCAACGGGACCACCGGCTGCTCGCGCAGTTCCACGGGCCTTTCGGGGACCACGAACGATTATGTGCCGCACCACGCGTGGCCGCAATATTTCGCGGGTACTGCCAATCCGCTGCACACGCGGCCGGCTTCGATGGCCGAAATCGGCAATAGCGGCCCCGCCAACCACGTGTACGATGTCCAGGACTTCATGACCGTAGCTCAGATGGGCAACATACCGGCCGTGAGCTTTATCAAGGCGCCGGCCTATCAGGACGGGCACGCCGGCTATTCCAATCCGCTGGATGAGCAAACCTTCGTTGTCACTCTGGTGAACACGTTGATGCAGGAGCCATTCTGGGCCAGTACTGCCGTGATTATCCTTTATGACGACTCCGACGGCTGGTACGATCATCAAATGGGACCCATCGTAAACCAGTCAACCGGTCCGGCTGACGCGCTGACCGGCCCGAACGCCTGTGGCACGGCCGCCACGTCGCTGCCCGGTCTCAATCCGGCCAATCTTCACGCACTCGGCCGTTGCGGCTATGGCATGCGCCAGCCCTTCATCGTGATTTCTCCCTGGGCGAAGGAGAACTACGTGGACCATACCGTGACCGATCAGACCTCGGTGATGCGGTTTATCGAAGACAACTGGCTGCAGGAGCAGCGCATCGGCCAGGGCAACTTCGACTCTATCACCAGCTCTATCCTTTCCATGTTCGATTTCACTACGTTTCGGAAGGGCGTCGTTTTGCTCAATCCCAGCACCGGCGAGCCGTACTAGAAGAAGAATTCAGAATTGAGAAGCCGGAGGTCAGGTATCTTGACTTCTGGCTTCTCATTTTTTCTTAAAAGGGGATTCACCGATTGTTCATTAGTCGACGGGAGTGTCTGCGGCGGGCTGGCTGGATGGCTTCGGCGAGTTTGCTGTCCGCACAGACCAAGCTTCCGCAAACGCTCGCGCGGCCAGTTCTGGATCCTGCGACGCTTACGCCATTTGTCGATGCGCTTCCCATTCCTGCTGTAGCGCGGCCGGCAGGCACCCGCCGCAGCCCTCACGATGCCGCTACGCAATTACCGTATTACCGCCTGCCAATGCGTCAGATCGAAAGCCAGGTTCATCGGGACATGAAGCCCACACGATTCTGGGGCGTTGGCGGTTCATCTCCAGGCCCGACAATCGAAACGCAAAAGGGCGCCGGTATCCTGGTGGAATGGGCCAACGAACTGCCGGGGGCTCACTTTCTCCCAATCGACCATCGTCTGCATGGAGCTGAGGCCGATAAGCCCGGAGGCCGCTCGATCATTCATCTGCACGGCGGCAAGGTTCCGCCGGAAAGCGATGGATATCCGGAAGACTGGTACGCTCCCAGCAAATCGGCTACTTATCACTATCCCAACGATCAGGACGCGGCTCTGCTTTGGTATCACGACCATACTATGGGCATCAACCGGCTCAATATATTTGCCGGGCTGATGGGCCTCTACATCGTTCGCGATCGGCTGGAAGATTCGATCAATTTGCCGCGCGGCAAATACGAAGTTCCGCTGATTTTATACGATCGCTCGTTCGATCCGGACGGCCAGTTGAACTACCCCGTTTCGCCCGTTCTAGGGGAGCCCTGGGTTCCGGAATTCTTCGGAAACGCCTTTCTGGTGAATGGAAAGCTGCTGCCTTATCTGGAAGTGGAGGCCCGCAAGTACCGTTTTCGCGTCCTGAACTGCGCCAATGGCAGGTTTTTTCATTTGTCGCTTTCGAGCAGCTTGGAATTTCAGCAGATCGGGACGGATCAAGGATTGCTTCCAGCGCCGGTCTCCATTCGGCGGATTTCGCTTGCTCCAGGCGAACGCGCCGACCTGATTGTGGATTTCAGCAGTCAGGCCGGCGCGAAGATCCTCGTGAATAACGATTCGTTCCAACCGGTGATGCAACTGCGCGTCGTGCCGGCAACGACGCCCGACACCAGTTCATTGCCCAAGGCATTGCGCCCGGTGCGCCGAATGGCGGAGGCCGAAGCGGTGAAGATGCGTATGCTCACCTTGGGAGAAATCTCCGATCAGCGCGGGGATTCCGTCACCATGCTGCTGAACAACACTCCCTGGCACGCTCCCATCACCGAGAATCCGGTTTTGAACTCAGTGGAAATCTGGAGCCTGGTCAACTTGACCGACGATGCGCACCCCATCCATCTCCACCTGGTGCGTTTTCAAATCCTGGATCGCCGCCGTTTTGACACCTTCGCTTATCAGAACCAGAATGCGCTGCGATATACGGGCGCGGCGACGCCCCCTGAACCGTCCGAGGCTGGATGGAAGGACACGGTGCGCGCTGACCCTGGCATGATTACGCGCATTATCGTCCCCTTCGAAGGATATGCCGGGCGCTATATCTGGCATTGCCACGTGCTGGAGCACGAAGACAATGAAATGATGCGTCCCTATGAAGTGATCGCTGCCAAATCCAGCGGTCCCGCGGCGTTGTAAAGCGGCGCAAGACAGATCCCGTGCCTTGCGGCGATCGATTCCATCTCGTCCACCCGCTCCGGCGTGATCAATCCTCTGCCTTGAGAGAAAGCTTCGAAGCGGCCCTCCAGAGCGAGAGCCATGCCTTCCAGCAGACAGCCGTGGACCACATCGGGGAACGGATGGCGGTTGAGAATTCCTTGAAAATTCGGCGTGAAGCTCAATCCGCCGGCGATCTGTCCCAGGCCTCCGAAGAAGATGGTGGCGCCCGGCATCTCCGCGCACGGCGACAGATTTTTCGGGTAGCCCGCATCGCAAACCAGTGCGTCCGGCGCGATGCGGCCCAACAGAAGCGAAGGGGATGCGAGACTGGCTGCGCAGATCGCGATATCCGCCCGTGCGGAGAATTGCTCAAGATCGGTCGCAATTTCCACCAGAGCCCCGTCGGCTTCCAACTCCCTGGCGAGCCTCCGCAGCCGATCCACGTTGCGCGCGCAGAGCAGCACACGTTTCACATCAGGCGCCAAACAACGCGCGCAGCCCGACCCCACGTCTCCCGTCGCGCCCACGATCAGCAGCGTCGATCTTCGCAGCTTCCGGCCCTCCTGCTCGCACATCTTGTGAACGCCCTGGACGATGTACCCGACGGTCAATGTATTGCCTGTGGTGAAGACCGTATCCTGACCTGGCGGAAGCTGGTTGAAATTGCCCTCGATCAGAATGGAACTGAATCCGCCGAGACTCACGATCTTCGCTCCAGCCTTAATCGCGCAGGCCGCCGCTCCTCGGACGCGCGCCATATTGTCGTGCGTATGAGCGGCTTCGAGGCGATCGGGAGGAATGAAGGAGTCGATGTACAGGCCGCGTGCTTTTGCGCCGCCCGTGGATTCCACTTCGACATGGCAGACCGCTCTGGGCGGGATCCAGGGAAGGATATCTTTAATCTCGTCGTCCGGAAGAGGCCCATGCGGGGGTCCGCGCAGGACCGCGAGAACGTCCGCCGCCGCTCGCCAGCTTTCCTGATGCCCGATCAGCGCGAAATCGACCGTTACACCGGCAACTGAGCAACCCATGCCAGCGTTACCTCACCGGGAAGCCCCAGAGCGTCCAGCGTCTTCAGGTACTGTTGCAGCGACGCTCCGCGCAGCTCGGCTGCGCTTAAGCTGACCTCGAAAAGCGACGGCTTCACGCAGCTTGCGTGGCATACTTCGCAGTGGCCGTCCTTGCATTCCTTCGCCAGCATTCGGGCGAGGGTGGTCATCACATCCAGATGCAGCCGATGCAGTTTGTCGTCGAATCGCTGGGGGTCCAGAGCTCGCTCCGCTTGTAGGATCGCCATAGCGTGACCGATGTGCTCTTCTTCTTCCGCTGCGATGGATGCAAAGGTCTTGCCGAGACTCCCCGCGGCTACTCTGCCGACGCGCGTATAACTTGCG
>Ga0302324_100020524_pt1 | contig 12919 bp, 10 predicted proteins | sample Palsa_T0_1_FD_201949 | JGI IMG/M metagenome (GOLD analysis project Ga0302324, IMG submission 201949) | Peat permafrost microbial communities from Stordalen Mire near Abisko, Sweden - Palsa_T0_1 | ecosystem: Environmental > Terrestrial > Soil > Palsa > Peat permafrost | place: Sweden: Abisko...
AGCTTTCGGCGTTCCATGATCGTTCCCGAATCCCATTTAAGATTGGATCGATGAAACTTTCCGATTACGTGGTCCGCTTTATTGCGGAACAAGGTGTGAAGCACGTCTTCTTGGTCACCGGCGGCGGGGCAATGCATTTGAATCAGTCCCTGGCTTGCGAACTGGCGATCGAGCCTGTCTGCAATTCGCACGAGCAGGCCAGTGCCATTTGCGCCGAAGGCTACGCGAAAGCCACCAATCATCTGGGCGTTTGTATGGTAACAACCGGTCCAGGGGGCACCAACGCGGTCACCGGTGTTGCTGGTGCATGGTTGGACTCGACGCCCATGCTGGTTGTATCCGGGCAGGTGAAGAGGCCGGATCGCATGTTCGATAAGGATGGCCGGCCGCTGGGCATGCGTCAACTCGGAGTGCAGGAAGTAGACATTGTCTCCATCGTAAAGCCGATTACGAAATATGCAGTCACAGTGCTCGACCCGAACGAGATTCGCTACCATCTGGAGAAAGCCGTCTATCTTGCCTTCCACGGCCGCCCGGGTCCGGTTTGGATCGATATCCCGCTGGATGTTCAGGCTTCACCGATTGAGCCACCGGCTTTGCATGGCTTTGATCCAGCGGAGTTGGCAGAGCCTCCCGTCGATAGCACGCTGGAGTACGAAATCATGCGCCTGCTTGAGAAGTTGAACGACGCGGAGCGCCCTTTGCTCTTCGCGGGTAACGGTATACGGCTGGCGCACGCGGAGAAAGAATTTGAGCAACTGCGGAAATTGCTGGGAATTCCCACCGTGGCGACATGGTGCGCCGCCGATCTGGTTTCGAGCAATGATCCCTTATATGTGGGGCGACCCGGTTCAGTGGCAGCTCGCGGAGCGAACTTCGCGCTTCAGAACTCGGATTTTCTTCTCTCCATCGGCGTGCGGCTGGATTTCGCAATCACAGGATACGCGCCTCAAAACCTGGCGCGAGGCGCACACAAGGCCGTCGTAGACATCGACGAAGCCGAACTCAAGAAGCTCCATTCGCACGTACAGCAGCCAATCCAGTCGGATGCAAAGAGATTCCTGACGGTGCTCCTGCGTCACAAGGACACTATTCGACTGTCCAATCATTCTGCCTGGGATGCGCGTTGCGCCGATTGGAAGACTCGCTATCCAGTCGTCACAGAAGAACACCGCAAGCCCGAGGGATTGGTCTCGGTATTCAACCTCGCAGAGGTATTGGGAACCGAAGTCAAACCTGAGGACCGACTGGTAGTTGGCAACTCTGGATCGGCCATAGAAATTTATCTGCTGGCGTTTCCCACACTGCATTCCCAGCGCCTTTTTCACACGGCTGGGCTGGGTGCGATGGGCTATGCCATCCCCATGGCGATCGCCGTGGCGACTGCGCATCCAGGACGCGAGGTAATCGCGGTGGATGGCGACGGCGGGTTCATGTTCAACATCCAGGAATTGGAGACCATCCGCCGCCTGCAGCTGCCGATCAAGTTCTTTGTTCTGAATAACGACGGCTATGCTTCGATTCGAGCATCGCAAAAGGCCTATTTTGGGGAGGCAAAGTTGGGATGCGACCGAAGCAATGGTCTCACCATCCCCGACCTGACTCAAGTGGGAGCGGCGTTTGGACTGAGTTCGACAGTCATCAAGAACCAGGAGAATCTTCGTACTGAGGTTCGGCGGGTTCTGGAGATGAAGGGGCCCGTAGTCTGCGACGTGAATGTGGTGCGGGATGAGATGCGTGCGCCACGTTTGCAGTCGTATCAAAAACCAGATGGTTCATTCGTTTCAAAGCCGCTGGAGGATTTGTTCCCGTTTCTTCCGCGGGAGGAGTTTCGGGCAAATATGATCGTAGAGCCTTTGCCCGAATAAGAGAGACTATGCAAGCTGTATTCGGAATCATGCAAGGGCGTCTGAGTCCGCCCGAGGACGGCCGTTTTCAGTCTTTCCCTCGGCACTCCTGGCGTCAGGAATTGTTCCGCGCCGGAGAAACTGGCGTCAGCTACATCGAGTGGATTTATGACGAGTACGGCGCGTCCGTCAATCCGATTGCCAGCGAAGAGGGCATCGCGGAATTAAATGCTTTGAAACAAGACAGCGGCGTTAAGACGCCCGCTATTTGCGGGGATTGGTTCATAGACTATCCGCTCGTGCGTTGCTCGGAAGAACAGCTGGCGCAGCGTGAGCGCGTGCTCCATGAACTGCTTCGCTGGGGAAAAAAGATTGGAGCTTTACGGCTGGTGCTCCCATTTGTGGATGCCTCGTCGATCAGAACCCAGGAGGAAAAGACCATCGTCGTTGGGGTTCTCAAACGAGCGATTCCAGTATCGGAAGAAGCGGGTGTCGAAATGCACCTGGAAGCCGATTTTGGTCCTGCCGAGTTCGCATCTTTTCTTGCGCACATTCCACATCCGAGCGTCAAAATAAACTACGATACTGGAAACAGCTCAGGTCTCGGGTACATCGCCAGCGACGAATTCGCGGCTTATGGCAGTCGCATCGGCAGCGTTCATATTAAAGACCGTCTGCGCTTGCCCGATGGAAAAGTGGCAACCAAACCGCTAGGTGAAGGCAGCGCAGATTTTGACGATGTTTTCACAAGTATTCGCAAGATTGGGTACTCCGGCGGGTTTACGCTGCAGGTGGCGCGGGGAAAGGATGGCGACGAAGTGAACTGGGTGAGACAGCAGATTGCTTTCGTCAGCCGTTACTGGACTTAAAGATAATGAATCTTCAGCTCGCTGATCGGGTGGCATGTGTCGCCGGTTCCTCCAGGGGGATTGGCCGGGCTATTGCATCGACATTACTTGGTGAAGGCTGCCGCGTTTGCATCACAGGCCGCGATAGCGTCGCCTTGGATGAGGCGACGCAACAATTGTGTGCAGATTTCGGGGATAAGGTTCTTGGCATTTCAGGAGACTTGACCGACAAATCCGTTATCGACGACACATTCGCAGCCGTTCATCGGAAGTGGGGTGGTCCGGACATACTCATAGCCAACGTGGGTAGCGGCAGGGGCAAACCGGGCTGGCAACAAGAGAGTGCTGAATGGGAGCGACTGTTTAACCTGAATTTTTTTGGTAGCGTGCGGCTCGTGCAATCCGGGATTCCCTATCTACAGCATCGCGGCGGCAGCATCTTGTTTATCGCATCGATAGTTGCGATAGAGGCCACTCCGGCTCCACTGCCCTACAGCGCTGCCAAAGCCGCGCTCGTCAACTACAGCAAGAACCTGTCGCGGACGGTAGCCGCCGACGGAATTCGAGTAAACTGTCTTGCGCCCGGTAACGTGTTATTCGACGGAGGTTCCTGGGACTACCACCTCAAGAATCGTCGAGAGGATGTCGAGCGTTACATCTCGACTGAAGTACCGCAGAAGCGTTTTGGGACGCGCGAGGAAATCGCACAGTTTGCAGCGTACTTGGTTTCCCCGATCTCAAGCTTTGCCACCGGTGGATGTTACATCATGGATGGCGGCCAGACGCGGAGCGTGTAATGGTGGAGCAGGATTCCATGAACCGCACAGAAAGCAGGCGTGTGGCGACGCTATTCGATCTGCGCGATCGGGTAGCGATCATTACGGGCGGAGCGGGTCTGTTGGGCTACCATCATGGAGCGATTCTTGCCTCCGCAGGAGCGCGGGTCGTATTGCTTGATCTGCCGGCCGCCAATCCCGAGGCCCGGGCGGGACAACTCGCAGACGAGTACGGTTCGGAAGCGCTCGGTATCGCAAGCGATATCACCAGCGAGTCATCTCTGGAAAACGCGCGAGCACTGATTCTCGAGAAATTTGGCCGCATCGACATACTCATCAATAACGCCGCCAACAATCCAAAAGTGGAAGACGGAAACACCACGTGGTCAAGGCTAGAAAATTTCCCGCTTGACGCGTGGGATGCCGATATCCGCGTCGGCCTAACTGGCGCCTTTCTCTGCTCTCGCCTCTTCGGCGCAGAAATGGCGAAGCGCAAGTCCGGAGTTATTTTGAACGTGGCGTCAGACCTCGCATTGATCGCGCCTGACCAGCGCCTCTATCGCGTGGAAGGGCTTCCTGATGATCAACAACCCGTAAAGCCGGTGACGTACTCGGTGGTTAAGACGGCTCTGATCGGACTTACGCGTTACCTGGCAACCTACTGGAGCAGCGCCAATATCCGTGTGAACGCAATCTCTCCGGGCGGAGTTTTCAATGGCCAATCGGAAGTTTTTCTAAGCCGGTTAAAGCAGCTCATCCCAATGGAACGCATGGCCAATCGGGACGAGTATCAGGGAGCAATTCTCTTCCTTTGCTCAGACGCGTCCTCATACATGACGGGAGCAAATCTTGTGATTGATGGAGGTCGTAGTTGCCTCTAGTCTCAGCACAATTGAAAAGTTCCGAGTTGTTTTCGCTTGCCGGAAAGACGGTTGTGCTCACCGGTGCCTCGGGCTTCTTAGGCCGAACCTTCGCTCGCACCCTGCTCGCCAACGGCGCAAGGGTGGTCGCGATCGGACGCTCGGAACGGCTGATGCGGGAGGCGGAGGGATGGTGCGCGGAATTCGGCTCCGACAACGTCTCGGTACACCGAGTCGATATGTACGATGTGCCGGCACTTGGTCAAACTCTGGATCAGATTGTCGACGAGGAACGCTCGATTGACGTGTTGGTGAATAACGCACATGAATTGGGGCCTGGCACTGGCTTCAATGTGCCGGAAGGATCGCTGGAAGGAGCGACTTTCGAAACCTGGATGCGCAATCTGACCGGAGGTGTTTACTGGGCAGCGCTCGCCACGCAAAAACTCGGGGCCAAGATGAAACAACAGCGCGTGGGCAGTATCATCAACGTTTCGACGATGTATGCGTTGGTCGCCCCAAGACCGCAACTCTATCAAGGCACGGAATTCATCAATCCACCGGGATACTCCGCTGCAAAAGCGGGATTGCTCAGTTTCACGCGATATGTAGCATCGTTTTGGGGACTTCACGGCATTCGAGCAAATGCAATTCTTCCCGGTCCGTTTTCAAACACCGAAGACATCGGCGGAGCCAACGCCGTTCCGCAGGACAGCACGTTTTTGGAGCGACTCAAAGGATTCACAAGCATGGGAAGGATTGGCAAGCCGCACGAGCTGGCGGGAGCGCTACTGTTCTTAGCTTCCGATGCGTCGAGTTTTATGACTGGGCAGGCCATCGTTATCGATGGCGGATGGACAGCTGTTTGAAGTATTTGACTTAATTTGACTTAGAAGAGAAACAGGAGTTGTGGCGATGTTCTCTTCGATTCCTAGCCGAGCCGTGCAACCGTAGGCTGTGGCACAGGTTGCGATTTGGACTGTGCGACGAATCTGGTGATTGTCGCTGCCACGAAGTCGAGCATCGCTGGCGTCAGTCCCGGATATACGCCCACCCAAAATACATTGTTCATGACAAAGTCAGTGTTGCGCATCTCTCCTACCACGCGATACTGGGAATGCTCGTAGGCAGGCTGTCGCAGCAGATTGCCGCCAAACAGAAGGCGGGTACCGATTTTATTCGCATCTAAGGCGCGAATCATATCTTCTCGCCGAAAGGGCGCATCCTCACGCACCGCAATGGGAAAACCGAACCACGAAGGGTCGGCATGCGCTGTTGCTTCCGGTAGAATCAGATGGTCCTCGAGACCCGCCAGAGCTGTTTTAAGATAATGAAAATTCGCCTTGCGGCTCCCGACAAACCCGGGCAGTTTGGTGAACTGGGAAGCACCGAGCGCGGCTTGCATGTCAGTGGCCTTTAGGTTGTAGCCGATGTGCGAATAGGTGTATTTGTGATCGTATCCGCAAGGTAAAGAACCTAGTTGCCACTCAAAACGCTTGCCGCACGTATTGTCCTTGCCGGGCTCGCACCAGCAATCGCGACCCCAGTCGCGAAAGGACTCAATCAGCACTTGCAAAGCCGGCTTATCTGTAAGGACCGCTCCGCCTTCTCCGGTTGTGATGTGGTGCGCAGGATAAAAGCTTAAGGTGGCGATATCGCCAAACGTGCCAACCATCCTTCCCTTATAGGTGGAACCCAGTGCGTCGCAGCAGTCTTCGATCAGCCAGAGATTATGCTTACGCGTGAAGGCGGCGACCGCATCGAGATCAAAAGCGTTTCCCAGGGTGTGGGCGAGAAATACTGCCCTTGTGCGGTCGCTACGCGCCGCTTCGAGTTGGCGCACATCAATCTCATACTCCGGCACCGTGACATCCACAAAAACTGGCACCAACCGATTCTGGAAAATGGGATTCACCGTCGTGGGAAACCCGGCGGCCACGGTGATGACCTCATCGCCAGGCTTCAGCCTTCGATCGCCGAGTTTAGGCGAAGTCAGAGCGCTGAGCGCGACAAGATTGGCCGAAGAGCCTGAGTTGACCAGCGACGCGGAACGGACACCGACAAACTGTGCCAGATTCCGTTCGAAAGTCTCCGCGAAACGGCCTGTCGTAAACCAAGCATCCAGAGCGGAATCCACTACCGCGCTTATGTCGGCACCGTCGATCACTTTGCCGGATACCGGAACCGGGGAAACTCCGGGAATAAAGTCTACCCCAGGCGACGATTCGAGGAAATATTGAGCGCTCAGCTCGAGAATTTGCCTGCGAAGCTGCGCTGCGGTATCGGTCATAGAACGCTAGGGTACCTAAATCATACCATTCAAGATGCGTCGCAAGGGCCTGATTGCTGCGCGAATGGCTTATGATGAAGATGATTTTCGGTGCTTACGGAGAACAGAATGAAGGCTGTGATTCTAGCAGGCGGCTTCGGCACGCGTCTCAGCGAGGAGACGGCGGTCCGGCCCAAGCCCATGGTCGAGATCGGTGGCCGGCCGATTCTGTGGCATATCCTCAAAGGGTATTCGCATCACGGCATCAACGATTTCATCATCTGTTGCGGATACAAGGGCTACATGATCAAGGAGTACTTCGCCAATTATTTTTTGCATATGTCGGACGTGACGTTTGACATGCGGAAACCCTCGATGGAGGTCCACCAGAGCGTTGCGGAACCATGGAAGGTAACACTTGTCGACACGGGCGATCAAACGGGTACCGGAGGACGACTTACCCGAGTGGCCCGCTACATCGAGGGCGATGACGCCTTCTGCATGACGTACGGCGACGGCTTGGGGGACATCGACATATCGGCGAGCGTCGCGTTTCACCGCGAACATGGTGGCCGGGTGACAATCACCGCCGTGCAACCACCGGCACGATTTGGCGCACTAGGGATGGATGGAACGGCCATCACCTCATTCCAGGAAAAACCGCAGGGCGAAGGCGGATGGATCAACGGCGGTTTCTTCGTGTTATCCCCGAAGGCGCTGGATGAAGTTCACGACGAGGCGTGGATGTTTGAACGGGAGCCTATGGTCAGCCTTACTGCACAACGCCAAGTGCATGCCTACCGGCACCGCGGATTCTGGCAGGCGATGGATACTCTGCGCGATAAACAACGGCTGGAGGAGCTATGGGCCAGTGGGAGGGCACCCTGGAAAACCTGGTGAAAACCTGGCAGGGGCGACGTGTTTTTCTGACCGGTCATACAGGCTTCAAGGGCAGCTGGCTCGCACTTTGGCTAAGCGGGCTCGGGGCGCAGGTTCGAGGCTATGCCCTCGACCCTTGCACCCAACCGAACATGTTCAACCTAGCAAGCATCGGTGCGGTGGTTGACGACATCCGCGGCGATGTCCGCGATTACGCCGAACTCGAAGCGGCGACGACTGAGTTTGCACCCGAGGTGGTCTTTCATCTGGCGTCACAGCCGATCGTTCGCCGCTCCTACGTCGATCCAGTAGGAACGTACGCTACCAACGTTATGGGGACGGTGCACGTGATGGAGGCGATTCGTAAGACTCCGAGCGTGCGCGCAGTCGTATGTGTCACCACTGATAAGTGTTACCAGAATCAGGAATGGATTTGGCCCTATCGTGAAACTGATCCGCTGGGCGGATATGACCCCTATGCCTCCAGCAAAGCCTGCGTTGAAATTGTGAGTGCCGCTTACCGAAGCTCATTCTTTCCCATCGAGCGCATGCACGAACACAATGTCGCTGTGGCAACAGCGCGCGCGGGCAATGTGATCGGCGGAGGAGACTGGTCCGAGGACAGGCTTATTCCCGATCTCATTCGCGGATTCAAGGCCGGTCAGCCGGTCTTAATCCGGCACCCCAACGCGGTTCGCCCGTGGCAGCATGTCCTTGATCCTCTTCACGGTTACCTCGTCCTAGCCCAGAAGCTTCTTGTTGAACCTGCTCAGTTCGCTTCCGCTTACAATTTCGCACCGAATAACGAAGACGCTTGGCCGGTCGAATGCATTGCAACCAAACTCGTGGAGATATGGGGAAACGGCGCCGCATGGACGCACGATTCGGCCCCCAGCCCGCACGAGGCTGACGTTCTAAGGCTGGATGCCAGCAAGGCTCGCGCGGTGCTCGGATGGAGGCCCCGGCTCGACATTGAAGCGGCGCTGGAGTGGACGATAGAGTGGTATCGCGCCTGGAACGATGGAGGCGATATGGCGGAGTTCACAAAGAAACAAATTGTCGATTACGGGGAGCTGTAAGCTCTGGTAGTGGGTTCCTTTGGATTTTTCAAGTAGCCCACTACCTTAAGCTCTCTGATGCCTAACGACTGGGGGAAAGCAACGCTATAATCCTATAAGGGGTTCGGTTAAACTCATTTTCAAATCGCACCAGATAGCGTCTTCGCATCGTGACGTTGCCCACATTTCACCTCTAACGATTGTCTGCGCCTACAATATCGCCTTGTGGTGCGAGTTACGTGGCACGGGGGACGCGCTGAATGTCTGACGGTCTGCCGGCGGTGCCGGCGCTCCAGTCGAATGCATCTGGGATTGCGCGCGTTCGTCAATGGACGCGACAATTCCTTGGGATTGACCGAGCCGTGGGATTCACGCTTCTGGCGAGATTCTGGTCCAGCGCGGCCGGCCTTGTCACGATTGCCCTGATCGCACGATTCCTCTCGCCGGCCGAGCAGGGATACTATTACACGTTCGGTAGCCTGGTCGCCCTGCAGATCGTTTTTGAGTTGGGGTTCTCTTTTGTGATTCTGCAAATGGCAAGCCATGAGCGAGCTCATCTGTCGATCTCAATCGATTACGAACTCAGCGGAGACCCGATTGCGCACGCCCGGCTGGCCTCGGTAATTCAAAAATCGGTTCGCTGGTATTCGGTGGCTGCAGTCCTAATGGCTACGACACTACTTCCTGCCGGCTTTTATTTTTTTTCCACACACTCGCACGCCGGGCAAGCGGTGTCGTGGATTTTCCCCTGGTGCTCTTCCGCACTGATGGCGACACTCAACTTCCAGATTGACCCGTTTCTGTCTTTTCTGGAAGGCTGCGGGTATGTTCCCGAAGTTGCTCGGCTGCGGTTTACGCAATCGGTCACGGGAAGCCTGCTGGCGTGGGGCGCTCTGATTACTCATCATGGCCTCTTCGCCCCCTCGATGATGCTCTTTGGAATGGCGCTCGCCTCGCTCGCGTGGCTGAGCGGGAAGCGAAACTTATTGCTGGGACTCTTGAGGCATCAGACGGAACCACATCGAATCCGCTGGAATCAGGAGGTCTGGCCGTTCCAATGGAGAATCGCCGTAAGCTGGTTCTGTGGATACTTCTTGTTCTGGCTTTTCAATCCTGTTCTGTTTGCCTTTCGTGGTCCGGTGGCGGCGGGCCAGATGGGAATGTCACTGAGTCTCGCAAATGCGATCCAGGCGATCGCCGTCTCCTGGGTAAGCACAAAGTCTGCGCCATTTGGAACCCTGATCGCCCGCAAGGAATATCGAAAGCTGGATCAAACATTTTTTCAAGCACTCAAGCAATCCTTTGCCGTGTCCCTTGCAGGAGCTCTGGTGGCGTGGCTCGGATGTATTTATCTAAATGTGCATCATTTTCGGTTCGCCCAACGTCTCCTCGACCCGCTTTCCCTCGGATTCTTGCTGCTCTACATGATCGTAAATGTCATCATTTTCGCTGAGGCATATTATCTTCGCGCGCACAAGCAGGAGGTGTTCTTCGTCAATTCGGCAGTCGGCGCAGTAGTCGTTGCCGCATCCACCATTATCTTTGGTCGGCTCTACGGCGCCACCGGGATAGTCGTGAGTTGTTCCCTCCTGAACTTCGGCGGACTGTTGTGGGCAACCTGCAAGTTTGTTAAGTATCGACGACTTTGGCATACGTTGTAGGAGACAATCTGCTATCTATCCACAAAAACACCGACCGAAAGTGTGCTCGGCGTGGCGAGATCGATCGATGCCTCGGTCAACCTGGTATACAACAAGTTGCACCAATTCCGCGATGAGCACCGACACGTTTCGTTAAACCCGCGCCAAAAGAATTTGGTTGCTGGGGCAAAGTAGCTTATTCTGTTTCTTAAAAGTCTCAAAGAGCATTCCCGCGATTTGATCCCACGAATCTATGCCAGTATCGATTATCGTCCCAACGTTTAACGGCGCATCTCGCATTGGCAACTGTCTGGATGCACTCTTGAAGCAGCGGACTGGACTGGATACAGAGATTCTCGTGGTCAACGATGGTTCAACCGATAATACTTCCGGTGTTGTTGCCCGCTACTCAGGCGTGCGCTGCATCACTCAATCGAATGGCGGACCTGCAGCGGCGCGTAATCGCGGAGCGTTGGAAGCTCAGGGATCAATCATTCTTTTTACCGACGATGACTGCGTCCCGATGCCGGACTGGCTAACTGCCATGACAAAGGCCTTCGAAGATCCCGATGTCGTCGGAGTAAAGGGGATCTATCGAACTCATCAAAAAAGTCTGACGGCGCGTTTCGTGCAGATCGAGTACGAAGATAAATACCGACTGATGATGAATCTTGCTCGCATCGATTTTATTGACACGTATTCGGCCGGCTTTCGGCGCGATCGCTATCTTGAGATGAACGGTTACGACACGAGTTTCCCGCTGGCATGCGCGGAGGATGTCGAACTCTCCTATCGCATGTCCGCCCGTGGATGGACCATGAAATTCGTCCCTGCCGCGATTGTCTACCACACGCATCCTGATACCCTACAAAAGTATCTCAAGAAGAAATACAAGTTCGCCTTTTGGCGGGTGGTGGCAGTGAGCAAGAACCGCAGTAAAGCGGTGAAAGACAGCCACACCCCGCAACTGATGAAACTCCAGCTTCTACTTGCCCCGGCGCTTTTGGCCGCCGCGGCTTATGATCTGTCATTGCATCCTCGAATACCGGCATCGGGGGTTGTCCTACTTGCCTTTTTGGTCAGCACCATTCCTTTCGTACTACGGGCAATCACGAAGGATCCAAACGTCGGGCTGCTGTCTCCAGTCTTGCTTGCCGCCCGAGCATGTGCGCAAGTGCTGGGCGTAGCCGCTGGTCTGATATATGCCCGCCGTAGGGCCGCCGCAGCCACCACCGAATCCCGCGCCTGAATTTTGCACCGGTGATTCACAGCTTCGCCGTCATTAAGTTCTTCGAGAGCTGTAGAACCCGAGGCGTGTGTGTTCTAACAATGTGAAAGATACACGAGGCTAGCCGCGTCAAAATGAGTATTTCGATTGAGGGACAGAGAAGCTGATGTCCGAGGAAATGCAGCGCCGTGAAATCACGAAGCCTTTGCTGACGATTGCGGTTCCAACCCACAACCGAGCCCGGTGCCTCAGGGAGTTGCTACTCGTTCTAGAGGATCAGCTTAAGAATGAACCGCGTGTCGAGTTAATTATTTCTGACAACGCTTCTCCGGACGAGACCCCGGCAGTCGTACGAGACTTTGTGGCCCGTGGAATAGGTGTTCGCTACATTCGGAACACGCAGAACATAGGACCTGACGCGAATTTTTTGCAATGCTTTGAAGAGGCACGGGGGAAGTACGTTTGGATTTTCAGCGATGACGATCTCATCGTTCCTGGTGGGGTTGCGAAGATTCTTACTTATTGCGAGGCTGCCGAATACGACCTTATTTGGGTTAGCGCTTATTCCTTCGGAAAGTTCCGTAAACCTCGCCCCGTTAATGCCCGCCAAAATGCGGTCGAGATCTCAGATCCGACGGCATACGCCAAACGCATCCACGTTTTGTTTACCTTCATCTCAGGTAACATTATCAACAAGGACACGGTGCTGGCAGCCGGGCCAAAGCCATTTTCCACCTTGGTCGGAACAAGTCTAGCGCAACTCGGGTGGACCTATACGGCGTTGAACCGCTTGGCTCGCGGACTCTACATTCAAGAAAAGCTGATTGCAATGCGGGTAAACAATACCGGTGGTTATAAGCTATTTCAGGTTTTCGGACCCACTTTGGCGACGATCACAAGAAACTGGTTGAAATCCTCCAATTTAGGCCGCATCGTGATGAACGGAACGGTCCAACGATTCTGGCCCATGATGCTGCTCAAATACAAGAAGAGCGCAAGCGCATTCGCGGATGAAGCCAACCCTCAAGAAGTACTGAGCCCCCTGTTTAAGGACAACATCAGATATTGGCTCTTCGCCTATCCGGTCATCGTGATGCCTGCTCCTCTGGCCGCGTTGTGGGTTTTCTTAATTCGTATTCTCAACCGAGTTGACAAGGCCGCAGGATACCCCATGCTTTACTGGCGTCTTCCGGGCAATAGCTCCGACCGGTCGAGCGAAAGTCTTTAGCGCTTCTTACTGCAGCGAATAATCGCAACACCTGCAGGGATATCCACCCGCGAAGAGAGGCTGAGTCAGTGCACGTTACCAAACCGCGGACTGCGCCCGAGTCGCGCCCGGATAAAGGCCGTTAAAGCATCGAATCGTTTTTCCCCTAGCAAGTATCCCAAAAAGAAATACAAATGGTAAAGCGGGTATCGAGCAAAGCCCATCCGGCCGTACGCGCGATACAGCTGGTAGTAGTCCCGGAGTGGCAGAGTTAGCTGGTCCTTGATATAAGGATAGAAATAATTCG
>Ga0302324_100020527_pt1 | contig 12917 bp, 12 predicted proteins | sample Palsa_T0_1_FD_201949 | JGI IMG/M metagenome (GOLD analysis project Ga0302324, IMG submission 201949) | Peat permafrost microbial communities from Stordalen Mire near Abisko, Sweden - Palsa_T0_1 | ecosystem: Environmental > Terrestrial > Soil > Palsa > Peat permafrost | place: Sweden: Abisko...
GCCGATAATCCCACATCCGGATTCACGGTCATCGCCATCACCGTCTTGCCCGAGGGGCCGTCAAACAAATAAAAGTCACAGAGGTTGAGGCTCGGATCTTCTCTCGCCAGTTTGGTATCGAAATGATGTGACATACAGAATCTCCTTAAAAGCTTTGGTAATTAGACAACTTGAGATCCGGATCGCGCCGCCAGGTTATCGGCAACCACGGTCAACAAAAACAATCTGGTGTGAGACATCTCAGGTGATGCGGCCAGTTTACTCGAATCAGGGGCCTGGCTCGCCGCGCAGGGATCGATGTCGAGTTTCCGAGCGCGCTTCCAGGACTTTGAACGGATATTCGGCGTAAAATCGTTTAGCACCCCATGCCCCTCTCCGCCGGGACTCGTCTGGGACCCTATGAGATCCTTGCGCCCATCGGCGCCGGCGGCATGGGCGAGGTGTATCGAGCGAAGGACACGCGGCTCGACCGCACGGTGGCGGTCAAGATTCTGCCAAGCCATCTCTCGGACAATCCCGAGGCCAGGCAGCGTTTCGACCGCGAAGCCCGCGCCATATCTTCTCTGAACCATCCCAACATTTGCACCCTGCATGATGTCGGCCATCAGGATGGCATCGACTTCCTGGTGATGGAGTTTCTGGAGGGCGAGACCTTGGCTGACCGCCTGTCGAAGGGTCCGCTGCCGACCGAGCAGGTTTTGAAATACGGCATCGAAATTTGCGAGGGACTGGAACGGGCGCACAAGAGCGGCGTGGTGCATCGCGACCTCAAACCGGGAAACGTGATGCTAACCAAGACCGGGGCGAAGCTGATGGACTTTGGCCTGGCCAAAGCGATTCCGGCGGGCGCGCCTCCTGCTTCCAGTTTGACGATGACTATTGCCGGCCAGCCCCTGACCGCGCGGGGCACCATCGTGGGAACGTTCCAATACATGTCCCCGGAGCAGATGGAAGGCAAGGAAGCCGATGCGCGTTCCGACATCTTTGCGCTGGGCGCGATGCTGTACGAGATGGTGACCGGGAAGCGGGCGTTCATCGGGAAAAGCCAGGCCAGCATCGTGGCGGCGATTCTCGCTTCGGAGCCGACGCCAATTTCGGTGGCGCAACCAATGACCCCACCGGCGCTCGCGCAGGTGGTGAAAAGCTGCCTGGCCAAGGACCCGGAAGAGCGCTTCCAGACGGTACACGATCTGAAGCTGCAATTGAAATGGATCACGGAGGCTTCTTCCAGCCAACTGAGTGCACCCGCCCAGGTACGCGCCCGCCGCATGGTTGAGAAGCGCACGTTGCTGATCGCCGCGGTCGTGGGTTGGATTCTCGCCGCCGCGGCTCTCGCTGTTTTCTTACTGAGCCGTTCCCAGCTTGCCGAGGCGAGGCGGCCGATGACGGCAGCCTGGCTGCCGCCCAGCGATATGGAGTTCGCAATCATCACGCCCGGTGCGCCGGCACTTTCCCCGGATGGTTCGAAACTCGCCTTCCTTACCGGCAACGGCGCTTCCGGAAGAAGGTTGTGGATCCGCGACGTGATCAGTGGGACGTTGCGCCAGGTGGAAGGAATCGAGCAGCCGAGATTTCCGTTCTGGTCGCCCGATGGCAAGTACATTGGTTTCTTTTCGGCGGGGAAGTTGAAGAAGGTAGCGCTGGCCGGTGGACCTGTGCAGATACTCTGCGATGCACCCGAAGGCCGCGGCGCGTCATGGAACGCACGTGGCGTGATTATCTTCACCCCCAACATTAACGCTCCCCTCTTCCGGGTATCCGAGGGCGGCGGCTCGCCCGAGAAGGTCACGGAGCCGAAACGAGGTTGGAGCGATCGCAATCCATACTTTCTACCCGACGGCGATCATTTCCTATTCATTGCTCGCGACCCGAGCTGGAGCATAGGTGCGCTTTACGGCGCCTCGCTCTCCGGCGAGAGCCCTCGCCAAATACTGGACCACGCGTCGAACGTGCAGTATTCGGAAGGGTACCTGCTGTACCTGCGCGAAACGGTGCTGGTGGCGCAGCGCTTCGATCCGAAATCGCTGAAGTTCAGTGGCGACCCCGCGCCGGTGGCTGAAAAGCTCGACTATTACGACCCTCGCGACCTGGCTGCCTTCACCGCCGCGCACGGCACGCTCGTTTTCCGTCATGGATCGTTGCAGAAGACACAGCCCCTGTGGGTGGACCGTACCGGCAAGGAGCTGGGGCAGTTTGGCGAGCCCGGCGTGTATTCGTCGCCGCAGCCATCCCCGGACGGTTCCCTGGTCGGGCTGGTGCGGACGGATCCTGACACGGGCAGGGGAGACGTTTGGATCGTCGACACCAGACGGAACACTGTGTCGCGCGGCACATTCGCCGACGCGGCCAACATTTGGTTCGCTTTTTCTCCAGACGCGAAGAAGATTGCGGTCTTTACCATTGCGGAAGGGACCTCTGGGGGACTGTGGATCCAGCCGGCGAGTGGTTCCGGTGACCAGGAGAAGTTGGAGATTCCCTCGAACAACGCCTCTGTGACGAGTTGGTCTCCCAACGGCCGCTATCTTTTCCTCGATGTGCAGAGCGATGCCACGCGGTTTGACATCCACTACATCGACCTGAACGGCGACAGAAGACCGACTGCTTTTCTCCATTCGCCCGCCAATGAAAGGGGCGCGGTTCTGTCGCCGAACGGTAAATGGCTGGCCTATGATTCCGATGAGTCCGGCAGGTTTGAAGTCTATGCGACCGCATTTCCGAGTGCGGAAGGCAAATGGCAGGTTTCCAGTGGTGGCGGCAGTTCCCCCTCATGGAGTGCGGATGGGAAGCAACTTTACTACACCAGCGGGGAAAAGCTCATGTCCCTACCAATTCATAACGTCGAAACATTCGAATTCGGAGCGGCGGCTGCGCTACCAATCCACTTGAACGATTTCGCCGACATCGGGCCGCCGGCGCCCGGCGAACGGTTCCCTGCACTGAAGCCACTCAGCGGAGGCCAGTCGCAGCCTCAGGAAGTGATCTTCAACTGGACCGGAATATTGAAGAAGTAGCTGGCCTTTTTCCCGCTAGCGGCGAATGGCCTGAAATCGAAATGAGTAGCCAATCCCAATGAAATGATCGATGGCTGCCGACGAGAGGCCGATTCCGTAGTGAATGTCGAGCTGCTGGTGGGGCGTAATCTTATACGCAACGCCGAAATGCAGCAGGTGCCGCGGACCACCGCGCTGCGGAAAATCGCCGGCGTATTCGATGAACGCATCCATTGGTTTTGTGAGTTGCCGATCTAGAAGAAAAGTGGACTCACCGGTGAGAGTGCGCGTGTCAACGTGGGCCGATAGCTCGGTAGTTGGCCAGTACAGCGCCAACTGCCCCGCGGCAGTCCAATTGTCAGAAAGCTTCCGCGACCACGGCAATTGAAGGCCGGGATCATATCCGTGGCTCGACACCGCAACCGCTCCGGTGGGGAGGTTTAAGAAGACGATTATCGACACATCGAAACCATCTGCCGGCCCGAGCTGCTCTTTCATCCCGATTGTGATGTCACCGAAGCCTGAGCCGACGCCGGTTGCGGAGTCGAAATCGTGGTAATAGTCGGGAGCGGAAAATCGCAGCTCGGTATTGGTAGCCACGCCAAAACGCATGTCAGTCTCGGGAGCGTCGAAAGTTCGCTGCCCCTGGTCGGTGGTGACTAGGAAGCCGTTCTCAACTTGGAAACTGCCGTACGGGACCACGGTGCTGGATTCGGCGATGGCCGGACGATCGGTGGAGATGGGCTCGTCGCTGGCGGGTTGATTTTGGCCGCGCAGGAGCACGGTTCCGGCCAGGAGCGCAATCAACCACGCACTAGTGTGGTGTCCCGCATGCCGCTTGCTCGCGCGCGCGGTTCGGAAACGCTGATTCTGAGCCGTGACCGTCAGGGAGCGGTTATCACATCTTACGCGGGACACCACACTAGCGCTCAATGCTTCAGCGCCTCTGCGAACGGGCCGAGCGCCAAAGCGGGCAGGAAGCTGAGCGCTCCCACCAACAGGACCGTCCCGAGCACCAAGGCCCCGAAAATGGCGGAGTCGCTCGGCAGCGTCCCGGAGGTGGTTGGCCAGCGCCGCTGGGCTGCGAATCGCCCGGCTAGGGCCAGCGCCAACGCGGCCAAGCCGAATCGCCCAGCCAGCATCGCGACGGCAGTGGTCCAATTGTAAAACGCGCTGTTGGCGTTGAGGCCGGCCATGTTTTGTCCATTGTTGGCCATGGATGAGGCGTAGGCGAAGAGCACTTCAGTGAAGCCGTGCGCTCCGTTGTTGGTGACCAATCCAGCGCGGCCGGCATTCGTGGCGAGCGCCACAGCGGTCAACGCCAGCACCAACTTTGGCGTCAAAAGGGCATAAAAGACGGTCAACCTGGTCTCGGCAGCGGTGATTTTCTTCCCGAGGTACTCGGGCGTGCGGCCGATCATCAGGCCTCCCAGGAACACGGCGACCAGCGCGATCAAAATAATGCCGCACAGGCCGCTTCCCAGACCTCCGAAGATAACCTCGCCCAGCAGCATGTTGACTAGCGGCACCAGCACGCCCAGGGGTTGATAGGAATCGTGCATCGAGTTGTACGAGCCGGTGGCTCCGTTGGATGTGACCACTGCCGCGAGCACCGAACTTCCGATGCCGAAGCGCACTTCCTTCCCCTCCATGTTGCCGCCCGAGACATGCAGGCTCGCAAGTTGCGGCGGATTCGCGGACTCGGCGAAATCGCACAGCGCCAGGCCGCCAACGAACAGCACCACCATCACCGCCATTAGCATCCAGCCCGCGCGAGGTCTGCCGGTCATGCGGCCGAACGTGATGGCGAGCGATGCAGGGAGCACGGCGATGGCGAGCATCGCGAGGAAATTGACCAGCGGGGTGGGGCTCTCGTAAGGATGCGCGCCGTTGGCGTTGAAGAAGCCGCCGCCATTGGTCCCCAGGTTCTTGATGAACTCGAGCGCTGCCACCGGCCCTTGAGCTATGGTCTGAACCGCGCCCTCCAACGTGTGGGCTTCCGTGTACGGAGCCAGGTTGAGCGGCACGCCTTGCCAGATCAGGACCAGGCTGCCAACCAGCGCCACAGGCAAAAGCACCCAGAGCAGCGCTCGGACCAGGTCCACCCAGAAGTTCCCGAGTGTGGCGGAACGTTCGCGAGAGAAGCCTCGGATGAAGGCGATCCCAATAGCCAAGCCGGCCGCGCCCGCGAGGAAATTTTGCGAGACCAAGCCGAGCAATTGAGTCATGTAGCGAAGCGTGGTTTCGCCGGCGTAAGCTTGCCAGGTTGTAGTGGTGGAGAAACTGATCGCCGTATTCATCGCCAAGTCCGCGGTGATCGGCGTGGTGAGGTAGTGATCGGCGGGCGCGCCAGGGAGCCAGCGTTGAACGAGCAGAAGAAGAAACAACCCTCCCGTACTTACGGCGCTGAAGACCAGAAAGCACAGGGTGTACGAACCAGCCGACATCTCGCCGTCTCTGTAAACCCGGAGCAGCCGATACAGCAGCGATTCGATCGGGCGGAGAGCGGGATCAAGGAAGGTGGGCTTCCCCTCGAATACGCGCGCCAGATAAAGGCCCACCGGCCAAGCCAGCCCGACCACCAGCGCGAGGAAGGCGATGTATTCGAACCAGCGCATAGGTTGTCAGCGAGGCGGCGCGGCCCGGTCGAGAGCGAGATTCAGATCGAGCACCGATACTCGAGGACTGCCCATGAAGCCAAGCTGCGGCCCTTGCGTGTGCTCGGCCACCAAACGGCGGACGGCGCTTTCATCGAGACCACGCGCTCGCGCGACGCGCGCAATTTGCAACTCCGCGTTCGCGGGACTGATGTGCGGGTCGAGCCCGCTGCCTGAGGCTGTAACCGCGTCGATGGGGATGGTTGCGTCGGTTGGCAGCCCGTTCGTTTTGCGGTAATCCTGGGCCAACTGCCGGACAGCCTCAATGAGTTTCGGATTGGAAGGGCCGAAATTCGTGCCGCCGGATGAAGTGCCATCGTAGCCGGTCCCGGCGGCGGAGGGCCGTGGGTGAAAATACTCGGGGCGAGTGAAGCTCTGGCCGATCAGCCGGGAGCCGATGACGACGCCGTTGCGAGTAACCAGACTGCCGGCGGCTTGGTCAGGCGCGAGCAGCCGCCCGAGTGCAAACAGTATTAAGGGGAAGATGCATCCGGTGAGCAAGGTGAGCGCAGCCACGCTGATGACGGCCGTCCGAAGATGTCGTATGAGCAGAGTGGGCAACGCTGGCACCGCTACTTCGAGAATATGTGCAAAGGGGTGAAGGAGTCATAGAAAAGCTATGAAGAAGTAATAAAGAGTGGGGCGCGCCGGAAACGGGTTAGTTGATGCGGGCGGCAGCCTTGGCGGGCGGCGGGTGGGCGCTATTGAGCAGCTGCTCGAGCTGTTGCTCGGGGATCGCGAGCGAAATGGTGGTGACGTTGCCCGATGTGCTGGTCTGCAGAGTATCGAGCAGCGTGGCTACTTGTCCGGCCGCCGGATTCTTCTGACGGTTCAACTGCACCAAGCTGGCGAAGAACTTCACCACGTCCACCAGGGCTTGCGCGTCTTTTTCCGATCGCGTGACGGCCTCGGCCGAAATCGTGACGGTGTCGCCAAAACGGATGCCGCCGCTCATTTGGTTGATGCCCGCCAACAAATTGCCCTGCATGGCGCCGCTCAGATTCGGATCGGGTATGCTGCTTGAAAAATTCGACAGCGGAACTAGCGTAACGAACCAGAAATCCTTTCCGGAGCTGACGCTCTGCGCCTTCACCAACACGGCGCCATCGACCGGAGTATTGCTCTTCTTGCGGTCGATCGCGGCTTTGACCGAAATAACGTCGCCCACCAACGCGGTGGAACTGTCCAAGAATGCGATTCCGATGTCCTCTTGCGCGCTCGAACTGGCGGGAAGCGTCACCACGTTGACGCCCATGTACGGCGCGATCACGCCACCGTTGGATTGTGCCGTACCGGTGATTTTCGAGATGTTGAATGCGCCGTGCGCGGCCACGATCCAGCGATTGTCCGGCGTGTTTCGCATCCAGTTGGAGGCGACGACGATTTCGCTGACGTCGCGGCGCGGGTCGAAGCCGGTCTCCGACGTAAATTCCTCCAGCTTTGTGTCGTTCACCGAAAAATGCGAGAGCACGTACTGGCCGAAGAGCGAGCTTTTGGCCGACTCCACCTGAAGTCCGGCGACCACCTGGGCATTGGGCATTAGCGCTTGAAGAAGGCCGGGATCGGCGGCAAATGCGCCAAACGGCAAAGCGACCAATACGGCGAGACTGCGAAAGCTGGTCATGAAAACCTCTCTGCTGACACTACGAGCGTAGCATGCGGGAAGTTCCAGGCCCCTCGCACCAAGGCGTCAAACCGCAACCTGCTCGGTGATCTGGATGCCGTACGGGTCCAGGCCGACGATCTTGCGGGGATGGTTGGTCAACAAGCGAATGGTGTGGAGGCCGAGATCGGAGAGGATCTGGGCGCCTAACCCGGTCTCATGTTGAAGCTGCTTCTGGCCGTCCGGAGTGCCGTAAGAAGTATGGTTGCGAACGCCGGGGCCGGTTTGATGCAGATAGACCAGGACGCCGGCGCCTTCTTCGGTGATTCGCTCGAGCGAGCGGCGAATCAGATCGTGGCACTCGCATTCGGTGGAACCGAAGACGTCGCCGTAGATGCAGTGCGAGTGCATGCGTACCAGCACATCGGATTTGCCGGCGATCTCGCCATGCACCAGCGCAAGGTGGCGCTCGGGCACGATGCCGTGGTCCAAGATGGTGCTGGCATAGACGACGGTTTTGAAATCGCCGAATGCGGTGCGCAGGCAGCCCTCGGCTTGACGGCGGATGAAGCGTTCGGTCTGCAAGCGATAGCGGATCAGGTCGGCCACCGAGATCATGCGCAGGCCGTGCTGGCGGCAGAATTCGGCCAGCTGGGGGACGCGCGCCATCGATCCGTCGTCGTTCATGATTTCGCAAATCACGCCGCCTTGCCGCAGCCCGGCCAGGCGCGCCAGATCGACGGCGGCTTCGGTTTGGCCGGCGCGGACCAACACGCCGCCTTCGCGGGCCCGCAGCGGGAAAACATGGCCCGGGCGCGCCAGATCGCTCGGCTTGCTTGCCGGGTCGATGGCGACGCGGATGGTGCGGGCGCGATCGGCCGCCGAGATTCCGGTAGTGACGCCTTCGGCTGCTTCAATCGATTCGCAAAACGCGGTGCCGAAGCGCGAGGTGTTACGCGACGACATGGGCGGCAGTTGCAGCGCGTCGCAGATTTCAGGGCTGAGCGAAAGGCAGATCAGACCGCGGGCATGCCTCGCCATGAAGTTGATGATCTCGGGCGTGATCTTCTCGGCCGCCACCGCGAGGTCGCCCTCGTTTTCGCGATCTTCGTCGTCGACGATGACCAGCATCCGGCCGGCCCGAAAATCTTCAATCGCTTCGGGGATGGAAGCAAAAGGCATGTGGTAAGTACCAGGATAGCAATGGCCGGTCCAAGGGAGCGGCGGCGGGACGCTAGAATCCCAGCTTCTGGTCCAAATCCGCGGTGATTCCAGGCAGCCTATCCGGATTGCTCAAGACGTTGCGGATGCCGTAGCTGGCGTAGTTGTCGTATAGCGCGTCGGCCGCGGAGAGCGCCAGGCTATAGGCGGTTACCGCGTTCTGCTTGGTCAGGCTGGACCAATTCTGTCCGAGATTCTCGAGCCGGGGAATGGCGTGGGTGGCGGCGAGTTGCCTCAACTGCTCACGGACGGAGGGCCGCAGCGTGTCGCCCGAAAGTTTCTGGGCCAGCCCCTCCTGCAACCATGCGGGCCAGGGCGTGGAGCCCGATGGAATGCTGGTAAGACAGGCGTGCACCAGCTCGTGCGCCAACGCGCGCTGCATTTGCAGACCAACCTCGGCGCCATCGGTCCAAGCGATGTGGATGCGGCCATCGTATTGCCCGCCGCTCCATTCCGCCGCACCGGTGCTCCGCAGATACGATTCTCGGTTCTGCACAATGGCGACGATGCGTTCATCGGAGGTGCATCCGAGCTGAGCCGAGATGCGCGAGTAATCGTCATCCAGCATCGCCAGGATAGCGCGCGCCGTGTCCACCGGCAGCGCTTCGCCTTCATAGCGCAGCGCAATGTGCGCGCCGTAGAGCTTCTCGGCGCTTCGATCGGACGTGGCCTCGCGCTTGGCGATCTCGTACATTGTGCCGAGCGCTGGGTTGGGCGCCAGATCGAGCGACTGCTTCCAATAATCGAGCGCGGCGCGGAGCTGGTCCGAGCGATAGGCGGCCAGTCCCGCGAGCATCAGGACGTTGGGATCTTGCGGATGACGCGGAAGTGCTGCCTGCAATTGCTCGAGCGCCTGGGCGGGCTGGCTCGCATTCAGCAACTGAGCGGCGCGCGCCAGGGCCGGATCGTTGGTGTGCAGCATGTATTGATCAGTCGCGGCGGCTTGCTGCTTCAGGCTGCGCGATGCATCCCGCGAGACATTTTTTGAAACAACGGCGGGTGAAACATCCACGGCCGCAGCGGCGGATCGATCCTCTTCGTACTGGGCCAAACCGGTGAGCGCCGACGCTGGGACGTAGCCCAAGACATCCTTGCCGCCGACCGTGGCGGCGATTTTGATGCAGTCCGTTCCGTCCGACAAACGGAAGCGGAGTTGGATCGGCGTCCCGGCGGGAAGGCTGGCAACGATTTCGTCTTCGGGCCCGCAACCGGAGCGCAGCGGAGTTTGGTCGGTGCTGACGGCCATCGCGGCGAAAAAGAACAGCACCGGGAACGCCATGATAGCCCGATACTACGGGCTAACCCGCGCCAAGTCGCTCCGGGAAAGGCCTTAGTTGTGTGGATGGCAGGCATGGGGAGCGGGGCGATAATCTACTACGGAAAGACCGGCTCCCTTACGGTCGCGGCTCGGTTCAAGACCGGCTCCCTGGCGGCAAGCCGAACTACCGCGGTTCAGTTAATGACATGAGCGCCGCCACGGTGGCGTATTTCTGATCCTGGGTCCACGGCGGCCCGAGCAGCTTGCCGAGCGAGCCGATGCGCTGGAGCGATACCGGGTCGAGGTCCTTCTCTCGCACGCCGGTGACAGGCAGGCGGCACTCCTTCGCCGCCCACACCAGGACCTCGCGAAACAACTCGCCCTCCGCGGTGTGGATCAAGGCATGTGACGCCAGAATTTTTTCGAGCACGGGCAGCGCTTTGCCGGAGCCGAGCACAACGCCGCATCCCGCGACTTCGTGCCCCTGCGATCGAAGCGCTTTCATCCTGGACGACAGCGCCTCCCGCGCCAGCGCGCGCGATGATTCGATGGCCCCCGTCACGAGCGCCTCCCCCTGAGCAAACGGCAACTCGGCAGCGGCGTGATATGGCTGCTTCGAACCTCGCATCTCCGGATCGGCGATGACTATCTTGCGGCGTTCGAGAACTCGCGGCGCGTCGATCGTTCCTGCTACCGCCACCAGGGCGGCCCAGCCCGAATGTGCCCGCAATCCTATTGCCGCACGCATTGAACGCGCAGCCGGCGATAGTCGACTGTCCAGATGCCGTCATGATACAGGGCGGGACGAAGGTGGTCCACAAGTCGATTCAAGGCGTCATCGATCCGGTCTGGAGGGAACTCGCGCCAGTAGTTCCCGGTGAACATACGCAGCCAATTTTCCAGGCCGTCTTCGCCTTCCAGCGGCGTCGGACGATCGAAGAGGCTCGCAGCGCGGACCTCGAAGCCATGGCGTTCGAGCAGCGGCGTGTATTCGCCGACGCTCGGGTAATACCAAGGTGATTGCTCGTCCGCGGCGGGGCCGAGGACGGCGCGCAGAGCAGTTTGCACGGACGCGATGTTCCCTTTGCCGCCAAATTCCGCGACAAAGCGTCCAGAGGCCCGCAGCGCTCGGGCGATCGAGGCGACGGCGCCTTCGGCGTCCTTCACCCAATGCAAAACCGCGTTCGAGAACACTGCATCGAATGGCTCGGAGAATTGGAAGCTGGCCGCGTCCCCTAAGACGAATGCGAGATGCGGATAATTCTTGCGCGCTTCGGCGAGCATCTCCGCCGACTTGTCCAGGCCGACAACCGTGGCCCCCGATCGGGCGATCTCCGCGGTGAGCTGGCCGGTGCCGCAGCCGACATCGAGAATGCGCTCGCCAGGCTGCGGATTCAGCGCTTCCATCAAATCGGCGCCGTAGCGCCAGACGAAAGAATGCCGGTCTTGGTAACGGGCCGCGTCCCAGGCGCTCACGCCCGCTTGCCGCGTGCGGTCAATTTTTTTGCGGGCTTGGGCGAGGCCTCGGGTTCAGCCGGAGGATCCGCCGCGGCGGCAGGAACGGCGGCGGCCAGGACTTCCTTGAACAACTCAGCCTTCTTCAGGTCCTTCTTCGAGGGCGGAGCCTGCTCGTGCCGGTAGTCATGATCGTGATAGCAAGTGCGGCAGCGGACTTTGGCGGGTGCGCCGCTCACCAGCGAGACGATGGCGTGATTGGTGACGCGCCGGCATTTGATGCAGTGGTCGTCAATTACGTCCCCTAAACGAAAATCCGACATAGCAAATCGAACGTCACGGGTGAGTATATCAGAACTGAAACGACAGCATTCCGACAAAGGCCGCGGCGAGCATCACCCACAGAGAATCGACGCGCGTGATGGCGATAAGGATGAAGCTCGATACCACGATCGCAAGCGACAACGGGCCGGTGATCGCATCGCGAGCCAGAGGCGCCGCCGCGGACACCAGCAGACCAGCGCCGGCGAAGAGAACCGCTCGAGCAACCGCCCGGGCGCGGGGGTGTTCCGCGCGAGTTCCCAGGAAGCGCAGCATGGGGATGATCAGAAATGCGGGCGTGATCATCGCGAGCCAGCCCGCGCATGCGCCCGGCGCTCCCGCGACCAGGTATCCGATGCCGACCACGTAAATCCCGTTCGGACCAGGTCCGATGCGGCCGGCGGCCACGGCGGTGTTCAGTTGGCGGTCGGTGAGAACGTGACGGCGTACCACGAAATCGTTGCGCACCATCGGCAGCGAAGCCAGGCCGCTGAAAGAAGTGAGCGTGGCCTTCACCAGCAGCAGATACAACACGATCAGGTTCATGATGCGGCGCTCACGATTCCGGCCAGAAGAAGCCCGCGATGGCGGCCGCGCCGATCACCTGAAGCGGCGACAATTTCACGACGTACGCCAGAACGAACGCGGCCGTGGCGATCACCGTGGGACGCAGCCATCGTCCGCGAGAGCATTGTGTGCGGACCAACAGCAGAGCCGCGCCGATCATGGTTCCCACCGCGGCCGCGACCAGGGCGTTGGCGATGGACTGGGCCAAGGGATATCGCGTTGTGAGATCGTAAGCGCGCGTCAGCCACACCACCAGCACGGAGGCCGGAATGGTGATGGCGAGCACGGCTGCCACAGCGCCTGCAAGGCCGCGGAGATACCAGCCAGCGGCGGCGCAAAACGCGAGCACATTGGTGCCGGGCGTGAGCCTCGCGAGCCCGAACGCGATCGCGAATTTTTCGGGGCTCAGCCAATCGCGCCTGTAGAATTCGCGCTGCAGAATCGCAATGGTGGGATCGCCTCCGCCGAACACGGTGACGCCCACGCGCAGGAACAGGCTGGTGACGCCGGTGAGTCGCGGTTGGGCCATCGGAGCCACTGTAGCAGGCTCAGACTGATTTGCCGGTGAGGCCGAAGGCCGGCGCAGCTTTGAGTACCCGCCGGTCGTTAGACCAAATTTCAGTAAACCCAGCTTCTTGAGCGGCCGCTAAGTGAAACGCGTCGCCCGCACGCAAATACATGGAGGACCGAAGAGCGGCTATCAAGGATGCCACTCGCGGCAGGAAGGATTCGGTAAGGGGTAGTAGCGACCAGACGCCAGCTCGAAGGTCCGCGAGGAAAAATCGCGGGCACGAATGACCTGTGCACTCAGCACCTTAAATTCTCGAATCTGTCGTTGGAATACA
>Ga0302324_100020528_pt1 | contig 12917 bp, 4 predicted proteins | sample Palsa_T0_1_FD_201949 | JGI IMG/M metagenome (GOLD analysis project Ga0302324, IMG submission 201949) | Peat permafrost microbial communities from Stordalen Mire near Abisko, Sweden - Palsa_T0_1 | ecosystem: Environmental > Terrestrial > Soil > Palsa > Peat permafrost | place: Sweden: Abisko...
GGTCGAAAAAGTCACAAGCTCTCAGGATGACGGTTTTGCGTGGGGTTGAAAACATCCGGTTACGGGTGCAGAAAACACGAAAGATCGAAAAAGTCACAGGCTTTCAGGATGACGGTTTTGCCTGGAGTTGAAAAACTTCCGGTTACGTGTGCAGAAAACACGAAAGATCGAAAAAGTCACAGGCTCTCGGGATGACAATTCCTCTGTGACACTTATATTCCCCACAAGCAACCTCCGCGTCGTTCATCCCTTAACTTGCCGCAGGCAAGTTGAGGTGCTCCCGGGGTTGGGGGTCCGCAACAACCCACTCAAGCCAGAAGAAGGCTTGAATGGGCCACCCCAAGATTTTCTTGAGGGTGGGCAGCTGGGTCATTTCTCTCCCAACTTGCCGCAGGCAAGTTAGCTGCTAAGTCTCAAAGGTGAGTTAGCTTTCGTGAAAGTGACAGGTTCGTCTCTACGAAACTCATCTGGTCTCCTGGAACTCTGCGTCTTCGGAAACCCAGCGTCCCAGTTCTCGATCCGATGGACAGCCTATTGAAACCTCACATCCAGGTAAGATAGAGTTCCACGCAGGCGCCTGTATTCGTGCGCCGAAACCTATTAAGAGGCGCCTTCCGACTTATGGGTTCTGAGCACGACAAGATGTTGTTAAAGTTTTGGGGGGTTCGCGGGTCTATTCCCACGCCCACCCTGCAAAACATGGGCAACGGGGGCAACACCACTTGCCTTGAGGTGCGGCTGCCTTCAGGCGAAGTGCTGATCGTCGACGGAGGCACCGGCGTTCGGTCTCTTGGCGCCTCGCTCGCTGCCGAGGCGCAGGGCAAAGCTTCCGACCTGCACATCTTCCTCACCCACTTTCACTGGGATCACATCCACGGCCTACCCTACTTTCAGCCACTCTACTCCAAGCAAAACTCAGTCACCTTCTACTCCATGATGACGCCCGACGAGACCTGCGAGATCCTCGAGGGTCAGATGAACAGTCCCTACTTCCCCTGGAGCTTCCGCCTGCTTCCTGCCCAGCGCAACTTCGTCGCGATTACCGGCAAGACGTTCCGCTTCGGCGAAACCGAAGTGAACAACTTCGCGTTGAATCATCCCCAGGGCTGCCATGGCTACAGCTTCACGCACCGCGGACGCAAGCTTGTCTTTGCCAGCGATCTCGAGCACGGCGTTCCCGAATTCGACCGCATCCTCCTGGAGGCCGCGCATGGCGCCGACATTCTGATCTTCGACGCGCAATACACTCCTGACGAGTACTCGGATCGGCGAGGATGGGGACACAGCACATGGTTGCAGGCCACTGAAGTCGCCAAGCAGACCGGTTCCAAAAAACTTGTTCTCTTCCACCACGATCCGGGGCATAGCGACGAGGCCATGAAGGCCATCCTCGCCGAAGCTCGCACCCACTTCGCCGAGACATACCTCGCCATCGAAGGCGAGAGCTTCACGATATGACTTCATGCGCCTTTCTTCACGGAAAGGCGCACACGCGGTTCTGTCCATTGCAGCGTCAGAGCGGACGATCGGTTTAGTGCCGCGCCTACGGCGCTCGGACCCACGTGGGGATCGATTTCCCAGCCCTTCCGGGCTGGGCTGACGTTTAGTAGCGGTCGGCCCTCCGGGCCTTGCATTTATGGCGATCGCCAGTGTCATTGAACGACGTCCGGGGTGCTGTCATTCGCACCTTCGCGCGAAACGGAAGAGCCGCCCTTACCTCAAGGGCCAGTCCCGAAGGGACGACCTGAAAGTAGCCCAGGACGTCAGTCCTGGGGTAAATAGGGGTAGATTGAGTAGTCCCGCAGGGACGACTGAAACCTTCAGCCGTCCCTGCGGGACTGCTCTCACTTGCGTTTGTTTACCCAGGACTGCCGTCCTGGGCTACTTTCAGGTCGTCCCTTCGGGACTGGATATCAAGGCCGGCTGAGGAGCCCGGCACCGTTGTTCATCGGGAGCGCAGCCGAGGGCAGGAAAGCCGGGGTCGGGAAATGGCTAAACCGACCACTGACCATCTTCCGACACCTATGCCACCCAGGCCGTTACCGCCTCGGCCCTTTCTACTCGCCACCGATCCAGCGGCCTTGAGACTTCCACTCCGCAATCGCCCCCTTGGCGTGCTCATAGCCGATGGCTTCAATCGCGCGCAACGCGCCGAAGGCAAACATACCGATGCCGTCCACCGGCATGCGCATATAGAAATCGGCCATTTTCTGGATGGTGAGCTTCTGGTTTGCCATCGAGACCGCCTCCCCCGCACGCTGCAGGACAGTCCCGATATCCGTGGCGCGGAACGCGTCTTTGGCGAACCGCTTGTTCCAAAGAATCCTCCAGCCGGAGATCGAGTCGCCGTAATCGGTATTGCTCAAAAGATCGACCGGAGGGCTCACGTCGATGGCGATTACCTTGCCTTCACAGACCGTCTTCATGACGTCCGCCGGCAGGTTGCTGAACAGGGCGCCGTCCACGTGAAGTTCGCCGTCGATCACAACGGGAGGAAACAGGCCCTGCACGCCCGAACTGGCGCGCACCGCACGCCACAGCGGTCCGAAGCGGTGGACCGCGCGTTCGGCGCGGGAAATATTACTCGAGACACAGAAATAGGGGATCCACAAGTCCTCAATCGCGACCTCTCCAAACAGCTTCTTCAGGCGCCCCGCGTAGCCTTTGCCGGTAGTGAACGAAAGCAGAGGCAGGGTGAGATCGAGCGCAAGTCCGGTATTGCTAAACAGATTGCGATTCAGATCGAGCATGCGTTCGGTCGCCATCCCGAAGGCATGCTCCGCGCCCACAAAAGATCCCATGCTGGTGCCGCCGACAATGTCGATGGGAAGATTTTCCTCGCGCAATGCCCGCAGAGCCCCGATATGCGCGAAGCCGCGCGCACCGCCGCCACCCATGGCAAGACAGATTGCGGAATCGGTGAGGAAGCGGGCAAGACGCGCGAAATCGGAGGCGCGACCGAGGCGCACATGATGATGCATCTCAACAGCGCGGCCGGCGAGCCACCGCGCCGTGCCGCTGGGGCGGTCACAATCGTCAGGATGGATGAGGACCAGCCTTTTCTGCATTTCACCCGCGTTGCCCGTGGGGTAGACGCAGCGCGCCTCGATAGGGGAAAGCTCCGGACTGCGGCCCGCCAGTCCCACCGTGATTACCTGATCGGCCTGCAGAATGCATTGTTCGGTCCAGACGGGATCGTCCCACGACGCCTCGAGCAGAATCAGGCGGTATTTGCCTTCCTGGGAAGAGAGCCACGCGGGGAAGCGGGACTTAATGAGGAAGTCGCGCGTCGCGGGAGAATCGCTGGACGCGCCCCAGATCGAATTGAGGCGCGCGCGGTCGGTGTGCAGCAGCGCGCAGTGCCGGCCCAGGGCTTCCGCGAGGCGGCGGCCGAAATCCGGCAGTGGAACATCCGCGGAGGCAGGGACGAGCGCGGTTACCGCGGTGCTGCGAGTGACCCCCGCCTGCGAGATCGATTGCCGCAGCCGATCGATATTCAGGCAAGCGATGACCAGGGTGAATCGCGGATATTTATCGAGCAGCAAAAAGAACTCGCTCCTGCCGAAAACCAGCATCTCCGACTGCCGGGTGGCGTAGATGGTGGCGGCGCGAGGCTCGCCTGTAAGTAACGCCATCTCGCCCACAAGCTCACCGTGGCTGATGAAATTGGCGAGGCGAAACCCGCCATCGGGCTTGCGCACCATAACCCGCAGCCGTCCGCTGATCAACATGCCGGCGCTCGCGCCTGCGTCCCCCTGTTCGAAGAGGGCCTCGCCCTTGTCCAGGTGAACCCAGTGGCCAAGGGATTCGATCTCCTCCATTTGCGGCGGCGTCAGTTCGCCAAACAAGGCCGGCAGAAGCCCGGCTAGTTGCTCGTGCCGCAAGTGACGGAGCGCGAGGTCCCGGATGTAGTCGTGCAACTCGGGTTCAGAAGCTGCGATTCTCTCGAAAGCAGCGCGGGGGAAACGGGTCAAAGTTGCCGCGGTGACGGCGCAGACCGTGGTTGTGCGCCGGCCGCCCGTGAGTGTCTGGGTCTCGCCTACAAGATCCCCGGGGTGCAATTCCGCCAAAAGCTTGTCCTGAGCCAGAAGGACTTGCAGACGGCCTTGGGAAACCAGATAGACAGCGTCGGGCTCCTCGCCTGCCCGGTAGAGAATATCTCCCGGATCGAGCGACATCTGCGTTTTCTCCGGAATTGCGGCAAGGATTGCCGCAAGGATATCGGGGCCGGTCACTCCCGGGGCTATCTCGTCATCCATAAGCCTTCAGCAGAGAGCTTCCGAGAGGATCGAAACGGCGCGGCTCACACCGTCTTCTTCGCGCAGTTTAGCAGCAAGCACGCGAAGCCGGGACTGGATTCCATCGCACTGCGTTGCCTTGTCGAGTGCGCCGGCTAAGGCTTTCGCATGGAGACGACGGAATGGCAACGGCGGCGGACCCAGGCCTCGGTAGGCCAGCCACCTTCCCCAGAAGCCCTGGTCGAAGAAGAAGGGCAGAACGATCGACGGAATAGCCGAACGCAAGGCCGCGGCAATGGTGCCGGCGCCACCGTGACTGATGACGGCGGTGACCCGCGGGAACAGCCAGGCGTGAGGAACGGCCTTGGTAAAAAATAAATCGCCATCGCGTCCGTCCGCCGATCCGGAATAATCGCTCCAGCCAGTGAGCACGACGGCGCGCCGCCGCGTCGCCCGAACCGCCTCGAGTGTCTCGTCCATGATTCGATCGATGCGGCGGGTATTCATGCTTCCGAAGCCGATACAGATGGCCGGCCCCTCATTCAGGAAATCTTCAAGCCCCGCGGGAGGGCGCCAAACGGGATTCAAGCCGGTCCAATAACCGGTCGCGTGCATCCACGGTTTCCAGTCGCGGGGGCGTGCCACAACATGCGCGCTGTAACCGAAAAGGACCGGCTTCGGATGCCGGTAAAGCTGGTTGAAGTCGCCGCGGAGTGTGAGCCGGTGGCTAAGGTGCGACTGCAGCAAAGGCCGGGCCACCTGCCAGAACAGCTGTTCGATCAGGCGGTAGCTGCAGGCGTTGATGAACGACGGGGACCAACGTGGCAGGCCGAGCATGGGGTGCGGGATCTCGCCGGTGCGACCGAGCGGCTGGAGCGCGGTGGCGAATGCCGGAATTCCGCGTTCGGCGGCAAAGTATCGAGCAGGCAAGCCGAGCGGCGAGTAACATACCGCATCGGCCCGATCGCAGGCGGCCCGAATGCCTGCAATCGTCTGTTCGGCGGCCTGCTTCGCGAGACGGTGCAAACGCTTGAGAAAGCCAAGGCCGTTATCTCCTGAACCGAGCAGCGCACCGCCTTCACCGGTTCCACAGAGATGCCGGAAACTCACCGGAATGGAATCGAAAGGAATGCCCAGTTGGTCGAGAGACGGCGCCATATCCTGCGGCGCGCAAAGGCGGGCATCGAAGCCCGCGCGCCTCAATCCGGCGCAAAGCGCGGCATGTGGCTCGACGTCACCCCGAGTGCCGATGGCAATGACGGCGAGCTTCATCGCGCCAGTTCGGCATCCGGCTGCCGCGAGAATGCGCGCAGATCGGCATCGAGGCGCGCGGCGACTCCCACGACATGCGGGTGACGAATGAAGGTGTGGTGATTGCCAGGGGTGACGTGAACGCGCAGCCCGCCGCGAGCTATCTTCTTGAGACCGCCAATGCGGCTATAGGGGAGCCAGCGCGACTGGCTCGCCCGGAAGAGAGTCATCTCTCCGGGATAGGGTTCGGGCTGGTAATCGCCAAGGACCTGGAAATGGCTTTGCAAACCCTTGTCGGTGACAAACGCGGCGAGGATCTCGAATGAGCGGATGTGCCAACGCTCCATCAGAGGCGCCAGAGCAAGCACCGAGCGCGTAAAGTAGCCGCGCAAAGCGCGACCGAAGAACGATGTGTACTTGATGGAATTGGGATCGAACAGGGCAAGATAAGGAACCTCCTGGCCGTCCTGTTGGAGCGATCGGGCGACCTCGATACCGATCAGCGCGCCGGCGCTGTATCCGCCAAGAAGATATGGTCCTTCGGGCTGAGCTTCGCGGAGCTCGCTGGCGTAGAGCGCGGCGAGATCCTGGACCGAACCTTCGCCGAGCACCGTTTCCCTGGGCGGGTAGAGCGCGTAGACGGTCTGATGGGAACCGAGAAGAGCGGCGAGATCGCGCACCGCCCAGATGTCCCCGTAACCCGCGACGATGAACGCGAAGGGAGTGGTCGCGGGGTCACCTTGCTGTACCACTGCCAGCAAACCCCGGCCGCGGGAGGATTGTGGCTGGTGGGTGTGACCTTCGGACCCGTGGCCCCCATGCGAAGCAGCGGGACCCATCCCAAGAGACGCCGCTACCTCCGCAAGCGTGAGGCCGCGGCGCATGAGAGTCATCTGCGGCACGTCGATGCCGGTGGCTTTTTCGATACGCGCGCTGAGTTCCATGGCCATCAGGGAATCGAGGCCGAACTGGTCGAGAGCGGAATTGGGATCGGCTTTGTCGTGCGGAAGGCCGAAGACTTTCGCGGCCTCGCGCACCACGATCCGCTCGAGACGAAGCCTGCGCTCCTCCGGACCGTCGGGCAGCGCCCCGCCCGGCGACAACGATTCGATCCCTGGCTCCTCAGTAGCGGCGGGACGCAGTTCGGCGAAACGCGGGGAGCGAGCGACGCTGTCGGAGAGCATGGCCAGGCGGCCCCAGTCGATGCGCATCACGCCCGGATTCGGAACGCGGGCGCGGATCGACCACGAGAGGGCCTTCCACGCCTGCTCGAGGGTGACGCATTCGAGGCCCATGCGCTCGAAACCTTCCAGCATTTTCGCGTTGCCGGCTACGACACCCACGCTCTCGATCGGTCCCCAGCAGATGGAGGTTCCGGGCAGACCGGCGGCCGTGCGGTATTCGGCAAGAGCGTCGAGGTAACTGTTGGCGGCGGCGTAGTTCGCCTGGCCAACATTGCCGATCATCGAACTCACGGACGAATAAAGGACGAAAAAATCGAGAGCGAGATGCTGGGTAAGCTGATGCAGATTCCACGCGCCGTCGATTTTAGGCCGCAAAACCGACTCCATCTGCATCGCCGTCATCTGCGCCAGGGGACCGTCGCGGAGCACCATGGCTCCATGGATCACTCCCCGCAAAGGAGGCAGCGTTTGGGCGGCGCGTTCGAGTACAGCGGCAAGCGCTTCGGCGTCGGCTACATCGGCGCACTCGACGACCACGCGCGCGCCGGCGGCTTCGAGTTCGCGAACTCCAGCAACTGCTTCGGGGTTCGCAGCGCCGCTTCTGCCGATAAGGATGAGATGGCGCGCGCCCCACTCCACCAGGCGCCGCGCCGTGGCCAGGCCAAAGCCGCCCAGGCCGCCGGTGAGCAGATACGAAGCGTTGGCGGTGAGGGGCAGATCGGCGCAATCCGGGGCAGGCCGCACCGCATCCGAGTCCACCGTGAGCACAATCTTGCCGATATACGCGCCGGCGCGCTGGTACTCGAAGGCCCGCCCGGCCTCGGAGAAGGGGAAGACGCGAAAAGGCAGGGGCCGCAGTTCACCCGATTCGATGCGGCGGCCGACTTCCGCCATGCAGCGGGTGAAGACCTCGGGCGCGTCTTCAATCATGCGTTCGTGGTCGAAGACGTGAAGGGAGGCGCCCTTAGCCAGAGAATCGTTGCGCAGCGCCGCGCGGTCGTAGATGTTGCCGACTTCGACCAGTTGGCCCGTGCCCTTGCGCAAGACCCGCAGGTTCGCTTCTGCATGGTTTCCGGTCAGCGAACTGAGGACGATATCGACACCCTGGCCGGAGGTGTGTTCGAGGATCTCTTCGGCGAAGCGGTCGGCGGTGGAATCGCATACGAACTCGAGGCCGAGCGCGGAGAGGTAAGCGCGCTTTTCCGGGCTGCGGGAGGTGGCGTAGACGCAGGCTCCGGCGTTCTTTGCAATCTGGATCGCGGCCAATCCTACAGCGCCGGTTGCGGCGTGGATGAGGACACGATCGCCGGCCCGAATGTGGCAGCGTTCCTCAAGGGCATAGGAGGCGGTTTGGAAAGCCAGCGGCATGGTCGCGGCCTCTTCGAAACTGAGGTGCGCGGGCTTGCGCAGCAGGGATCCACGGCGCACGGCAATGTGGCTGCGAAGGGCGCCGGGAGTGAAGCCGAAGACTTCGTCGCCGGGCGCGAGGTCGTGGACACCATCGCCGCATTTTTCCACCACGCCCGCGATTTCGAGACCGAGGTCCTCAGTAAGGTCAGCCGAGAGGAGAAGCCCATCCGACAAAGCTCCGGTGAGCTTGAGCATGTCCTTGAAGTTCAGCGGCGCGGCATGAACGCGGATCAGTACTTCTCCGGGCCCAGGTTCGCAGGGCGCGGTTTCGGCGATTTCGAAGCCACGGTTCTCGCCGGGCCGGGTGCGCAGTTTGAATGGGCCGGACGGCGGCCTGGGGGTCGCGTGGCGGAGCCGGCGGACGAAGATCTTTTCGTCTCGAATACGGATCTCATCGTCTGCCGGGGGGCTCAGGATCTCGGACGCAAGCAGGCTGAGCTCGAGGGCCGAAGGCTCGGCCGGCATATCAACCATGCGGATGGCGAGTTGTTTGCCGTGTTCAGTAATGGCGACGCGCCCCAGCCCCCAGAGAGATGCGTGGGAGAGATCGGATATGACGATGGTCAGTTCGGCCGGGTGCTCGCGGGCGACGAGCCCCTGAATCAGTTCGAGCAGTTTGGTGCAGGCGGACGCGGCGGGCGCGGAAACGAACTCGGCATCGACGGACAAGCGGGGAACGAAGGCGGCCTGGTCGCAGCTGAAAACGTATCGCGCCGTGCGCTCGCTCGCGGAGGGCGGCAATGAGCCACGTTCCAGCCAGACGTACTCGTGGAGCATGCCTTCGAGCGAAGAGCGGTCGCCGGCGCCCAACAGCTGCGAATGGAGTCCCACGATGCGGAAGAGCACATTCCCGTCGTCATCGAAAATAGCGGTGTCGACCAGGGCGCGCCGGCGGGTGCGGCCGCGCACCTGCACGTGGCCCCAGACAGGGCCGTCGACGGGCCGGAAGAAGTCCACCCGATCCGCTTTGACGGGGAGGAAGGTATCGCCCAGGATCGCGGCAACCACCTGCAGCGAGGCATCGAGAACGCAGGGATGCAGAAGGTACTCCGACGGGCCCGCGGGTATCCGCGCCAGCGCCTGCGCTTCGCCCATCCAGAGATTTTCGATGCGGTGGAAGGCAGGCCCGTACTCGAGGCCCAGCGATCGCAGCAGAGAATACACATCGCCGGGCGCGAACTGCCTGGGACAGCGGGCCTTGATTCGTTGTGGATCGAGACGAGGCACGCCGGCTCCGGCGTCCAATCCACGGAAAGTCCACGAGGCGTGCGTCGTCCAGTTCCGGCCGTTGCGGCTGGCGATCGAGGCATCGGAGATTTGCACTTCGGGCGCCAGGTCTTCGGAAAGCACCAGTGGCGCTTTGATTTCGAAGTCGCGGAGGGCGACGGCGCCGTCGCCCAGTTGGAAGCGCGCCCGGGCCAAAGCCGCTTCGATGAATCCGGCTGCGGGGAAAACCACCGCGCCGCGCACGATGTGATCCGGCAGCCAGGGGTAGCGGGCAAGGTTCACGTTGAGTTCGCGCGCGCCCGACGCCCCGTCGAGCGCGAAACCCAGCAAGGGATGAACCGGCCCTTTGGAGGCGCTGGGGCCGATGCGGCGGTCGCGCGAAGCCTCGGTTTCGTTCCAGTATGATTCGCGCTGCCAGCAATAGGTGGGCAGGTGGACGACACGGCCTTGCTTGCCTTGCGCTCTGGTCCAGTCGAGCGGATAGCCCGCGCAGTACAGTTGCGCGAGCGCTCCGAGAAACACCGGGTGCTGTGGCTCGTTGCGTCGCATGCAGGCGGTGAGCGTGCCCTTGCGGGACGCGGCGGCCATGTTGTCCCTGAGGGCGGTGGCGAGTACCGCGTGCGGTCCGATTTCGACCACCGCGGCGCATCCGTTGCGGAAGAGCGCCTCACAGGCGCGTTGAAAGTACACCGGCTGGCGTACATTCCGCACCCAGTAGCGCGCATCGACCTGATCGCCGGAAATGAAATCGCCGGTTACCGTTGAGATTACGGGAACGCGCTCACGGCGGGGCGCAAGATTGCGCAGCGATTTTTCGAGCTCCTCGAGGATCGGGTCCATGGCCGGGCTGTGATACGGAACTTCCACCGGCAGGAAGCGGGCGAAAATTCCGCGGTCTTCGAGTTGAGCGCGGATGGATTCAAGGATGGCTGCATCGCCGGCAAGGGTGACGGTAGAGGCGCTGTTGACGGCGGCGATCGAAACCAGCGTGGCATACGGATGAATCAACGCGGCGGCATCGGCCTCGGAGAGAGCGACGGCGAGCATGCGGCCCTTGCCGGCGGTGGTTTGCTGCAACCGGCTGCGATGAAAACAAACGCAGACGGCCTCTTCGAGAGTGAGCGCGCCGGCAGCATAGTATCCGGCCACTTCACCGACACTGTGGCCGGCGATCAGGTCGGGAATGACGCCTTTCGAGATCAGCAGCTCGGTGAGCGCGACCTCGACGGAAAAGATGCCGCACTGCGCAAAGCGGGTTTGGTGAATGCGCGTTGTGGATTCGTCGCGCTTCAGTTCTTCGAGGAGACGCCACTCCCTGGTGTGTTTGCGGAAGAGCGCATCGCATTTCTCCAGAGACCGGCGGAAAACGGGCTCGGCCTGGAGCAGATCGAGACCCATTCCGCGCCACTGCGAGCCCATGCCGGAGTAGACGAATGCGATCTTGTCGCCGGGATTCCAGTGGGCCCGGTCGCGCGCGGAACCTGGTGCTTTGGCGCCCTGAAGCACGGCGTCGAGGGAAGCCCTAAGTTCCTGGTGCGATGACGCGGCGACACAGAGGCGTTCCGGATGAGCGGTGCGATGTTGGGTGAGCGTGCGGGCGATGTCTGCAAGCGCGTATTGAGGCGCGGCGTGAAGGAGCCGTTGGGCCGATTCGGCCAGAGCGGCAGGTGTCTTGGCCGATATAGGGAAGAGAAGCGTATGTGCCTGAGGCGGCGGCTCGGCGGATCGAGTGCCGGGCGCCTCTTCCACAATGGCGTGGGCATTGGCGCCTCCAAAGCCGAAGGAGTTGACGGCGGCAACACGGAGCAAGCCGTTGTTGGGCGTCCAGTCCTCTAACTCGGTGGGCACGCGTAGTTTCCAACGCGCAAACGGGATGCGCGGATTGGGCGTGTCGAAGTGCAGGTTGGCGGGTATCTTGCGGTGCTTGAGGCAAAGCACGGCCTTGATGAGGCCAGCGACCCCCGCCGCCGACTCGGTATGGCCGAAGTTGCTCTTGACCGATCCCACAATGCAGGGGTCGTTCGAATGCCGGTTGGCACACAGTGCGCGCGCGAGCGCCTGGGCCTCAAGGGGGTCTCCCACGGCCGTTCCCGTGCCGTGCGCTTCGACGTAACCGACGCGCTCAGGTTCCAGACCCGCGGCCTCCAGGGCGGTGCGGATGGCGGCCTCCTGCGCGATGGGATTGGGGGCGCTGAGGCCGTCGGTCTTTCCGTCCTGGTTGGTGGCGGTTCCGCGGATGATAGCGTGGATCGGATCGCCGTCGGCCAGGGCGCGGTCCAGCCGCTTGAGCAGGACCAGGCCCGCGCCTTCGGCGCGCGTATAGCCGTTGGCGGAGGCGTCGAAGCTCTTGCAATAGCCATCCGGGGAGAGCGCGGTGGCGCTGCACATACTGATCGATATTTCGGGCTTGAGGATAACGTTTACGCCGCCGGCCAGCGCAAGTTCGGATTCGCCGGATTCCAGGCTGCGGCAGGCCAGATGAATCGCGACCAGCGAGGAAGAGCACGCGGTGTCGACGGCCATGCTGGGACCGCGGAAATCGAACAGATACGAGAGGCGGTTGGCGGTGACGCAGGCCATAATTCCCGCGGGCGAATGCACGCCCATGAGACGGGTCTCAGTAGGGGAATGATGAAGGCTTTCGTAGTCGTGGTTGAACAGGCCTATGTAGATCCCGACATTGCGCCCGGCATGCGCGGAGGGAAGGATTCCGGCATCTTCGAAGGTCTCCCATGCGACTTCCAGCAATAGACGCTGCTGGGGATCGAGATGCGCGGCCTCGCGGGGCGAGATGCCGAAGAAAGCCGCGTCGTAACGGTCGACATCGGAGAGAAATCCTCCCTTGCGGGTGTAGAGATTCCCCGGTTTGCGGGAGGGGCTGAAATAGCGGGCAAGGTCCCAGCGGTCCGGGGGTACTTCGCAGATACCATCGCCGCCGCGGGATAGAAAATCCCAGTATTGCTGCCACCCCGAGACGTTGCCGGGAAACCGGCACCCGATTCCGACAATGGCGATCGGTGTGGATGGTGCGCGCAAGTGCTTGATTTCGCGCTTTGGAAACAAGCCGAGCATGGTCATTGACCGACCTCGCTGTGCGACCCCAACGCGGCCACGAGCAAAGTGCATCCTAACTTATCTTCGAACGTTATTGCCAGCGGTTTGTTATCAGTAAATATCAGTAATTATCAGCTTGCAAGCGTATAGCTTGCAGCTTCGTAGTCCCTGGCTTGATTGCACTGCTATAAGTAGTGCGCACGAACGCTCTTCCGTTACAAGCGAGCGGGAAAAACCCGGTTTGGGTGGGCCGGCGATGCCTCGCCGCAGCGTTGCGCCTCCCCCGATTCCCTCAGCCCGTCGTGGAGATGCGGAGTTACGCCACGTCCGGCAGCTCAGCGGGCCGTTGGTCGTGGCTCCTCCTCATGAACAGGCGGGCCCGGGCTCCTCCGCCAGCCTCGATATCCAGTCCCGAAGGGACGACCTGAATGTAGCCCAGGACGCGAGTCCTGGGTAAACAGGGTAGATTGAGTAGTCCCGTAGGGACTAGTCTTCTCTTACAATTACAACCCAGGACTGGCGTCCTGGGCTACGTTCAGGTCGTCCCTTCGGG
>Ga0302324_100020529_pt1 | contig 12917 bp, 11 predicted proteins | sample Palsa_T0_1_FD_201949 | JGI IMG/M metagenome (GOLD analysis project Ga0302324, IMG submission 201949) | Peat permafrost microbial communities from Stordalen Mire near Abisko, Sweden - Palsa_T0_1 | ecosystem: Environmental > Terrestrial > Soil > Palsa > Peat permafrost | place: Sweden: Abisko...
ACAATCTGCTCTTCACTGAACCGGCTCTTCTTCATCGCTGCTTCTCCTCTCGTGGTTTTATACCCGGAGAAGCTAACTTTTGGATGGACTAGTTTTCGGGGGGCAGGTCAGAGTTTGTCGTCAGGCTCGCTACCTTCAGTCAGTTCCGTTGTAAGTTGAAAGATAGCAAATTTTTCCTCAAGTTCTTTATCTAATCCCTCTGCCTGACATTTAAGAGTGAAGTTGTTAAACTCTTCTGCGTATTCCAAACTCGCACACCTTGCCCTGCCCTCATCCGTTATTTTCAGCATGAACTTCTCCCTTCCAATGGTTCATTCTGATAAAAGCCGCGACACGATTCTGACCAATTTGGTACACCCTACCCCATTACGGTGCAACGCGCCAAATGATAGTGTCTGCCAGCCGCCACGCAAGCCGTTCACCATGTCCACGGACCTGGGACCTCCGCGCAAAGCTGTTGGCTTCTGGCGAGGCGCATTTTTTTGAGGCTTTAATATCGTTCACCCGCGATGCTTCAGGCAGTATTTCCTACTCACACTTCCCTCTGAGCTTTTTAGTAAGAAAGAATTTGACGCTTTTCTTTCGTCAATACGTAATTCTTCCGAGAAGGTCGTTATTGGCAAGTTCAATGAATCATTTCATGTCCTCGAAGAGGAAGATTTCAAGCGGCACCAGTTTGTCCCTCAAATAGATATCGTCTTTGATGATCTCGGATTGGGAACTCAGCGAGGGTTGTGCAGGGCCTTTGCACACAATTCTTTAGTTTGGGCTTCAGATGCTCTTGAATTTATCTTATGGCGCTCTTCACTGGCACAAAATGTGGCTCTTGCGAAGTCGTCGCGTAGATTGGCGCCTGTCGCATGGGTGAAGTGTATCAAGGGCACGACACCAAGCTCGGGCACGATGTCGCAATCAAAGTCGTTACAGCAACTTTCGTAAATGATCTGGAACGGCTGTCGCGGTTTCAGCGCTAAGGGCGCATGCTCGCCGCGCTAAATCGCCCGAGCATTGCAGCGATCTGCGGCCTGGAGCCGTCCAGCAGCGTGACGGGTTTGGTGATGGAATTAATTTTCGTCGAGACGCTGGCCGAACAAGTGAAGTCTGGGCCGATTCCCATCGAGGAAGCGCTGAAGATCGGTGTACAAATTGCTGAAGCCCTCGACGCCGTGAACGAGAAAAGCACCACTCACCGCGACCTGAAACCTGCCAATGTGAAAGTGGCGACGGAAGGTAAAAGGGAAAGTATTGGATTTTGGCGAAAACGTTCGAGAGCGATGCGGTGAACGAGGACATTAGCAAATCGCCAAGGCTGAGCTACGCCGCGACGATGCAGAGGTCATCTTCGCGACGGCAGTGTAAATGTCCCCCGAGCAAGCTCGCGAGCCGTATGGACAACCGCTGTGTCATTCTGCACACCCGTTCGGGACGTGAACTTCACGGCGCAATTGCCCTTCTTAATTCGATGAGTACCTCCGTACCGGGCATGGCATCGTTGGGACAGGCTGTCACCGCCCAGCGTCCCGGCGCCGCAAATTCATTGACGAGCACGACAAGGGCCGAAGGCCCGTTGTGCTTTACGCGCGCGAAGAATTTCCCCTGACTGTCTGAATAGATGACAGCACCACTTTGCAACTGGATGGCGGCCCCTTCCATGGGTTGGCCGTGCTCATCGATAACGGCGCCGGAGATAACGAACCTCCCGCCAGCGCTGTGGCTCTGACTATTTATGGCGAGTCCGGAGAGGGGCCCCTGCATGTAGCTGGATGCGTAGGCGGTGTACTGGATATGCATCATGGGATCAACGTTGGTTTGAAAGTTGAGTGTTGTGTCATGAATGTGCAGGGAAACCTGCACGGTCGTGGTCTGCTGAAAGCCCTTGCCGCCAATAGGGAAGAAAAGCACGGAGTGGTCGAGGCTGACACTGATTTTGTTGCCGTGATAGCCGCCGCCGAAGGCATACGAGGTTTGACTTTGCGTCTGGTTTACAATTCCGGAAACAATCCAGTGGCGGAAGTTTTCCTGGGCGACGTGGACGAGCAAGATGCGGTGATTGGATTCATAGACGCTAGACCGCACTGTGATGGAGCCAATGCGGAGGCTGGAGCCGGCTGACGCGCCAGTGGTTTTTATCATTTTATACTGACCGTCGAGGACGGAAGCTTGCAGGGTGACACGGCCAAGTGCAGCGAAGGCGCTAAGACTGGTTGCGGTCAGATGGTCAGCGAGAAAGTAATCATTGTGAGTTGTCGAGAAAGTTAGGCCGCGGATGGGTTGGTAGTCCGCTTCACCGCTAAAGTATTTTTGATTTTGGAGCAAACCTAAGCTGCCCGCCAGACGGAAAACGTGCCCCTGATAGGAGAGACCCTGCACAGCGGTGTGTTTACCGCCGTCAATCAAGGCAAGGGAGGAAAGGAGTAGACCGTCATCAAAATGGCGCTGCAGGAAGAACCCGGTACCGATGTGCTGCGATTCCGTCGTGACCATAAATGGCGTGGCATATCCGATGCCAGTGGAACCCACAAAAACGGCGAAGGAAGTGTGCTGGGTGTTACGTTGTACGAACAAGCCGCGGGTGCTCACGCCCAAGCCGGCACCGTCAAACGAGTAGCCAAAATCCCTGTCACCCGCGGTTATGTCTAGACCATGAAAGTTGAAAGTATCGGAGGCACCAAAAACAAAATGGCCGTTAGCGAAGCCACCGGAAGCACTAAGGGTACTTTCCGGAAAGAAGGCTGTGATTTCGCCACCGGTTCCCTCAAGCAAGGTGCTGCTGCCCGCAGAAAGCTGAACGACCTGAGCGCTGGCGGGGACGCCAAGCAGCAAAATCCAAAGACAAACGCGAAGCATTAATTGGCCGTGACGCCAGCCGCTGCGCGCACTTTCTTTCGGCAGTTTTTCTGTTTGTCACAGGTGTAGATGGTGTGCGCGAGTTGGATGCGGACCAAGATGCCCTCGGCGGTGTGACCCAGGACCATGGAAGATAGCAGGACCACGGAGCAGGTGGGGGTTGCGCACTTCAGCTGGTAGCCAAAGGTGTGAGTCCCTTTGGGCGAGATACGCGCGCTGCCTTCTTCAAGCTTGAGGTCAACGGCAGCGTCAAGGGGGCGATTCGTTGCGCGCCCCAGAATATCCAACCCGAAGCTGCGGGCCTCGATCATGACTGCGAGCGGCGTTAGTCCATTGTTGGTAATGGAAAACTCACCGTTGCACTTGTTGCTGCATTCGACGATCATGGGTGAGACAGTTTGGGCTGAAACAGTTATCCCGAACAAGAATTGCAGGAACAGCAGCGACAAGATTCTCTTCATATTACACATTCCCCCAGGAAGAAAAACCGCCGAGTGCGCCACAACTGCAACACACCCCGCCTGTGTGGTCAAAAATTAGGTGGCCTGAGCGCTGATGGTGATGGTGCCCGCGTAGCCGCCGGCTGATGCGGGAAAAGCCGTAGCACTAGCCAGCGATAGGAGGAGGCTGTCTGTGTGGGTTCCTTGAGCCGTAATACCGATCCCACCGAAGATCTGAGGGCAAATAGCGCCTGGGTTCCCTGCGGCGACGTTGACGTTGGCCAGCGTGCAAGCAGCGGTCGTACCGCTGTTTATCGATGCGAACACATCGCTGGCGGGAATATTCAGGGTGCCGTCCGTCAATGCAGCGGGAATGCTTGAAAAGTAGGCGACTGTAAATACGTTTCCGCCACCCGTCGCAAGGTTCCAGGTAGTTACGACAGTGATCGGAGCAGAAGCCGTGGCGTGTTTGGAATCCGTCGAGGTGAAGACGATGCTGCCCGGCGTTGCTGCTACTGTCAGGGAACTATTAACCGCGAAGGTTAAGGTTACAGCGGCCGCGTTGCTGGTTGTCTGGGCCTTTGAGTTAGCGACGGACAAGATGCTTAGAGCGAGCGCAGCAATGAAGAAAGCTAATTTCTTAATGGTTTTCAAGTTATAAGCTCCATTTTTCGTTTTTATCTGAGAGTGCGATCCAAAGCCGTCGCAGCTTTTTTGTAAGTCAGGCAGGAACGGGGCTTTTCTGAAACTGTGTTGGCCCAGAAGATGCTGAAGGGATTATGCGCGCCGAGAAAGGCTTTGGTCTATGGTACTAACGTTGACTTAATATAAATTCACAATGTGTTCAATAAAGGGTAGATCCGAAACCGGTGATCTGCTTCTGGAAGAATCGCCGCAGCTCGCCAGGCCCAGAACCTCCAAGCCTTCCAAGTCATTGAGAGCGCGCACAACTTCGCGCGGCCCGAGGAATGTTCCGTCTGCCGCCTGCGGGAACTTCTCGCCGGCGGTCGGATCGTACCGGTCGTAAACCTTCGTGCCTTTCGGTATGTCGGCTGCAAGATTCAGCCGGTAGGGTAAATGACCGAACGTGCACTGAATTGCCTCCAAGGCCGCTGCTGTGGCTCCAGATGAGGATTGTTGGGAAGACAACCCGAGCGGCACAGGGGTTGACAGCGGTTTGGAAGGTGCGGGCGCGGTCTTCACCGGCATTAACTCGGCTACCTCCTGATTTCCTTGGCGTAGTTGAGCAGCTTGGTTGCCGAACCGGGGACCAGATCTCAGCGCTTTATTCTCAAATTCCGCTTTCTGTCCCTCCAGCATCGTTTGAGTCGCCGGAATCTGTTCATCGCTTCATTCAGAGTTTATCGCCACCTGACAGGCCCCCCGCTCCTTTCTGCGCCCGATTTTTATATGGGTGAGCGGAAAACCCCCCAGAAAATGCTCTGCAGAAACGCCAAAAGAGCGGCACTTAGCAACCAGCGTTTTAGCGGGCGGGAAGCTGAAGATTTTCGCTCGCATATCGCAAGCAAAATTGAAACCAAAAGACCGAAGCGAGAAGTCTTGAAACTGGCGAGTGATGGATCAATTGACCGCTTACTGGATCAAGGCGCACACTGGCGCTGAATTGCCTGAGGCGACTGTCCGAATGCCCGGACGAACGCCGCATCCGCTCGCGATTTCCAAAACCGTTCTTCCTGGCAATTTCCTCGGTGGAGAAGCGGCCAGCCTCCATCATCAGCAGTGTGGATTCGACGAGCAGCCAATGATTCCACCGAGCTATTTTTTGAGAGTCACATGAGGTCCGAACGTCAACGTCGGGGCAAGCACTTCGCCCACTTTTCGGGCGAGTGTTCTTGGCGAGAACGGCTTTTGCAGGAATGCGAGACCCGGCTCTAGGACTCCGTGTTGGACGATGGCGTTATCGGTATAACCGGAGACATATAGTACCTTCATTTCCGGGCGGAGGGGGAAGAGGTGAGAGGCCAACTGCGGTCCGGTGATTTTCGGCATGATGACATCGGTGACCATCAAATGAATGGGGCCCGCATGGCTTTCAGAGATGTGGATAGCTTCGGCTGCGCTCTGAGCCACGAGGATTGCATAGCCGACTTCCTCCAAAGATCGGTGGGTGACTTGGAGCAGAGCCGCGTCATCTTCAACGATCAGAATCGTCTGTGATCCGCGATCCTCTCTCTCTGCCTTGTCAATTCGCGGCCCCGCTTCAGAGGCCTGATCCACGCGGGGAAGATAGATTTTGAAAGTCGTGCCGATTTCAGGTTCGGTATAAACCCAAACAGATCCGCCGCTCTGCTTCACGATCCCATAGACCGTAGAAAGCCCGAGGCCGGTGCCTTTGCCGAGCTCCTTTGTCGTAAAAAATGGTTCAAATATGTGGGCTTTCGTCTTCTCGTCCATGCCGCAGCCGGTATCGGTTACCGCGAGCATGACGTGCGGACCTGCTCGCGTGGATGGATGTTCGGCAGAGTACGTCTCATCCAGTTCTACGTTTGAAGTTTCGATTGTTATCTTACCTCCTGCGGGCATGGCGTCGCGCGCATTTACCGCAAGATTCATGATGATTTGTTCGAGCTGTCCAGGATCGGCTTTTACCCTTTCGAGTGCGGGGTCTAGGACAACCACCACCTCGATATCCTCGCCGATCAGCCGATGAAGGAGCTTCTCCGCGCCAGTCACAACCGAGTTCAGGTCGAGGACCTTGGGTTGGAGCACCTCCTTGCGGCTGAAGGCAAGAAGCTGACGTGTCAGCAGGGCAGCACGAACACCGGCATTCTGGATTTCTTCTATGTCCTTGCGTTGGAGATCATTCAAACCAGCACGCTCGAGCAAGAGCTCGGAATAGCCGAGGATGACCCCGAGCAAATTATTAAAATCGTGGGCCACTCCGCCTGCCAATTGTCCCACTGCTTCCATCTTCTGTGCTTGGCGAAACATCTCTTCCAAGTGCTTGCTTTCGGTGATGTCCCGGGCAACGCTTGAGACACCGAGCACGTGACCAGCCGAGTCTTTGATCGGTGAAAGCGTGAGCGCGACCTGAATCTGCGTTCCGTCCTTTTTCACGTGAACGGTATGAAAGTTCTCCACGGCGTGGGCGCGTTCTACCATTTCCAAGAGCGTGGGGTCCATAACTGGCCGATCGGGAGGAGAAAGGATCAGAATCGACTGGCCCATAGCTTCTTTAGCCGAGTACCCAAAGATTCGTTCTGCGCCGTGATTCCACGTGAGAATGACTCCTTGGGGCGTTAGACTAATGATGGCGTCGTACGATGACCCGACGATGGCGGCCAAACGGGACAAGTCATCTTCACGTCGCTTGCGCTCAGTAATATCGCGGAAAACGATTACCGCTCCGGTGGCTTGCCCTTGGCTGTCGTGGATGGGGGCGACGGAGTCTTCGATCGGAATTTCAAATCCGTCAAGACGGATGAGCACGCAGTTAGACGGCAGATGTTCGGTTCGGTTGTGTCCAACTGCCCTCTCCATCGGATTCGGGGTGACTTTGCGGGTCGTGGCATCCAGAATTCGGCAGACTTCTGCCATGGATCGGCCTGCCGCTTCATGCCGCGACCAGCCCGTCATTTTTTCCGCGACAAGATTGAGGAAGGTGACATTCCCCGCGATGTCCGTACAAACGACCGCGTCGCCGATGGAGTTGAGCGTGACTTGGGCGCGTTCCTTCTCCCCGAACAACGCATCATCCATAATCTTGCGCTCGACTGAGTGACGCAGGGCTCGCAGAAGTCCGCGTGTCTCGATTTGGCCTTTGATGAGATAGTCTTGCGCGCCTTCTTGCAATGCTTCTGCGGCCACAAACTCATCATCCAAGCTCGTCAGTACCACCAAGGGGACACGAGGCGCGGCTGCGTGGGCCCGCCGTACCGCTTCCAGTCCTCGAGCATCTGGCAACCCTAGATCGAGCAAGATTATGTCAACCGCATGCTCCGCCAGGTGCTTCTCGGCCTGCATCATAGACTCTACGTGAGTCAGTTCGGTGTCGTGTGAGTCCTGCTGCTTGAACGCCTCGCGAAACAAGCGTGCGTCTCCAGGGTTATCTTCAACCAGGAGAAGTGTTTTGATCGATTTCCTGCTCATCCGCTTTGCCTTTAGTTTGACCACTTGATTTTGGTCAAGAAGAAATCATCGATTTCAGCCCGTAGCCATCCGGCTCTCAGTGTTTGGAGCATGGATGCGGTGACTCGGCACACTTCATAACAAGATATTGCGACGGTTAGGTTCTAGTAGAAGCACTCCTCCTCATAGGGATCCCAAGTCATGCACAACGGGTTTCTCCGGTAGCGGCGGGTCTCCCAGGGCCTTCCGGATGACTGCCAAAAGTTCTGCATTAGCCACGGGTTTCTGGAGAAAGGCCTTTGCGCCAGCTTTGAGCGCCCGGTCCATATTCGTGATGCAGTCACGCGCGGACACGACAATCACCGGGATCAAAGACAGACTGTCGTTTGCTTTCAACCGCTCCATGACGCTGAAGCCATCGCCGGCCGGTAAGCCGAGATCCAGAATAATCAGGTCCGGCATGTGTTTCCGCGCTTGTGCAATGCTTGCCATTCCATCCGCTGCAAAAATAACGTTGTAATGATTTGCTTTGAGGCGTACGTGGAGGCCCAGGCGTACATCGGGATCGTCATCCACAATCAGAATTGTCTTTTGGCTCATGTCTAGATGCTCCTCTGCAACGTTATAGCGTTGATGCGATCTTGAATTCCAGCAGCTATCTGTTCCACAAAAGTTTCCATTGATTCGTTCTTGATTCTTGATATGGGGGTCAGAAAGCTGTGAGAAATGGCAAGCGTGAAATCTGCTAGTTGAAGCTGTTCACATCCCCGGAATTGCCTTTGAATACGGTTGCTAATGACCCCTGCACCGTGCTCTTGCGTGTAGACCACGGCGAAGAAAAGCTCGCGCACGCTAACCGAATCCATGTTTGGCAGTAGTACGTCTGTGTCAGGGCGCAAACATTGTTGCAGAAGCCTGCGCGCCAAATGCGACACTTCTTTTCGCATATCTGGCGAAAGCCAGTCGTGCCGAGGACATATCTCCACTGCAAGCAATGCGATGGCATCGCCTGGTTTCTTCTCATGCGTCAACATCGGGCGTATCCAACTCGCCAGAGAAAAAATGGGCATGGTAAAGAAAAAATGGCTGCCTTTCTGTGGCTCGCTGCTCACCCAGATCTTGCCGCCTTGCCTCGTCACCAACTCTTTGGAAATGTATAAGCCCAGCCCCAAGCCCTTCCGTCCCGCTTGGCCAGGATCGGTTATCTGATAGAGGTGTTCAAAAATACGCTCTTTCATGTCCGTACTGATTCCGCAACCCGTGTCGGAAATCTCCACCAGCAAAAAGCGAGGATCTTCCTTGAACACCCGAGACTGAACCTTAACCGACCCACCGATGGGTGTAAACTTAATGGCGTTATCGACCAAAATAATGAGGATTTGCTGAACGCGCGTTGGGTCAGCGTTTGCTGAGGGTAACCGGCAGTCCGTATCTGAAGAGAGAGTTACTCCTTTGGCTGTAGCGGCTCCCTGGAGTGTGTCGATGGTGTAGATGATCGCATCGGAAACCGAAGTAGATTGCAGCTCTATCGTGAGTTTACCGGCCTGCACGCGAGTGACTTCGAGTAAATCATTAATCATTGATTGAAGCTGCTTGACATTCCTCAGAACGATTTGCAGGTAATCGTCTTGCTCTGGATTCAATTCGCCGGCCAACCTGTCCAGAAGGATGGTCACAAATTGATAGATCGCAGTCAGGGGTGAACGAAGCTCATGCGACACGTGCGACAGGAACTCATCCTGAAACTGCATCTGATCGGTCCGGATGAGGTCGGTTTCTCGTTGCATGCGATGGCGCTCAATGGCATGGCGAAGAGCTCGGGGGAGCGCACGATTTTCGATCTGGCCTTTGATGAGATAATCTTGCGCGCCTTCCTTCATAGCTTGGGCGGCCAGCACCTCGTCGTCCAAGCCTGTTAGCACGATCAACGGTACGTCTGGGGCCGCCGCATGCGCCCGCCGAACGGTATCGAGACCATGCCCATCCGGCAATCCCATGTCCAATAGGATGATGTCCACTCCACCTTTCAGAAGTTGAATTTCGGCTTCGCTCATGCGCAAAAGATGCGTCAATTCAAAACTGCCAGGTTTTTCCTTGCTGAACATGTGGCGGAGCAACCGGGCATCTCCCTCGTTATCCTCAACCAGAAGAACTTGGACTGCCTTTTCTTTCATGAGCGCGTTTCTCGTGGTAACTTGACTACGGACAGCCAGAAATTATCAATGCTTTTCACAACATTGAGAAACCCATCAAGATCCACAGGCTTGGTGATGTAACAGTTCGCATGGAGCATATAGCTCCGCAGGACATCCGCTTCGGACGCCGAAGTAGTCAAGATAACGACTGGAATGCTCTTCAGTGTCGGACTCTCTTTGATTTCCGCCAGAACCTGTCTGCCGTCTTTCTTGGGCAAGTTCAGATCGAGCAAGATCAGGTCCGGGCGTGGAGCATTGAGATGCTGTCTTTCGCGCCCCAGGAAAGCCATGGCTTCTGCCCCATCCGATGCGACGTGCAGGCTGATATGCACCTTGGCGTCTTTAAGCGCTTCCCGCGTGAGCCGGACATCGCCGGGACTATCTTCAACTAGCAGCACCTCGATAGCTGATGCGCTCGTTCCAATCGATTCCATCATTTACCATCGCGTTCCGGCAAGGCAAAGCAGAAGGTTGAGCCCTTTTCCAGTTGCGACTCAACCCATATCCTCCCGCCCACCCGCTCGACTATTTTTTTACAAATGGCCAATCCGATTCCGGTGCCCTTGAATTCTTCTCGCCCATGCAAGCGTTGAAAAATTATGAAGATTCTTTCGAAGTACTGGGGGTCAATTCCCATGCCATTGTCTCGCACGCAAAAAATCCATTCATTGCCACCGTTCTTTGCGGCAGAGACGTGTACGTGTGGGATTGCGGCGGCGCGGTATTTGATTCCGTTCCCGACGAGGTTCTGAAAAAGCTGGACCAATTGCGTATCGTCCATCGTGATCGCCGGCAACAAATCGTGAGTTACGACCGCGCCACTCTCCTCAATCGTCCCTCGTAAATTTGTGAGCGCTTCTTTCAATGCGTCTTGGCTGGAAATCTCGTGGAGTGCCTTTCCATTTGTCCCTGCGCGCGAATAGGCCAGAAGATCCCTAATTAGCCCCTGCATGCGGTTAGACCCATCTACTGCGTACGCAATGAATTCATCGGCGTCTGAGTCCAGACGTCCTTTATAGCGCTGGGCCAGGAGCTGCGTATAGCTGGCCACCATGCGCAACGGCTCCTGGAGATCATGTGATGCGACATAGGCAAATTGTTGCAATTCGTCATTGGACCGCTTCAGTTCCCCAACCGTCTTCATCAGACGCTCCTCGGATCTCTTGCGTTCGGTGATGTCCTCTCCCGAACTGAGGGTGCCGACGATGTGCCCTGCACCGTCTCGCAACAACGTATTGCGCCAAGCGATCATCCTCTCTTCGCCAGATTTAGTTAGAACCGGGTTCTCCATGCGTGACAACTCTCCGCTGAGGAGGCCGTGGAATGATGCTCTGAGCGCATCCCGCATTCTGGCAGGGACGCAGGTATCGATCCAATCGCGCGCAAATAACTCGCGTTCCTCCCATCCCAGAACGGAACATCCTGTGCGGTTAATCATGGTGATCCGCCCTCCCGAATCGAGCGCAAGCAGAATCACATCGGCAATATCAAGGTATTGTTGTGCGCGATCCCGCTCCTCCCGAATCGCTGCATCCGCTTGTTCGCGCTCGGTGATGTCCCGGATGGCTGCCGTCACCAAGACTCCTTCGGCGCTATCGAGTGGGCTCAGCATGATCTCAATGGGAAACCCGCTTCCATCCTTTCGCCTCCCAATAAGCTCAATCCCGGTTCCTATATGCTGTGCCAGCGCCTCTTCCACGGATCGAAGACCGTCAGCGAGTAGCCGCTCCGCAAAGCCTTCCGGAATGATGTTCTTCAGCTTTTGCCCGATGAGTTCATCGCGGCGGTATCCGAACTGTTTCTCTGCCTGAACATTCAGAAGTACGATCTCTCCGCGCGGGTTCACCACAACCATTGCGTCCGGAGCCGCCTCCAGCAATCCGCGATATCTGCCCTCCATCTGTGCCAGATGCTCTTCCGCGTCCTTGCGCACGCTAATGTCCCGGATCGCTGCCGTCACCAGAATTCCTTCGGTGCTCTCCAGCGGACTCAGCATGATCTCGATTGGAAACTCGCTTCCATCTTTCCGCCGCGCAATGAGCTCAATCCCCGTACCGATCTGTTGTGCCAGCGCGTCTTCCGCAGATCGAAGGTCGTCCGCGACCAGCCGCTCCGCGAAACCCTCCGGAATGATGTTCTTCACCTTTTGTCCGATGAGTTCATCGCGGCGGTATCCGAACTGTTTCTCTGCCTGAACATTCAGAAGTACGATCTCTCCGCGCGGGTTCACCACAACCATTGCGTCCGGAGCTGCCTCCAACAGACCTCGGTATCTCGCCTCCGACTCCTTGCTCTCGCTGAGATCGTGGCTGAACTCAGAGAATCCCCGCAGATTTCCGTTTCGGTCGCGTAACGCTGTAAAGGTGACACTCGCCACAAATCGTGAGCCATCTTTCCGCACCCGCATGCCTTGTTCCTCGTGCCTGCCGGATGCGGCGGTCAGCCGGAGTACCTCCTCCGGCCTGCCGCGCTCAATATCTTGCTGTGGAAAAAAACAGGAAAAATTACGACCGATAATCTCTTCGGCCTTGTATCCCTTGATTCTTTCAGCACCGGCATTCCAACTGAGAATCTGGCCTTGTGGATCGATCATGAAGATCGCGTAGTCCTTGATTCCGTCGAGGAGCATCCGATATTTTTCTTCGCTGTCCCGGAACGCGTCCTCTGCCAAGTTGAGTGCCTTGGCATTCGTCTCAGAGACACGACTGAATTCATGTTCTACGTCGAAAAAGGGTTCACAAGTCATACCGCCAGTCTGGCCCTGGGACTGGATTTGAGTATGTTCAGTTCTATACTTTTTACTCCTGGTACATGCCCATAGCCTACTAAGGCGCCGCAAGTTATGGCCGTGGCTAGAGTTGGAGTAAGGTGTCGATTAGCACACAAACAAATTTATTTAAATGCGGGAAGAACGGAGCGAGCAATATGACAGGCCCTGTTCTTCGCCAAAACCCCATCCGCACGCAGGAGGGTTCACGGCTAGTGCATTTTTCGGATCCGCGGCGGCTCAGACCATGCGTGGCACATACGTTGGAAGCCGGTTTCCTCGAGAGGAATTTCTAACCATACGTTTGAGACGAGATTCCGCGTTGTATGCACTGGTTGTTCACAGGAAGGATCACGCTTTAGGCAGCTCGCTCGTAACGATGCTGCAATCCACCAATCCGGTCATGAGAAATCACACTACCCGAAGAAGAGGAAAGAGTCCTGCCGTGCGGCGTTCCCTTGCTCAGTCCGAGGTGCGTGCGGTCTTCATGATAATAGCTGACGTATTCGGAAAGCAGACGTTTCAAGTGGTGTTCATCCACCGCAATGATGTGGTCCAACAGGTCACGGCGGCAGCTCT
>Ga0302324_100020531_pt1 | contig 12916 bp, 9 predicted proteins | sample Palsa_T0_1_FD_201949 | JGI IMG/M metagenome (GOLD analysis project Ga0302324, IMG submission 201949) | Peat permafrost microbial communities from Stordalen Mire near Abisko, Sweden - Palsa_T0_1 | ecosystem: Environmental > Terrestrial > Soil > Palsa > Peat permafrost | place: Sweden: Abisko...
GTCGATCGGCTCTATGCCGAGCTGGAGCAGAAGATCCTTGCGCTGCGGCCCAAAGAGGACCTCACCCTCCTGGAAAAAGCCTTCCACCGCGCCGCCGACGCGCACAAAAATCAAATGCGCGATTCGGGTGAGCCGTACATGATCCATCCGCTGCACGTCACCATGATCCTGGCGGACATGCAGATGGACATGGTCTGCCTGATCACGGGCTTGCTGCACGACACCGTGGAAGACACCAGCCTCAGCCTGGAACAGATCAAGAAGGAGTTCGGCGCGGAAGTGGCGGCGTGCGTGGATGGCGTCACCAAACTCAGCAAGCTGAAGCTGTATTCGCGCGAGGAGCGGCAAGCCGAGAGCGTGCGCAAAATGCTGCTCGCGATGGTGAACGACATCCGCGTCATCATCGTCAAGCTGGCGGACCGGTTGCACAACATGCGCACGCTGGACCCGCTCCCGCGCGAACGCCAGTTGCGCATCGCGCAGGAAACGGCCGAGATTTACGCGCCCATCGCGCACCGCCTGGGGATGGGCAAAGTGCGCGGCGAGCTGGAGGATCTTTCGTTCCGCTATCTGGAGCCCGACGCGTGGACCGATCTGATGCGCGAGATCGAATCGCAGCGGGCGCAGAACGAAGAGTATCTTACCAAAATGCGTCACGACGTGGAGGTGAATCTGCGGCGCGAGAATATTCCGGCGCGCGTGGAGGCGCGCATCAAGCGGCCGTACTCGGTGTTCCAGAAAATGAAGCGGCAAAAAATCGCGCTGGATCAGGTGTACGATTTGCTCGCGCTGCGCATCATTACGGACTCGGTGAAGAATTGTTACGCGGCCCTCGGCGTGATCCACAACGAGTGGCATCCCATTCCGGGACGCATCAAGGATTTCATCGCGATTCCCCGCCCCAATCTGTATCAATCGCTGCACACGTCGGTGATCGGACCGGGCGGGCGATCGTTTGAAGTGCAGATCCGTACCGACGAGATGCATCGCCTCGCTGAAGAAGGAATTGCGGCCCACTGGAAATACAAAGAGGGGCGCAAAGGGCCCGGCGCCGACGATCAGCGCATCAAATGGCTGCGGCAGTTGGTGGAGTGGCAGCAGGAGATGCGCGATCCGGGCGAATTTATTTCGACCCTCAAAGTGGATCTGTACCCGGAGGAAGTTTACACTTTCACGCCCATGGGCAAAGTGATTGCGCTGCCGCGCGAGGCGACGCCGATCGATTTCGCCTACGCCATCCACAGCGACGTGGGCAATACCTGCGTGGGCGCAAAAGTGAACGGCCGCATCGTGCAGTTGAAGTACAACCTGAAAAACGGCGACGTGGTGGAGATCCTGACGCAGACCGGTCACCTGCCGAGCAAGGACTGGCTGGGGATGGTGAAGACGCCCCGGGCGCGCAACAAGATCAAGCACGTTATCAATGCCACCGAGCACGCCAAGGCGATCGAGATCGGACAGAAATATCTGGAACGGGAAGCGCGCCGCTTGGGCGTCCAGATCTCGCGGATTACGAAAGCGGATTTCGAGCGCGTCGCCGGCGAATACGGTTGCGCCAAGGTGGAAGACCTGCACGCGGCGCTCGGATACGGAAAGTTTTCGGCGCGGCAGGCGCTCCAGAAACTGGCTCCCGATACGGTGCAGGAACCGGCGCCGGAAACGCCCAAGCCGGCGGCCGCTCCATCCACTTCCGGAGCGCCGGGCGGAGCTTTGGCCGATGCGGGCGACCTGGTAATCAAGGTAAAGGGCGTCGACGACCTGCTGGTGTATCGCGCCAAATGCTGCAATCCGATTCGCGGCGAAGGGATCGTCGGATACGTGACGCGCGGCAAAGGCATCGCGGTGCATTCCAAGAACTGCACCAACGTGCAGAACCTCATGTATGAAGTGGAGCGAAAGATCGACGTGGAGTGGGCGCGCGCGGTGACCGAAACATTTCCGGTGCGCGTTGTCGTCCATACGGACGACCGGCCGGGAATGTTGAATCAGCTTACATCCGTGCTGGTTGCCGAGCAGAGCAACATTCGATCTTTAGAGGCGAGCGCGGACGACAAACGCGGCGACGGCGCGATTATCGACATGACGGTGGAGATTCGCGATAAGAAGCAATTGGAGCGGGTGGCGGCAGCCATCCGGCGCATCTCGGGAGTCCGCGATGTGGAACGCACACAGTAATGTAATGGAAGGCTGTATCGAAACCGGCTGCCGAATGGTCGCGCCTGGAATCAAGAACTGGCGCGACCGTTCCGTTGAAAATCACCCTCGTCCAGGTTCGGGAATGGGAGTGATCGCGACGGCGTAGTCGAGCTTACGGAGAGCCTGCACCATTCTTCTGAGGAACGCGCAAAACGGAGCGCGACGCGAGCCAGTTCCTGATCCGCTTGGGTGGTGCGCGCCGCGCCGTTTGCGCTTCTGACGCGCCGTTTGTCCGCGATGGGATCGGTTTCCTGCGCTGCCTCAATTAGCTGACGCCCTGATGGAGAATTTTCCAAACGGGGCGACCGAGCCGGGCTATCTGGGCCATCGCCCACTTGGGCCGCCCGGGTCGGGATTCTGCGGACAAAGCGATTGCCTTTGGCCCGGCCTGGAGCTCTGATTCTCCTCTGCGTTCACGTTACTTACGCCGCACACGCCAGCCCAGAGAGTGATCTGCCCCGCCGATGGGGACGCCTGGGCATCCACTCCTATTTCGGCGACGGTCCAGCAGGTTGAGGCGCTCCAGATCTAGCTAGGGACCTTCGACACAGCCTGCTAGGATAGACGCATGCGATTGCTCTTTGTTTCGACCCTCCTGGCTTCCATAACCTTCTTGCTATCGGCTCAGGATACAGGCCGCGGCGCTGCGCCGGCCGCCATGACTTTGACCATTTCGGGATTTCCCGACGGCGGCCAGTTTCCCGTTAAGTTCAGCCAGGCCGCTCCGGGGGTGGCCGTCGGCGAGGGTACATCGCCGGAAATGAGCTGGGCCAACGTGCCCGCCGGCACGCAGAGTTTCTTCCTGAACATGCACGACATGGATCTCGCCCGCAACAAGACGACGGACGATCAGGCGCACTGGGTTCTCTGGAACATTCCGGCCACCGCGAGCGGCTTGCCCGAAGGCGTACCCAAGGGTTCGCAACTGGCCGACGGGAGTTACCAGATCAGCGCCACAGGACCGATGTACCGTGGTCCAGGAGCCGGCGCGAAAGGTCCGTTCCACCACTACGTGTTTGAGCTCTACGCCCTGGACATCAAGCTGGACGTGAAACCATCGGCCGACGCGTTCGAGACGCGCGCTAACGTAATGAAGGCGATTCAGGGTCACATCCTGGCGAAAGCGGTGTACGGGGGGCTGTTCCGGCGGCCTCAGTAAATCGCCAGGAAATCCGAAATCCGGATCGGGCGAATCACGAGCTATTCTCTCCGCGCGGTATACTTCATGCGATATGAAACGCCTCGCTCTGCTCGCGGCATGCTTGTCGCCGTTCGCGCTCTTCGCGCAAACTCCGCCTCGTTTCCAAGTGGATCCCACATGGCCCAAGCCGCTGCCCGACAAATGGATTACGGGCCAGCTCAGTGGCGTGTGCGTCGATTCACACGATCACGTGGTGGTAGTGAATCGCCGTAATATCACGGACGAGGAAGCCGAGACTTCCATCAACGCGCCGTCCATCATCATGTTCGACGCTGCCGGAAACGTCATCAATTCGTGGGGCGATCCGAATGTAATTCCCAACTCGATTCACGGCTGCTCCTTCGATACGGAAGACAACCTCTGGGTGGCCTCAAACGGGGATGGCATCGTCCAGAAGTACAGTCACGACGGGAAACTTCTGCTGCAAATCGGCGCGCGCGGCGTGGTGGACTCCTCCGACGGCACCGGCAAAGGCAAGCCGCTGAACTCGGCTCGCGACAAGCTGTTTCATCCGGCGAACGTGGCCGTCGATCCGGGCAATGGCGATCTCTACATCTCCGACGGCTACGGCAACCGGCGCATCGTGGTCTTCGATAAGAATGGAAAGTTTCTGCGCCAGTGGGGCAGCCAAGCCACCAAGGAACAGACGCAAGCCGGCGCTCCTGGCGTCTTTGCGCAGGTGGTGCATTGCGTGACGCTCGGCAATGACGGCCTGGTCTACGTGTGCGACCGCCAAAGCGACCGCGTTCAGGTGTTCGATAAGCAGGGCAAATTCGTAAAGAACATCTGGGTTCGCACCGGCACGCCGGAACTGCCCGATCCGCGCGGTACCGTTTGGTGGGCGTCCTTCTCGCGCGATCCGCAACAGAAGTATATGTACGTGATGGACGGGCGCGCCGAACAGGTCCGCATTCTCGATCGCGAAACCGGCCAGATTCTTTCCAGCTTCGGCCGGCCAGGTCACCAAATCGGCAACTTCACCCACGGGCACACCATGGCAGTGGATTCGAAAGGCAACATCTACATCGCGGAGACGGACATCGGCCGGCGCGTGCAGCGCTTCACGCCTGTATCGAAGTAGGAACATATCGGATGCGCATTTTTACTCTGGCAAAGATCGCGGCCGCAACGGGTCGGGGTGTGGTGTGTCGATGTCTGGCGTTGGCTCTGGTGCTGGCCGGTTGCCGGTCGCAACTGCCCGGGCAAGGGAGCGCCTCGGGGCGCCCGACGCTCTTTGAAGGAGCGCGGCTGATCACCGGCCAAGGGACTGCCCCGATTGAGGACTCGGCATTCCTGGTCGAAAATCAGACAATCGCTCGCATGGGCAAACGCGGTGCGCTGGAAGCGCCGGCAGGCGCGGTCCACGTGGACCTGAGCGGCAAAACGGTGATGCCCGCCATGATCGATCTGCATGGGCACATCGGCTACCAAAACGTTCCCGCGGGAACGATGTCCAAAGAGACCTTCACGCGGGAAAACCTGATCGATCACCTGGAACGGCTCGCCTATCACGGCGTTGGCGCTGTGGTGGATGTCGCCAGCCTGGTGGATCGGTCCGATCTGAAAGGCGGGCGCACCGGCTGGGGTGACGTTCCGCTGCAGGTGCGCGCTGAAGCGATCCCGAACGCGGCGCTCTACAAAACGGCCGGTACCGGCATCGCCTTTCCGAACGGCGGTCCCACCGGCCACCCGTCGCGATCCGACGTGCCCTATCCTGTCGCAACGGAAGCCGAAGCCCGCGCGGCTGTAGACGACTATGTCAAAATCAAGCCCGAGTTCATTAAGATCTGGGTGGACGATCGCGGCGGCACGAAACCAAAGCTGACGCCGGCGCTATACCAGGCGATTCTCGATGAGGCCCACAAGTTCAACGTGCCCGTCGCGGCGCACAACGTGACTTTGGCGGACGCAAAAGCATTGCTGCGCGGCGGCATTGAGGGTTGGCTGCACGTGCCCGTTCGAGGCGAAGAAGTGGATGCCGAAATCCTTCAGATGGTGAAAGATCGAGTCGCGAAGAACGATCGCCCGAACATGTGGATGACACCCGCGCTCGCCGAGCCGTTCATGAGCTCAGGCGGCGGCACACATCCGGCCTGGCTGGACGATCCACTCTTGCACGACACCTACTCCCCGGAACAGATCCGGCAATTCTGGGGCGATCCATTGATTAAGATGCCGCCTGAGGCGATCGCGAAGGCCAAGACGATACTGGACGGGCTGGGCCGCAATGCACTCCAGTTGCGCGCCGCGGGAATCAAGGTAGTTATGGGGACCGATACGGGACAGTCCCGGTTCTTCATCGGTTACGCCACGCATATGGATCTGGAAGGCCTTGTGGCCATCGGGCTGACTCCGTCCGAAGCGATTGTCGCGGCCACCAAAGACGCCGCGGAAATCGGACACTTTCCGAACATGGGAACCATCGCCGCGGGAAAAGAGGCGGACTTCGTGGTGTTGGATGCGAATCCACTCGACAGCATTTCCAACACCAGAAAGATCAATAAGGTCTATTTGCGGGGTCGGGAAGTGGATCGCCCGGCGCTGCGCAAGAAGTGGCAAGCGCAGTTTAGAACGGCGACAGCGCGGCAGTAGAATCGCGCGCGCAGGGCATTCCGTTATCGAAGGGCAAAATTCGGGGCCACACAGCCTTTGTTTGCGGCGAGCCGCGCAGTCGGATGCGATTCTCGGCTCAACTTCGCCTTTTGATGGCTTCGTGCTATAAAACAATTAGGAACAGAATTGCTTTGCTTGTGAAAAACGCGTCCAACTCACTGTTAAGTAAGGACTTGCGAACTACGGAACTTCACAGGCTTTTCCAACGGGGCTCCACAGGCTATCTGGCTCAGCTTACAGCTCAAACGAACCCTTTTGCCCGGAGTGAATCGCCATTAGTCTAGAACGGTTGGCTTATGGCAGCAGCTTCTCCTGACATCGCGCTGGAACGTGGACTCCCCGCCAACCTCGACGCCGAACGCTTCGTCCTGGGCGCTATCCTGATGGACGACGCACTCTACATCCAGGTAGCCGGCGCGCTGGAAGCCGAAGACTTCAGCTTGGAGAAGCACCGCCGCATCCTCCTCCGCATGGGCGAGCTGTACCAGCGCGGCGACCGTATCGACCGCGTTACCGTCGCCAACGAGTTGATGAAGCAGAACCAGCTCGAATCGGTGGACGGTATCACGTACCTGGTCTCGCTGGACGAAGGCCTGCCCACGCTCGCCAATCTCGAAAGCTACGTCGGCATCGTCAAAGACAAAGCTATCCTGCGCCGCATCATCTTTACGTCGCGCAATCTCATCGACCGCTGCATCATCGGCGAAGAAGAGCCCGACCAGATCCTGGCCAGCGCCGAAGAGAGCCTGCTCAAGCTGGGCGACACGCGGGCCGCCGATGCGCTGGTAAATCCCAAGCAAATCCTGGATGAATTCGACGGCGGCATCAACGCCTTTCTCGATCCCAGCAAGCGCATCAAAGGCCTGAGCACCGGCTTCCTGAAACTGGACGAAATGACCGGCGGCCTGCACGAGGGCGAATTGGTGATCCTGGCCGCGCGCCCCTCCATGGGCAAAACGGCGCTGGCGCTTAACATCGCGCAGCACGTCGCAATGTTCCCGGAAAAGAAGCAGACCGTCGCGGTATTTTCGCTCGAAATGTCGCGCGAATCGCTGCTTACCCGCATGATTTGCGCGGGAGCGCGCGTGGATCAGCAGAAATTCCGCGCCGGTTATTTGAATCAGGACGAGCGGCGGCGTCTGGCCCGCAGCGCTTCCGATCTGGTGCAGGCGCCTCTCTTCATCGACGACACCTCCGGCACGCACCTCATGGACATTCATGCCAAGCTGCGCCGCTTGAAGAGCGAGCACGGCCTGTCGCTGGTTGTGGTGGATTATCTGCAATTGATGAGCGGCCGCGGCCGCTTCGAAAATCGCAACCAGGAAATCAGCACCATTTCTCGCGGCCTCAAGCTGCTCGCCAAAGAGTTGAAGGTCCCCATGCTGGTGCTGTCGCAGTTGAGCCGCGCTCCCGAAACGCGCCCCGGCGATCATCGCCCGCAATTGAGCGACCTGCGCGAATCCGGCTCCATCGAGCAGGACGCCGATCTGGTCTCGTTCATTTTCCGGGAAGAAGTTTACAAGCCCGACCGCGAAGACCTGCGCGGCATGGCCGAGCTGCTCCTCGCCAAACAACGCAACGGTCCCACCGGCCGCGTAAACCTGGTCTTCCTCAGGGAATTTACGAAATTCGAAAACCGCACTAACGACCTGGGCGGCGACGATTCGCTCCCGGAATAATCGCAGACGAGTGCGCGGCGTGCGCTAGCGGGCTGTGTCGAAGCCGGCTTCAACATGGTCGCGGCTGGAATCGAGCACTTGCGCGGCCGTTGTCGCCTAACACGCGGAATCATACTGAGCCGTGCGCGTAAGCAAGCGCAATCGTCGGGATAAACCGGCGTGCAGTCGGGGATGAAAGAGCCCCACGAGAAAGGAGTAGCGAACCATCTTGACCTCGAGTCTTGCGCTGGGTGCCGCGAGGTGCCGGGTGAAGCGTAGACAGAGGCATCGACGGGCCGGGAATTGAGCTTCGAAAAACGCAATTCGGGCGCCGACCGTGTGCTTGTAACGGGAAGGCCACACTGGCGGGAACGCAAACGCGATGCTTTGGTCAGGCCCGGCGTAGTCCAAGAGCCAGGAGCACGTCGAGAAACTGCACGCGCGAGAACCGAGAGACCTCGCCGGCATCCGGGGCCAACCAGCCAGCGGATCGGCACGGGAAAACGGCCACACTAAATACACAGACGATCTGTTTCATAGGAACACACCTTTTCCTTGAACCTCTGATGAGGATCTCCTTGTAATACCTAAACTTACGGACCGAGGTCTCCCGATTCCGAGAGATAGCATATCATAAGCCGGGGCCCCGAATCCAGGTTTGGCATCAAAAAGATATAAAGACGCCCATGGTGAAAATTCCAGAGCCGCCGGCCGCTCATCGATCATGAACGCACGCGGCGTTGTCAAAAAGACTGAGGGTTTGGCTCAAGCCGGTTCGCCTGCCCGCGGTGATCGGAGCTCGCGAGGGCGCGGCCCCGACACGGTCGGCCGGGGGTGGCTCAAGGGACCTCAGACTCAGCACGAGCACGTCAATAACGGCTTCGCACTCTCGGCCAAACGCTGGGGAAATGCGCTGCGACGCCAGTCTCTTAGAATTGTTATAAGATCCCTGCTGCGCTCCCCCACACTGGCGCCCAGCAACTCGATAAAATAAGACGGGTCACATCGGAGGATTCGTTTATGCGCAAGGAGCACGAAAAATGAGCGCGATCACACTCAAAGTGAACGGCAGTACCCACACGTTGGATATCGAGCCAGGCACACCACTGCTCTACATCCTTCGCAACGACCTTGGTCTGCAGGGGCCGCGATTTGGTTGCGGACTTGGCCAGTGCGGCGCGTGCACAGTGATCGTGAACGGCTCAGCGATTCGGTCGTGCATCACGCCGGTCTCATCCGTGAAAGCTGAAATCACAACGCTAGAAGGAATCGCTAAGGGGGGTAAACTTCACTTGCTGCAGCAGGCCTGGATCGACGAACAGGTCCCCCAGTGCGGGTTTTGCCAGAACGGGCAGCTCATGACCGCCAAGGCCCTGTTGGATAAGATTCCGAATCCAAGCGATGCGCAGATTCGCGAGGCAATGAACGGCGTGCTGTGCCGCTGCATGACGTTTTACCGGGTGCAAGCCGCAATCAAGCGCGGCGCGAAGGCAATCTCGGACGCGCGGCAAGCGCAAAAAACGAAGGTGACCGCATGACCCCCTTAAACGGCATTCCCCAGGAAGTGGAACAGGAACTGGAGAAGTGGAACGTCACTCCCTCGCGCAGGGAGTTCCTCAGGAACGCTGGTATGTTCGCCGTGACATTCAGCGTCGCGGGCGCGGCCGCTTCATTCGTGCCTGAGGCGAAAGCTCAGACTGCCGATGCCAGTGCCGGTCCGTATCCCGACCCCGACTTCCGCCAGGTGGATTCGTGGATTGTGATTCATCAGGACGACACTGCGACCTTCTACGTCGGCAAGACGGATTGCGGACAAGGCACGGGGACAGCCTTCCGGCAGATCATGTCGGACGAACTGGACTTCCCCTACGAGAAGACCACCTGCATCATGGGTAGAACGGATATCACTGTCGACCAGGGCGGCTCCGGGGGTTCGACCGCGATGGAACGCGATAGCTGGCCCATGCGACGCGTTGCGGCCGAGGCACGAAGAGTATTGCTCGAGATGGCGTCCACAAGGCTGGACGCGCCTGTCGAGCGGCTGAGTGTGAGCGAAGGAGCGATTACCGCGACGGGTGATCCTTCGAAGCGTGTCACCTACGGGCAACTGATCGGTGGAAAGAGATTCAACATCCCGGTGACGGGGAAAAATATCAACGTCATTACCGGCGTGGCCGCTGTTAAGCCGGTACAGGCGTTCAAAAATGTCGGCCAGTCCCCCAAACGCTACGACATTCCCGCCAAGGTGGACGGCTCGCTGAAATGGGCGGTGGACGTCAAGCTGCCCGGCATGGTTCACGCCCGCAATGTGAAGCCGCCGTTCGCTGGGGCCAAGCTCATCAGTATCGATGAATCGTCCGTGCGGGACCTGCCGGGGTTCGTCAAAGTGGTTAGCAAGGGCAACTATGTCGCCGTGGTTTGCGAGCGCGAAGAGCAGGCGATCAACGCATCCAGGCGGCTGAAGGCGAATTGGGAAAAGCCGGCCACGGCGCCTTTCCCGTCATCGGAAGACTTGTTTCAATACATGCGGGGCGCAACGCCCACAGCGGTGGCTAATCCGATCGTGGTGGGAAACCCGGACGCGGCCTTCGCTGGCGCGGCAAAGATTATCGAAGCCGATTACGAGATTCCGTATCAGGGACACACCGCATTCAGCCCGGCCCACGCCTTGGCGGATCCGTCGAATGGCCTGATGACGATCTATTCGAACGATATGAAGTCCTATGGAATGCGAACGGGCGTCGCCACTTTTCTGGGAATGCCCAGGGACAAAGTGCGGGTCATCTGGATGGAAGGCCCGCAGGGGTTCGGGCGCACGGCCGCCGATGATGCGGGATTCGAAGCGGCTTATATTGCGAAGGAGATTGGCCGGCCGGTTCGCATGCAGTGGATGCGGGACGAAGAGACGGCCTGGGACACCAAGGCCCCAGCTTTTGCCGTTAAGGTGCGCGGGGGGTTGGATGCCGCGGGGAACCTTGTGGCATACGAATATCACGCCCGTGCCGCCGACCACAATCACGTGGGCTATAACGAGCCCGATACAGTATTGATCGCTCAGCTCATGGGATCGAGGCGGGAGAAACCCGCATCGGGCAGTTCCGAAGTGCCGGCGGAAATGTACGCTATCCCGAATCGCCGCATGTCCAGGGACGTGGTGAGCCTGCCGCTGGTCTGGGAAACGCCGGTTCGTACAGGCAATTTGCGCGATCCCAACGGTCCCCAGTCGACCTTCGCAGCCGAGTCTTTCATCGACGAACTGGCCGCGGCCGCGAAAGCCGACCCGGTGGAATTTCGCATGAAGCTCCTCCAGGCGAGCACGACGGACGATGCCGGTTTCAAGCGGGCCCGGTCCATTGCGGCTGTCAAGGCGGCAGCCGAAGCTTACGGTTGGGATGCGCGGCCATCACCAAAGCCAGTTGCATCCGGAGACATCGTGACCGGGCGCGGTTTCGCGTACGCATTCCGCGGACACACCATTGCCGCGGAGATCGCCGAGGTAGAGGTGAACCGCGCCACCGGTCACGTCTGGGTGAAGCGGCTGGTCTGCGCGCACGACTGCGGGCTGGTGATTAACCCAGAGGCGCTTCGCCACACCGTAGAATGCGCGATGCTGCATTCGCTGAGCCGGGCGCTTTATGAAGAGGTGCAGTTCAATACGGAGAAGGTCACGAGCGTGGATTGGGTATCGCATCCGAGCCTTCGGCATGCCGACAGTCCCGCCAGGATCGACGTTGTACTGTTGAACGGAGATCCAAATCCGAACCGGCCCGACCTTCCTCCCTATGGGGGCGGCGAGACGGCGTGTAAGCCACTCATGGCAGCGGTCGCGAACGCGATCCACGATGCGACCGGCGTTCGGCTCCGCAGAGTTCCCTTCCGGGACGCGCGAGTACTTGCCGCGCTCAACGCCGCGCGCGTCTGACAACCGCGCTGGCCAAAGATTCGGGCGTCATTGTGGGACCCGCCGCAGGTGTGTTCGCGATGAATGCTTCTTCTATTAACCCGGTGCCTGGACACCGACACCCTATTTCGTTTATACCTTGACAGGCATATGCTCCTTGCAGTATATAAAGAGGGTGGAATCCGTTTTCGAAGTTATTGCGGAGCCGAACCGCCGGGCGATATTGAGCCTCCTGGTGTCGTCACCGCGGTCGGTTGGAGAAATGGAGCGTCAGCTTCGTATGCCGCAGCCGACCGTGTCAAAGCACCTGCGAGTGCTGCGCGAGGCCGGCTTCGTGGAGTCCACGATTGACGCCCAGCGCCGTCTCTACCGGCTGAAACCTGAACCACTGCGGGAGGTGGATTCCTGGCTCGCTCCCTTCCGCCGGTTCTGGTCCGCGCATGTAGATGCTCTCGAGCGCCACCTGGACCGCATGGATCACATGGATCAACCAACATCAACGAAGAGGAAGACATCCAGAAAACAACGCGGCCCCAACCGCGAAAAAGACAAAGGAAAGACGAAATGAAAATCAAATTAACCAGCCTGTACGTGGACGACCAAGACAAAGCCCTGCGCTTCTATACGGAGGTACTGGGCTTCGCCAAGAAGGCCGATTTCAGTAACGGCCCATTTCGCTGGCTGACGGTGGCCTCGCCCGAAGAGCCGGACGGCACCGAGCTTCAACTGGCGCTGAACAACAACCCCGCCGCCAAAGCGTATCAGCAGGCGATTTTTCAGCAGAGCCAGCCCGCGGCAATGTTCTTCACCGATGACATCAAGGGCGACTACGAGCGGATCAAGCTCCGCGGCGCCCAGTTCACGATGCCGCCCACCGACGTGACCGCCTCGACCATTGCGATGCTGAACGACACCTGCGGCAACCTCATTCAGCTCATCCAACTGGCACACTACTCACACTGAGGAGAAGAAGATGACCGATCGCGAGCGGTACACACCGGGTCCGGCCAGCGCCGCGGAGGTGCGTAAGGACGGAGAGAAGTGGACGCTCATTCTAGTGAGAGAACTGCGCCACTCGCCGGAAAAAGTCTGGCAAGCGCTAACCGATCCGGCGCATCTGCGCGAATGGGCTCCCTTTGAAACCGCCGGGAGCCTAGGTACGGTTGGAACGGTGAAGCTCACCTGGATGGGAACGCCCACGCCGCTCGAAACAATCGTGGCGCGCGCCGACGCTCCAGAGGTGCTGGAGTACGGCGATATCCGGTGGGAACTCGAAGCCGTCGGTGGCGGCACGCGACTGACGCTGTGGCACAACATCGACCGCCGATTCATCTCGTGGGGCGCCGC
>Ga0302324_100020532_pt1 | contig 12916 bp, 10 predicted proteins | sample Palsa_T0_1_FD_201949 | JGI IMG/M metagenome (GOLD analysis project Ga0302324, IMG submission 201949) | Peat permafrost microbial communities from Stordalen Mire near Abisko, Sweden - Palsa_T0_1 | ecosystem: Environmental > Terrestrial > Soil > Palsa > Peat permafrost | place: Sweden: Abisko...
TCACTCACTGTCACTGCCGGTCACAAAAGTGGAAATGGCGGAGAGAGGGGGATTCGAACCCCCGATACGGCTTTTGGCCGTATAACGGTTTAGCAAACCATCGCCTTCAGCCACTCGGCCATCTCTCCACCGCCAACAGTGAAACGCCCGCCCGTCCGCCACTCAAGCAAAATCCGTTGGTTAATTGCCGGTTGAGCCGCTAGATTTCCGCCGCGGATGAAAAAATACCTGCACGTCATTGGTATCGGGATCCAGAGCAACCTGACGTATCGCTTCAATTACCTGACGCGAACGCTGTTCAGCTTCATTCCGCTGTTCGCCATGCTGTCGCTGTGGCGCACGATTTACGCGAAGAACGGCGACGGCCATGCGCTCTCGGGCTACACCGAGGCACAGATGATTTTCTATTACATGATGGTGGCCATCGTGGATATCTTCACCGCCGTCAACGAGGACGACTGGCAGATCGCCGCCGACATCCGCGAGGGCAACATCAGCCAGTTCCTGCTCAAGCCCGTGGATTATCTCTGGTACCGGCTCTGCCTGTTTTTTTCCGGGCGCGTGACGTTTGTGATGATGGCGTGCGTGCCGCTGGCAATTTTTGTTTTCTGCTTCCGCGATTATTTTGTGACGCCACCCAATGTCGCCGCACTTACCGCCTTTATTTTCTCGCTCCTGCTCACGGCATTGCTGCAATTTTTCCTGTCCTACTCAATGGCGTTGCTGGCGTTCTGGGTGCTGGAGATCTCCACGTTCATCTTCATCCTGTTCGCGTTTGAATATCTTGCCAGCGGCCATCTGTTTCCGCTGGGCATGCTGCCGCCCGCGCTACAGCACGCGCTGGCCTTCACGCCGTTTCCCTCGATGCTTTACGTTCCCATCAGCATCTACATGGGTAAAATTTCCGGCCACGGCATTGCGCTCGGCCTGCTCACGCAACTCCTCTGGGTGGTGATGATGTATGCGCTTGCCCGCTTCATGTGGCGGCGCGGCATCAAAAAATATTCCGCGTTTGGCGGATGACCGGGAGAAAACTTTGATTCCGGCGCAATTGTTGCTGACATTGCGTCCGTGCTGCGCACAAAAATTGCCATTGCGATTGTCCTGCTCTTGCTGCTGGAGGAGTTTTGCCTTTCACCGAAGGCAGGGGCGCAGACCGCCGTGACAGTTTCGTTTACCACGAACAACCCGACGCCGCTCCATCCCGGATTTGCCGGTTTCAACACCGAGATGCTGGCGAGCGCGGTGGAGTTTTATGATACCAATTTCCAACAAATGGCCGCGACGCTTTCACCTGGCTGGCTGCGGTATCCGGGCGGAGCGTTGGAGGACGCCTTTGCATGGACCAGCGGGTTGACCATGACCAATGTGATTTCTGAATTTCCGCCAACTGAACAAATTCTTTTGAACGACACGGTGAAGCCATTGGGCGGCAAGGGCGGGGCGCTTTTCAGTGATTTCGGGGCGATGTGCGCGAACGTGGGCGGCCCGAAGATTGTCGTTTGCTTTAACGGCTACACGGACACGACAAATTCCGCCGCCGCGCTTGCCGGATATGCCCTAACCAATCACATCCCAATAGCCGCCTGGGAATTGTGCAATGAGCCCTATGTCATGACCGGCAATGGCGCCGGCGATTTTTTCCTGAACGCGACGAATTATGTCGCCAAAATGAAACCTTACCGGGATGCCATCAAGGCGGTTGATTCCAACGCGGTCGTGGCGATTTATTTCAACGACGCCGGTGTTGCGGAACCCGATATCTGGGACATTGACTTGTCCAATTACTCTGACAAATATTGGGATGCCGTCGTGTATCATCATTACCCGATGTTGCCCACGAGCGGCGTACCGTTCCCTGATTTGATGGCCTTGGACAACTGGCAACTGGCCAGCAACACGACCGACCGCGTGCTTAACTATCTGATGCCGCAGAACAACCCCGGCGTGACTTTTCTCATCACGGAATTTGCCCCCTGCAATGGAAACGGGTTGGGCGGCGAAAATCCGCCCAGTACCACGCTTTATGGCGGCATTTATGCCGCGGAATATATGCTACGCATGTCCACCATTCCGCAAATGAGCTTCGTCGGGTCATCTCAAGTGCTCGATCAAAACGGCATTGACGAAACCAACTTCAATTTTCAAGCCGTCACAACCGCCTACGACGAAGGCTGGACGACCAACACCACCGGTTTGAATTTTGGCTTTTATTTAAGTGCGCAGGTTTGCGGAGAAGCTGTGGCGGATTGGGCGTTGAAGCGATCCATGGCGGTCTATGCCACGACCGTCGGTAACAACGGACCAACCGTGGCTATCGTAACCAATGGCAGCGCAACCATTCCGGCCATTTTCGCGCAGGCGTATCAAGGCGGCAACGGTAAACGCTACGTCGTGCTCACGAACAAAGGCGCTACCAACGCACCGGTGCAAATCGTCCAGGACGGCTTCGTGCTGACCAATCAATTTCTCGAAACCTTCGTCACCGGCACTAATCCAAGCGCGACCAATGCGCCTCCGCCAAATAGCACCATCCAAATCCAATCGCAATTGACGAACAATCCGGTCACAATTCCGGAGTATTCGGTGGTGCGGCTGGAATGGACAGTCTTCAACGTGCCGCGGCCTTCACTGTCCATCACAACATCCAATTCAACCCAGAATCTCGCATGGGCCGGACTCACCAATGTGACGTACACCGTGCAAGGCGCGACCAATTTGTTGTCAACTTGGGCGACGCTGGGAAGCCTTGCCAACACCCGGACGAATTTTAGTTTCACCAACTGGAATTCCGGCGCGCAGCAATTCTACCGGCTGACCGTTCCGTGAGGCGTCCGCCAACGAGCTTCATGTGGTGGCGGCATCAAAAAATACACGGCGCTCAGGTGATTAATTCATCCGTTCAAACTGATGCGGCTTCGGAGAAGCCTAACTGGGCTTGCCTGCATTTGGTGTCATGGTAATTTTAGCTGGAACGATGAACGTCAAACGCTACCTCACCATTTATGCCGCGCTGTGGAAAAATTCCGTGGCGCGGGAGATGTCGTTCAAGGGCAATTTCATTTTGTGGATTGCGGTGGAACTGCTCTGGTTCGCGTTGCAGTTATGCTTCGTCAGCGTCGTCTTTTCGCAAACGAATTCCGTCGGCACCTGGACACAATGGCAGATGGTGTTGCTCGTCGGTGCGAGCAATTTTATCCAGCAGGTCTACCAGGCGTTCTTTCTCGTGAACTGCACGAACCTGTCCGAACTCGTCCGCACGGGCAGGATGGATTTCCTGCTGCTGCTGCCCATCAACACGCGCTTTATTGTCTCGCTGCGGCAGGTGGACTTGGGCGGGTTCGTTAACGCGCTCTTCGCCGTGGCCGTCATGATTTTTGCGGCGGGAAAATTAAATCTGCACCCGACCTTCGCGCAGCTCGCGGGCTTCGGCGCGTTGTGCGTCGTGGGAATCTTGATTCATTACTCGCTCATGTTCATGCTGGCAGCCATCAGCTTCTGGACGGTGCGCGCGCAGGGCATCGTGTGGGGCTACTATAATCTGTTCAACATCGCGCGGATGCCGGACGAGGCGTTTCGGGGCGCGTTCAAGGCGGTGTTCACCTTCGCGCTGCCGGTGCTGCTCGTGTCCAATGTGCCAGTGCGCGTGCTGGCGGACAAACTGGTCTCACTCGAAGGCCTGCTGGTGCTAATCGGCCTGGGCGTGGTCTGGGCGACGATTTCGGAATGGTTCTGGCGGATTTCCGTCCGCCGCTACACGAGCGCGAGTTCATAAAAATAATTTTCCCTGCTTGCGATTCGCCGTGCGCTTCGTAAATTCTCCGGCGCCCGATCATGAATTATAAAATATCCAGACGCGCCGCATCATTGTCGCCCTCTCTCACCCTGGCCATTGACGCGAAAGCCAAGGCGATGAAAGCCGCCGGCGAAGACGTTGTCGGCTTCGGTGCAGGCGAACCGGACTTCGACACGCCGCAGCATATCAAGGACGCCGCCGCCAAGGCGCTCGCCGCCGGGTTCACCAAATACACGCCGAGCGCAGGCATCCCGGAATTGCGCGAAGCCATCGCCGCCAAATTTTTGCGCGAGAACGGCCTGATTTACAAACCGTCACAGATCATCGTGAGCTGCGGCGGCAAACATTCCTGCTACAACGTGATTCTCGCGACCTGCGAGGAAGGCGACGAAGTCATCATCCCTGCCCCGTATTGGTTGAGCTATCCCGAAATGGTCAAGCTTGCAGGCGCGAAACCGGTGATTCTGGAGACGACGGACAAGACGGAATTCAAAGTTACGCCGGCGCAATTGCGCGCCGCCATCACGCCGAACACGCGCCTGTTCATTTTGAATTCGCCGAGCAACCCGACCGGCTCCGTTTATACGCCCGAAGAAGTGAAGGCGCTCGGCGACGTCTGCGTGGAAAAAGACGTCCTCATCATGAGCGACGAGATTTACGAGCACCTGCTTTATGATGGCACAAAAGTGAAAAGCGTCGCCAGTTTTTCGCCGGCACACTACGACCACACCATCATCGTCCACGGTTTCGCGAAGGCGTATTCGATGACCGGCTGGCGGCTCGGATTTCTTGCCGCGCCCGAACCGATCGCCAGCGCGATTGATGCCGTGCAAAGCCACAGCACGAGCAACCCGACTTCATTCGCGCAAAAAGGCGGCGTCGAGGCGCTGAACGGCCCGCAGGATCATCTGCCCGTCTGGCTTGCGGAATACGACAAACGTCGCCGCTACGCGCATGCGAAGTTGAACAGCATTCCCGGCATCAGCTGCGTGAATGCCAGGGGCGCATTTTATCTGTTTCCCAATATTTCCAAGACCGGGCTCAAGTCTGCGGAGTTCTGTGCGAAATTGTTGGAGCAGGAAAAAGTCGCCGCCGTTCCCGGCATCGCGTTCGGCGCGGATGATTACATCCGCTTGAGCTACGCGACCAGCATGGCGAACATCGAAAAAGGTTTGGATCGCATCGAGCAGTTTTGTGAAACGCTCGTGAAGTAATTTGCCATGAGCAATTTCAGCATTGGTGACAAAGTGGTTTGTGTGGACGACAAATTCCCGCCGGACATCAGCAAGCTTTACGACGCGCTGCCGGTAAAGGACACCACCTACGTCGTCCGCGACATCCGGCTGGGCATCAACCTGACGCTGGAAGGTGACGTGTCCGTGCTGCTCATCGGCCTCGTCAATCCGAAGGCCGATTCCAAGGCCGGATTGGAGCGCGGCTTCCGCGCCGACCGTTTCCGCCCGCTTGACGAACTGCTCAACCAGCAGAAAGTCGGTGAACCGGAGGAAGAAAAAAAAGAACTGCTTCAGCCGGTTGAAGCGTGACGGTTGCCTTTGTGCGGCTATTTCAAAAAATCCCGCTGCAACAACCGCATCAGTTCATCCACGGCCAGCATCAGTTCGCCGCGACGTTCCGTGTCGGTTTCGTGGTCGGACAAATCCATCGGTGCGTTCATTGCCTCCGCGTAACGCTTCGTCATGGCCAGCCGCTCGTCGTTCTGTCCAAGCTGACGCAGCAGGACGCGCACTTTTTCCGCCTGCCGTTTCGTTTGGGCAATGGTCTTCAATGCCGCGTCCGCTTCCAGCCCGCCAGCTTGAACGCGCCTTAACAAACCGCATTCAAACGTCCGGCAACGCTTCGGCCGGTCGGTGTAAATCCCGCAAAGTTTGCCGTCGAAGCACGCGCACGGCTGGGCGAACGCCAGCTTCCCACGCCCTTTTTTCTCCAGTGTCAGACCTAGTTTCGCCAATCGCCGCGCATCATCACCCGCGCGCAACTCCACGTCCGCGAACAGCACGCCGTTGCAGCACAGCCCGCAATTCGGGCAGAGCCTGGAAACGGCGTCGGATGGTTTGCCTGCGCTCATCGCCATAGCTTACATGGCAGGCATCAGACGGCGAATTTTTTGCATTGCAATTTGACCAGATGGTGGGTAGAACGCTTTCGTCAGAATCAAACGCAAACAAACGAGGCCAAATCCCGCATTTCGCATGAAAACCAAACTTGCCTGCGCGGTCGTCGGACTGGCTTTGCTCGCCGGCCTCACGCAAACCGCGCGCGCGGCGGTGAATTTCACCATCACGCCGTCCACGGTCAGCAACACTTACAGCGGCATCATCACGTTTCAAGTCACCGGACTGACCAACAACGGCGACACGGTCGTCGTGCAGAAATTTCTTGATGCCAACACCAACGGCGTGATTGATGCCGGAGACCTTTTGTGGCAGCAGTTCACCCTGACGGACGGGACGAACTTTGTGATCGGCGGCGTTACGAACATCAATGTTCCCGGCGACACGGACGGCACGGCCAACGGCACAATCACAGCGAAGCTGTATTTGCAGCCGGATTTTGCCCAGACCATTACCGGCAACTATCTGTTCAAGCTGTCAAGTCCGGGCGGTCATTTTGCGCCGGTCACGAATTCGTTCACGGTCACGAATTTCGCCTACGCGCAGAAATTCACCGGCACGGTGGCCGTGCCCGATGCCGTTGTCATCCTGTTTGACGGCTCGAACCAGAACCTGAACACCGTCGGCGGCGTGGTGGCGAACAATGCCGGCCTTTACTCGATCCCCGCGCCGGCGGGAACTTATCTGCTGGCGGCGTTCAAGACTAATTTTGTGGCGGACACAACGGCGGCGGCGAACCTGGTTCTGGGCACCGGCGTGACCTTCAACACCAATCTGAATCTCATTGCCGCCACGCAAAGCATTTCCGGGCAGGTGGTGGATGCCAATAATTCCAGCATTGGCCTGCCGGGGCTTATACTACCGGTGGAGACGCAGAACGGCCTGCTGGGAATCGGCTTCACGGACACCAACGGCAATTTCACCGTACGCGTGACTGCCGACCAATGGCAGATTCAAGGCGACAGCGCCGCCGTGGCTTTGCACGGTTATCTTGAACTGCAAAACGGCCCGGTGGTGGACACCACGACCGGCAGCGTGGCGGGCGTGAACAGCCAGTTGCCCAGGGCCACGGCCCTGTTTTATGGCACGGTCAAGGACAGCCTCGGAAATCCGCTGTCGGGACCGGTCGCCGTGGAAGCCATAGACTACAATGGTCTGTATGTCGCCGACGGTTTCACGGATACGAACGGATATTATGTCACCGGTGCGCTGGGCGGACTGGGTGCCGGCGATCCCTGGCAGGTGCAGGTGGACAACTCAAGCAGCTACCCGAATTACATCTTTTCACAACCGGCATTTGATGAAAATGGCAACGGCACGAACATCAATGCCGGGCAAACCGTGCTCGCGAACATCACCGCCCTCCTCGCGACCAATCATATCAGCGGCAACGTCTCGGCCAACGGCACGAACATCGTCGGCGTGGGCGTCTACGCCTACGCGACCGTCGGCGGCGTGGACTACAGCACTTATGCCGACGCCGACAACAATGGCGATTACTCGTTCAACGTGGCCAATGGAAGCTGGAACGTCGGCGTCAATCAAAATGGCGGTGACGATAGTCTGGATGGGATTCTCGGCGGCGGCAACTACCAGCCGCCGGACGAACAAAGCGTCACCATCAACAACGACAATGGCATGGCGGATTTCACCGTTCAAACCTGCGACGGCGTTCAGATCATCACCACCTCGCCATTGCCGCCCGCGCAGCAGGGAAATTATTATTCCATCCAGCTTGAAGCCGCGTCCTGCAACAACAATTTCACATGGTCGGTGAACGACCCGGCGGATTTTCCGCCCGGTCTGACGCTGTATTCAGGCGGCCCAATCAATGGCACGCCCACCACGAACGGCCTGTTCAATTTCTCCATCCATGTGGATGACGGCAGCGGACACGCGGCGGACACAAACTTGTCGTTGACCGTCGCGCCGATGGCATCGCCATTGGTCATCACCAATATTTCGTTGCCAAACGGCAACGTCGGTGTGGGCTACAGCGCGCAGCTCGGCGCGACCGGCGGCCAATCGCCTTATACTTGGGCGCCGGTTTCCGGCAATCCGCCGCCGGGACTACTGCTCAATACCAACGGCCTCATCTCCGGCACGCCCACCACCAATGGATTGTTTAGTTTCATCGTCCAGACGACAGACTTTAATTCCACCATTACGAACAAGGTTTTCGGCATCATCGTCAACCCCAAGCCCGTTTTAAGCCTGGCAAACTGGCTCACAAACCAGTTCAGGATGCAACTTTCCGGTGGCAGTAATCAGAATTACACGGTTCAGGTGTCCACCAACCTCGGTGCCGGCAACTGGGCCACGCTGTTAATCACCAACAACCCGGCGACCAATTCCTATTACCTGACCGATCCGAACGCCACGAACAAACAGCGCTTCTATCGCATTTTGATTGGGCCGTGACCGCCGCCCCGCCGGAAGTGTCATCTCCAATAGCCACGGATGTAGACATGCACGCCGTTGCGATATTCGTAGCGGTGCGACACCCAGACGGCACCCGGATGCGGTGGGTAAGCCCAATGACCCTGTGCCCACACCCAATGACCGCGCCAGACCCAAGCTCCGCCGACCCAGACATAATTTGGACCCGGCGCGATCGTCTCTGTTTCGAAAATCATCGGCGGTGGCGCTTCAGTGACCACGACTTCCTGGCTGGCCGGTGGCGGCCCCTGCTCATAAACCACCCGTTCACGCGTCACACATCCGCTGACCAGCAATGAACCGGTCGCAATCAGTAGAATCAACAATGGGAATTTTTTCATATGCACAGTTTGACGACCGGCAGGCAGAAGATATTCATTAAATTAAAAAATCATCCGGCAAAAAGCCCGGCGCGGGGATTTTCAACGGGACGGCGGATGATTCCCCTGCTCCATCCGAATGGGATGGTCACGGTTGGCGTGGCTGATAGATGTGGGTCACGATTCTATAAGTGCTGTGCGCCGCCGCAACTACGGCGTTGGCAGGTTCCGGCAACTCTGAAGATGAGCCGGACTTGTAAAGCCGGTAGAATTTTTGGGTGTTGGTGGTCACTAGCACCGCCGGGTTGGTTGCGCCGGTGGTGGAGAATGCCCAGGTACCAACCACGAGGTTTGTGCGTTCCTGCAACACATAGCCGGTGGCCTTGTTGTTCCAGGAGAGGGTGAACTGGTTCGCGGCGCTGCGCGCAATCTTGAGTGACGGTTTGGTGACCGGCGGAGCCGCCAGCGTCCAGCCGACGACATCAAGGATGGTCCGCTCGCTGACGCCCAAATCTTGAAACGACCCGGGAGTGCCATAGGCGTCCTGTACCTGCGGGTAGTAGTTCGTCACGCCGATCACCGGCAACCAGTAGGCGCCATCGCTCCACCAGTCGCCATAATCACCAACCCCATCATTGTTGTAGCGCGCGACCAGGTTGGTTCCATCTGCGGAAAAATAGACGTTGTCGCCGCTGGTAGTGTAGCTGCGGACAAGGTTAGTCGTAACAAGGATAGTCGTGTAACGGAACAGATCAGCCGGAGAAATTTCGGTGGCGTCTGGCAAATCGCTGGAGATTCCCAAGACCTCGTCCATTTCATGTTCCAGCACCGACGGTAGATCGTAATTATCGGGATTGGCGGGTGGGCGGGTGAAGTTCATCAACGACATGGCACAGCTTACCGTGGAATCGAAACCATCGGAACCATAACCCGAATCCAGTCCCAAAAGTCTGGCCAGTGGCAGAGTGAGGACGATTTGGGTGCCCCCGACGACCGGATCCCTGGTACTGTTCGGCAGCTTGCTGAGGGCATTCGTGTCCGTGATGCTCCGGGCATGGCTTTTCAAAGCGGAAAGAAAAGCTGGGTAAGAATAATCGCCTATCCAAGTGGAGTTTTCCCCGAGTCCCACGCTTTCATCTTCCACATATCTGATCTTCACCGTCACGTTGTCAGTGATGTTGGATTCCATGACGCCGATGGCATAATAGATGTCGTTCTCGATGGCGGCGGCGTTGGCGTCACCCGTGATCGAGCTGTCGAACGTCGGCACGATGGTGAGGCTAAAAGCCGGGCCGGCGATGCCGCAGGCCGTGATGACGGACAACAGTTTTGTCAGATGCCTGGTCATTTTGACTTAAAAGGATTACCCGTCCAAATCGTTTTCAGATGAACGCGTGAAGCACTATCCATGCCTACACAATAGCTGTTGGAAACCTGGACTTAATTCTTCAATGCTGATTTCAGAATTCATCGTCGAATTATTAGAAGCTTTCCGCTTTGAACTGGAGAGAAATCAACCTTCTTCGCAATCGGTTATTATCGCCATAAATGTTTCGGGTATTTCCGCTGCAACTCGGATTTTACTTTTGGATAATGCTCGCGCCAGAAACTCGCGAGGTCCTGCGTCACTTGGACCGGCTTCATGCCCGGCGTCAGGATGTGGACCGTCACCGGCACGCGGCCCAACGCAATTTTTGGTGTCTGGTTCACGTCGTAGAGCTCCTGAATCCGTAGCGAGATGAACGGCGGCCGGCCATTTTCATAACTCACCTTCGGCGTGCGGCCGTTCGGCAGCGTGAGCCGCTCGGGCGCATGCTTGTCCAGCAGTTCGCGCTGCGCCTGCGAGAGCCACGACATCACGACCGGCTTCACTTCGCGCTCCTTGATGTCCTTGTAGCTCACCGCGCCGTGGCATAACTGTTCAATTATGGCTCTCTTGTCCTCGTCCGTGATGGCAGGCAACTGCAAATCTGCGCATTGCTGACATAGCAAGTTCAACCTTGCCAGCCATTGCTCGACGCTGTGATCCCAGTTCGGCAAGAGCAACCGCCCGGCTAAAATTTCTTCGGCGAGCAACCGCGCCGACGCATCTGCCGGTGGCGGATCAATGCGCTTCGCCGTCAGCGCCAGATCGCGGAAGCGCAACAATTCCGCCGCCAATACACGTTTCTGCTGCGCGTCGAACTGGAGGTGCAAATCGGACTTGATGTCATTGGGAAACAGTTCGCGCAGCCAGCCGGCTTCAATCGCCGTGGCGAGCGAGAGGATGGTGTTGACTTCGCGGTCGCGACCTTCAATCTCGCGAATCTCCGCCACGACCAGCAGCGGATTTTTTTGCACTACGCTATCGCGCGCCAGCACGCCGCGCCGACCGTGAACCAGTTCGCAGCGCAAAGTGCCCTGATCCAGCCGCCGCGCCACACGGTCGCTGAAACCGATGAGAATACACTTCTGCAACGCCTCGTCCTTGATTTCGCGCGGCTTTGTGTCGAGCCCTTCCTTTTCCGCGATGCGCAGAAATTGATCAAACAGCGGCCCGACTTGTTTTGCAGTGACGGCATGGATGCCCAGCTTGCGGCACGCGTCCACCCGAAATTGATTGTTGAAGGCAAAGCTCCATGCGCGCATTAGAATCCAGAAATCGGACGACGCCTTCTCACCAAGCAGGTCTTCGCGCGCGGAATCCACTTCCTTGCCGCAATTGCGCAGCAGCAGATCGCGTCCCTGCGTGAGCGCCGCAACGAGACAGGCCTGATGCACGCAGCCGTATTCCTGCGCCGCGAGCAGCATCCGCGCGTAACGCGGGTGCAACGGAAAGGCGAGCATCTTGCGACCGATTGGCGCGACACGGCCGGCATGATCCAGCGCGCCAAGATCCGTCAGCAGCTCCTCCGCGTGTGTCAGCGACATTTCATCCGGCTTTTCCAGCCAGCGGAATTTTCGCAAGTTCTCAACGCCCGACGCTTTCAACGTCAACACGACCTCGGACAAATCGAGCCGCTTGATCTCCGGCAATTCCTGCGCCGCACGATGCGCGTGTTCCTCGCGCGACCACAACCTCATGCACACACCCGGTGCGGTGCGGCCCGCGCGACCGGCGCGCTGGTCGGCGCTGGACTGGGAAATCTTGTCAATCAGCAGCGTGTTGATGCCCCGGTTCGTATCGTAGCGCGCCACGCGTGCGAGGCCGGAATCTATGACCAGCCGCACGCCATCAATCGTCAGTGACGTTTCGGCGACGTTCGTGGCCACGACGACCTTCCGCCTTTCGTAGCGCGCCACGGCGGCATCCTGATCGCGCGGCGGCAGTTCGCCATGCAGCGGCAGCAGGATAAATCCTTTCGCCTCCGACGTGTGGCGGATGGCTTCGATCGTCTGTGAAATTTCGAATCCGCCAGGCATGAAAATCAAAACGTCGCCTTCGCCACCGTTGCCAACATAATTTGAAAATGCTTCGGCCGCTTGCTCCCAGACCGGGCGCCTGTCCACATAGCCGGGCTCGGCGGCATATTCGAGTTCGACCGGAAACATGCGGCCGGCGGAGGCGAGGGTCGCGCAGGGCTTCAAGTATTGTTCCAGTTCCCCCGCATCCAAGGTGGCAGACATCACGGCGAGCATGAGATCGGGACGATGCTTTTCCTGCTGGTCAAGCGCCTGGGCGAGCGTGATGTCCCCATAGAGATGCCGCTCGTGAAACTCATCAAACAGGATGGCGGAGACGCCGGGCAGCAGCGGGTCGTCCATCATTTGCCGCAGCAAAACACCCTCGGTCACAAAACGGATTTTAGTCGTCGCCGACGTGACATTCTCAAAACGGATTTGATAGCCGACCTCCCCGCCGAGTTTCACGCCAAGCTCCTGCGCGACGCGCGATGCCAGCAGGCGCGCGGCCAGCCGGCGCGGTTGCAGGACGACCACCTGACCGTCGCCGAGCAAACCATGTTTCAAAAGCATCTGTGGCACCTGAGTGGATTTGCCGGAGCCGGTCGGCGCGGACAAAATCAACCGCCGGTCGGTTTTCAACCGGGCGATGAGGTCGCGCTCGATGTCATAAATAGGCAGACGTTCGGCCATGGGGCATGAAGATTAGCAGTTTGGCAGAAGTTGGAAAAACAAAAGCGAATCTGGTCACAAACCGTCTGCTCATAAAAACCCGATGTTACAAATTGGATTTGATGGATTTTCACATTGTAATTTCGCTGGTTCCGGCGTAAAAAAGGGCCTTAAGA
>Ga0302324_100020533_pt1 | contig 12915 bp, 8 predicted proteins | sample Palsa_T0_1_FD_201949 | JGI IMG/M metagenome (GOLD analysis project Ga0302324, IMG submission 201949) | Peat permafrost microbial communities from Stordalen Mire near Abisko, Sweden - Palsa_T0_1 | ecosystem: Environmental > Terrestrial > Soil > Palsa > Peat permafrost | place: Sweden: Abisko...
GATCGCCGTCACGTTACGGGCGCATCCAAGGCCGCATGAGAAAACAATCGTGAGCTTCCCTTTCAGCGGTGGAACACGTGGCGCGCGCGGCACGGTCTTTCCGCAGCGGCCGAGCAGCAGCGCTCTCAGCGAATCCATTCCCTTGTTCTTCATCGGCCGTAGCAGATTTGGCTTCTGGATTGCCCGCGAGGCGCGGGGGCGCACTGGCGGGGTATTCGTGTTCAGGGGGTCCGCGTTGCGGTTCGCGAACATCAACAGCGCGCCCGCCGGTTGCGCCACCATGCTTCTTAACGGGCGACTGGAACTCGATGTGGAAAACCAAGGCAACCCGTTAGCGGCGTGGCTCGTCCGGATTGCGTTTCGATTGAGCCATCTTATTCCGAAATATCCGCCTCCGCTTGCCATCGGGCGGCAGGATTTAGAAAAAGGAGAATGGCGATGATCCAGGCGAAACAAGTGGAGCCCCCTTCGTGGCTGCGGCCGCCCCTTTTTATGTTGGGTCAGGACTTACGTGGAAATTGGGTGGTGCAAGAGCAGAAAGGCGCGCGTGGCGGCCTGTTTGTCGACCGCGAGGCAGCGCTGCGTTTCATCCGAGCGGAAACTGGAAGGCAGCCGCGAGCCATCGTCATGGTCTCAGAGATTCTAGAACTCGACACCGGCTGCGAAAGTAATGCTATTGCTCGAGGCGATGCCGCTCCCAATTCTCGACCTTTGCGCCGAACCGGCTAAACGCGATGCGCACCGAGAAGAATTTTACGGACAAGATGAGAGCGGTTGCGGCGCCTGCGGGCGCATCCGGGCGCGCTCCGACGTCGACCCCCGCGATGCGCGGGTCGGGGTTTTGGCGACGATTGCGCGCGGCATTTGCCGATAATTACCGGCCTGAACAGCACTATATGCGCGGCCCTGGCCCCAAATGGCGAGCAACACACCGCGCGACTGCAACGACGCGCTAGCCTTGTCGTTCGGCCGATATCAATCCGGCTGATAAGGAAAAAGCCAAAAGCCGCGCAAAAATCCCTCCCGCTTATCGGCTTCGGGAACGGCTTTCGCCTCGCCGGTGCCAACGTTGAGGGTTTTCTCCGGAAGCGGCGTGGATCGATTCCACCAGCCGCCGCCGAGCGACTGATAAAGCGCGACCGTATCCGACAAGCGCGCAGCGCGAGCCTGCACGACCTGAATGGCTGCCTGTAGATAGGTTTGTTGCGCGGTGAGCAATATCAAAATATTGGCGTAGCCGGTTTGCATTTGCTGTTGCGCCAGATCAAAGCTGATTTTCGACGCGGTTTCGAAACCGCGGGCCGCCTTTAGCGCGTCGGCGTCGTTTTGCAGGGCGCGTAGCGCGTCGGTCACGTTTTGCACGGCGCCAATGACCGTGCCGCGATAGCTCCACGCCGCGGCGTTATAGTTGTCTCTGCTTTCCTGAAGCTGGTGGAAAAGGGTGCCGCCGTCGAACAATGTCTGCGTGGCGCTTCCCGCGACTGTGAAGAAGAGATTCTGCGGTGCGAGCAGGCCTGCCAGCGCCGTGTTCATGTAACCGACATTTCCGCTGATCGTGAAATTCGGAAGGATGTTGGCGACAGCGACGCCGATCTGTGCGCTCGCAGAATGTAATGTCTCTTGCGACGCGCGAATATCGGGCCTTTGCTCGATCAGCTGGGAGGGCAAGCTGACCGGGAGGTCGACCGGCAAATGCAGGTCGTCGAGCCTGAATGTCTCGCGCGGTTCCTCGCTGGTATAAGCACCCGCAAGGGCGGAGAGTAGGTCCCGGTTCTGTTGCAGCGCCTTGCGGAGCGGCGGCAATGTTGCTGCGGCCTGGGCTAGCGCCGCTTCCTGTAACGCCACCTCGTTGCGGTTAGCATAGCCGGTTTCCAACTGCCGCTTTAGAATGTCGAGCATCTTTGTGTTAATGCCGATAAGCTGATTGGTGGCGTCGATTTGGGCGCGGAGCGAGGCCTCGTTGATCGCAGCCACGGCGATGTTGGAAACGAGCGTCAGATAGGCCGCCTCGACCTGGAAGCGCTGATTATCGGCTTGGGCCCGCAACGATTCGACCGTGCGCCGATTGAGGCCCCAAACATCCAACGTATAGTTCACCTGTAGTTGTGCCGTGTGGAGCTGGTAGACAAGGTTATTGTTTACAGGGACCGGCGTTAAGGCTGACGAAGTTTGATTATAGGTCGGGTTGAAATTGCCCTCGACCAGCGGAAAGAACTTGCCCTCTTGCGCATAGACTGCCTGGTTGGCCGCGCGCAATGTCGCCATCGCCGATTGCAGGTTGGGATTATTATTAAGCGCGCGTTGGATCAGCGTGTTGAGCGCTTTCGACCGGAACAGCGTCCACCATTCCTGCGGAATGTCGCGGCCCTGCACGAAATGCTGTGGCTGTCCGGTTGGCGCATTGGCGGACGACGTTTGCGGCGCCAGGGACTCTTTGGTGTAGCGAGCCCCGTCGGGTGGCGCGGGGTGCAGGAAGTCAGGGCCGACCGCGCAGCCGCTCAAAATCGTTGCCGCCGCAAAAACGGCGGCAGCCTGGTTGAACCGCCTGAGCGACGGATCCGACATGAGCAATGACTAACAACTGATACTGAGGAACGACTGATGGCGGTAAAGCCCAGTCTTGTCTGCCATTATCGACAAAATGCCCCGCCGTGGCTGTGCTCGCACTGCCACAGTGCACATGATTCAGTGCGGATTACACTGATATCTTTCACAGTCGTGCCGGTGGTACCTGCGGCGCGAACGCGAAGCGCTGGCGCCATCGAGTTGTTCGATTTGCGACAGCAAGCATAGTCAGAAAATAGCGGCAGAAGCTTCGTGAGCCAGAAAATAGCGGCATAGAAGCTTCATGATAAGGTATTATCGAATCGCGCGGTGTGGCTGGAAACTCGTTAGAACCGCTCCAACTTCTTCCAGGCCATGAACTGTGACTAAGTCCTGTGATTAGTGACAGTAGACGCCCCGGTTGCGCGGTGCCCATCTGCCGAACATTTTGATTTATCTAGGTCGGTAAGCATGACGAACAGCCGTACAAGGGCACTGGTTGTTGTCGCCCTTATCGCGTTCGGGCTTGCCGGCTATGGCGCGTGGCGTTTGAGTGCGGGCTCGAGCCCCGAGCTCGGCGCCACCACCAGCGCCAATGCCGAGCAAAGCGCCGCGCCGAGCGCACCCGCGCGCGATCGCAACAGTGTTGATCTTTCCGATTCGCAGCTCGCTTCGGTCAAAGTTGAAGCCGTCGAAGCTCACGAATTTCCGGTCGAGAAGGAGGCCATCGGCAACATCGATTTCGACGAGGACATGGCGGTGCAAGTATTCACGCCCTATCAGGGCCGCATCATTGCGCTCTATGCCTCGGTCGGCGATGACGTAAAAAAAGGCCAGACCCTATTCACCATTGACAGTCCCGATTTGTTGCAAGCGGAGTCCACGCTAATTGCCGCTGCCGGCGTGCTGGAGTTAACGACGCGGAACCTGACCCGCCTGCGCGAACTTTATAAAACGCTGGCCGTCTCGCAGCATGATCTCGAACAGGCGACCTCGGATCAGCAAACCGCGGAAGGAAATTTGCGCGCGGCGCGCGACGCGGTCCGCATCTTCGGAAAGTCCGATAGCGATATCGACGGCATTGTTGCCGCTCGCGCCGCGGATCCGACGCTAGTCGTGCCCAGTCCGATTGATGGACGCATCACCCAGCGCAATGCGGCGCCCGGACTGTTCGTGCAACCGGCCAACCCGCCGCCGCCGTACGTCGTCGCCAATATCAACACGATGTGGATGTTGGCGGAAGTTCCGGAAGCCGACAGCCCCGCATTTCGCGTCGGCCAGCGTGTAGAGGTCAGAATCGCCGCCTTTCCGGGCAGAAAATTCGATGCAACGGTCACGACCATAGGCGCGATGGTCGACCCGACCACGCGGCGCGTTCTGGTGCGCTCCGAGGTCGCCGATCCCGCGCATGAATTGCGCTCGGGCATGTTCGCGAACTTCACCATCAGCGTTGCCGCTCCGGTGCGCTCGGCTGCAATTCCGCTTGATGGAGTGGTGCGCGAGGGCGATGGCACGATGACGATATGGGTGACGGCCGATCGCCGCCGGTTCACCAAGCGGACCGTCGACATCGGCCAACAGCGCGATGGGCTACGGCAAATTCGCGGCGGGGTTCAAGTCGGCGAACTGGTGGCAACCGACGGCGCGATCTTTCTCAGCAATATGCTGGCGATTGCCGGAAACCAATGAAGCTTGGGGGGCGCGCCCACGCCTAGAGACGAAGGTCTATCGTGCTGAAGGGTATTCTGGCGTTCGGCCTTGCGCGGCGGGCTATTATTTTGCTCAGCCTCCTGGTCTTTATCGCGGCCGGGCTCGTCGCGTTCTCCAAGCTAAATATCGAAGCTTACCCAAATCCCGCGCCGGTCATTCTGGAAATCACAGCGCAAGCGGCCGGGCTCTCGGCCGAAGAGATGGAGCGTTACTACACCATACCGATGGAGGTCGGACTCTACGTCACTCCAGGCGTCGACAACATTAGATCGACATCCTTTTACGGTCTGTCCTTTGTGCGCGTGACCTTCAAATACGGCATCGACTATTATTTTGCCTACACGCAGGCGCAAATGAACCTGCAGCAAAACGTCAGCTTGCCGGGCGGCCAGTCGCCGGTCATTCAACAGTCGAGCCTGGTAGGAGAGGTCTTCCGATACCAGATCGTGGGTCCGCCGCATTTCGGACTGACCAACCTGCGCACCGTTCAGGACTGGATCGTGACCCGGCGCCTCTACACCGTGCCCGGTGTCGTCGCTGTGAATTCCTGGGGCGGCACCACCAAGCAGTACGACGTGGACGTCGATCTACATAAGCTCGACGCCTATAACGTCACCATTCCGCAAGTGATCAGCGCGCTGGGCAATGCCAACGTCAATGTCGGGGGCCGCGAGATTACCGTCGGCCAGCAATCGGTCAACGTTCGCGGCATCGGCTTGATGAACTCCGGCGGCGATGCCGACCTGACGCAGGGCTTTCGCGTCAACGACATCGAGAATGTCGTGCTAGCGCAGGCCAACGGACTTCCGATCCAGGTGAAGGACGTCGCAAAAGTCTCGGTCGGCTATGTGCCTCGGCTCGGCATCGCCGGCAAGGACCATGACAGCGACGCGGCATTGGCCATCGTCGTTATGGGCCGGACCTATCACACCAATGACGTCATTCCGCGCATCAAGGCGAAGATCGATCAATTGAACTCCGACGGCAGCCTGCCGCCCGGAGTGAAGCTCGTACCCTACTACGACCGGTCAACGCTCGTGTCGGTGACCACGCACACGGTGCTGCACAATTTGATCTTCGGCTGTCTGCTGGTTTTTGTCATCCAGTGGGTGTTCCTCGGCAATTTACGCAGCGCGATTATTGTCGGCGTCAATATTCCGTTCGCGCTGTTCTTCGCGGTCATCATTATGGTTCTGATGGGACAGGACGCGAATCTTTTGTCCGTCGGCGCAGTCGATTTTGGCATCATTGTCGATTCGGCGGTGATCCTCATTGAGAACGTTTTCAGAAACTTCCAAAATCCCAAGGAACAGCAAAGCCTGTTGCAGCACCTCGCCGAAGGACGCTTCGGCAGCGACCCGACGCGAACCGCGGATGCTCACGGGGTCGCGGGCTGGAACGACCGGCTGCGTTTAATCTTTGCCAGCGCGCTGCAAGTCGACAAAGCGATCTTTTTTTCTGCGGCCATTACCGTCGCAGCATTCGTGCCGTTGTTCGCGATGCAGGGCGTGGAGGGGCAAATTTTCAGCCCCATGGCGCGGACCTACGGTCTGGCGCTTATCGGCGCTTTGCTCTCGACCTTCACCATTACGCCGGTGCTGGCGTCGTTTCTCTTGCCCGAGCACGTCGAGGAGACGGAAACCATCGTCGTCCGCGCGTTGCGCTGGATCTATGTGCCGGTCCTGCATTGGTCGCTCGAACACCGCAAAACCATGGTCGCGGCGGCGCTCGGCTTTCTTGCCGTCGTCGGCATTTTGCTCACGCAGCTTGGCAGCGAGTTCTTGCCGGCGCTCGAGGAGGGCAATTTATGGATTCGCGCGTCCATGCCGCCGACGATTGGCCTGGAAGCCGGCGAACCGGCGGCAGCGAAAATGCGCGAGATTCTGCTTCGCCATCCCGAAGTCATCACCGCGGTATCTCAGCACGGCCGACCCGACAATGGCAGTGACGCCTCGTCGTTCTCGAATGTCGAACTTTTCGTACCGCTGAAACGTTACGACGAATGGCCAACGGGTTTCACCAAAGACATGTTCATTGCGCAGTTGCAGAAGGAGTTTAATGCGGAATTGCCGGGTATCGACTTCAATTTCTCGCAATACATCCAGGACAATATCGAGGAAGCCCTCTCGGGCGTGAAGGGAGCCAATTCGGTGAAAATCATCGGCCGCGATTTGCCGACAATCGAACGGCTGGCCGACCAAGTGATGCGGCAGATGCAGCAGGTGAAAGGCATAGCGGACCTCGGAATATTCCATGTCCTCGGCCAGCCCAATCTGAACATCAGGGTGAACCGCGAAAAAGCCGCTCGTTATGGTCTCAATACGGGCGACGTGACCACGGTAGTGCAGGCAGCGCTAGGCGGAACTACCGCGACCACTTTGCTCGAAGGCGACCGGCAGTTTGCAGTTTCGGTTCGGCTGCCGCCCGAATATCGCTCGAGCCTCGAAGCCGCAAGGAGCCTTAAAATCGCCTATCAGACTCCGAGCGGGACCAATGCTTACATTCCGTTGACGGAGCTCGCTGACGTCACGCTCGACACTGGCGCTTCCTATATCTACCACGAGTCTGGAGAGCGCTACATTCCAGTGAAATTCAGCGTACGCGACCGCGATCTGGCCGGGGCTGTCGCCGAAGCGCGGCGGCGGATCGCCGAAAGCGTAAAACTGCCGGGTGGATATCGCATTGTCTGGGCCGGCGAGTTTGAAGACTTGCAGAATGCGCAAGCGCGGCTGGCGATCATCGTGCCGATCAGTCTGCTGCTGATTGTCGTTCTTCTCTATGGCTTGTTCAACTCGTTGCGCGACAGTCTGATGGTGCTTGCCGGCATTCCGTTTGCAGCCGGCGGCGGGGTACTGGCGCTTTACCTGTCCGGACTACATTTTAGCATTTCGGCCGCCGTCGGATTCATTTCGCTGTTTGGCGTATCGGTCATGAACGGTATTCTGGTCATGACTTATTTTAATGAGACCAGGGCGGCTGGCGTCGGAACGCTGGACGCCATGTTTCATGCCGCCTCGCAACGCATGCGCCCGATGTTGATGACCGGGTTGTCGGCCTGCATCGGCCTTTTGCCCGCGGCGGTCTCGACCGGCATCGGCAGCCAAGTGCAGCAGCCGCTCGCAACGGTCGTCGTTGGCGGAATGCTCGTCGGTCCGATCATCCTCCTGGTTGTTGTACCGGCGATTCAAGTCATGTTCCTTGGTCGCGAAGATAGCGCCGGCCGCGCCGAGCGCCCTCAACCGGCAGAATGAGCGCGACATGACGATCAACGGTCGGAAACTGAAATTTGGTTCTTTGACGCTCACGCTTGCTTTAGCCGCGGCTTTGGCAACGAGTGCGGCAGCCGAGGATGCTGCTCCGCAGCCGTCGAATGATGCCAAAGCGACCAACTCCGCAGCGCATTCGCCCGACTCGTTGCCGACCGGCAACAATTCGACGCCGCCTTCGGCCGGAGCAAACACTGAGGATATCGATACGCGCATTACCGTGCAGCCGCATGGGCCGCCGCCCGGAAAGCCTGGCAGGGTGGGCGGCGCGACGAACCTGATTGCGCCACTCAAGCTGGTCAATCCGCATCGGCGCACTTTCTCCCCGTCGCGCGCTGCCAATCGTTTCGTGCCAAACGGGTCGGGCATCCCAGGCCCTCAGCGTCAGAACGTGCAACAAAATTTAGGTGAGCATTTCGAATATAAAGGCCTGGGGCAGAGATCTGTGATTGGCGGCACTGGTGGAGGAGGGGGCGGAGGCGTTGGGCTCGCCAAGCCCGGAAGCCCTCTCGGTCGCCAACAAATTCTTCAGCCGACCGGCATTTCTCCGGTAGCCGGCGGCTCGAAGACGCTCATTCGTGGCGGCATCGGCGGCGCAAGTTTAAACCATCACGCTGTCGGATCTGGGACAGTTGGAATCGGCGGCCCCGCACGGACGGTGACCGGCATCAACGGAACATCGATCCAGGCTCACTAAAGTTGAGTCGTTTTCAAATCTTGATTCTCCCGCTTGCAGCAACCGGCTAATTTTCAGTCGGATCACGCCTATTCTGCCAGCCAATTGCGCAAACAGAGTGTGCATATGGCTGATCCGACGCCATTTTTTGCTGCGGCAGCAACGAAAAGTCCTAAGTTTTATATGCACCGCACCAATTTGTATATGCGATCTATATTTTCGGCCTAGGGCGGTCTATATTGGAGTTGTTCCAACCTGTGATGGCTGGATCAGCGGAGAGAAAGATCGTGTCCTGGATCCACATGGATAGGGCGCGGCAAACGGGCGCTGCGGGACCAGAAACCCTCAGCATCTCGCCCGTTCTTTGGGCGCTTGGCAACACGCTGCGTGTGGCCTTCATTGTCTGCTTGTTGGTGCTCACGGTACGGGTGAGCATGCCGCAGAATGAAACCATATGGACTGCGTATGATACGCTTGGCGACTTGGTGCGCTTGGCGCTCGGTTTTGCCGTTTGCGTCTGGGTTGCGATCCAGCTTTTCCGGGCGCCCAAGGATGCAAATGGCTACCGCATGTGGACGTATTTTGGTCTGATCGGCGTGCCGTTCGCCGTCATTTGTCTCATCGCCACCTGGTAGCTTCGATCAGTGCCGCGTTGCGGGCGGGCTGTTGCGCCGAACGGCATGCGTTAGTGCGCTAGCGCCGCGGGGCGGGAGGGTAAACTCTGCGGCGAGCTTTCGCCGCGCGGCGGCTACTTTTTAGATATAAAAAATCGGCTCCGCTCATATCGACTTCCTTCGCCCCGCATTGCGAAAAATCACAGCTTGAGGGAGTGCTGGCAAACAGCGTGCGTCGTTCCCGGTATTTCGTGCGCGCCGGGATGAGGACGAAGCGGGGCGAATATGAAACGGCTTCATTTAACGATCGGCGTTTTGTTGTTGCTGCTTGCAGCGGTTTCTACTCCTGCACTGGCTCGTGACCCGTTCGGCGCATGGACTGACGGGCTTCCCGCCGGCTGGGTCGAGCAATCGTCATGCGATCCATATGTCGATTACGGATGCGTCGCCAATAATCGGATGGTGACAGCTGCGAAGGCGACGGCAACAGCGAGCGGATATTGCGATCCCTACGTGAACTACAAGTGTCTTGACGCCTATCTCGGCGACGATTTTTTCACCCGCTTTTATCGATACTATCAACTCGAGTGGGGCAAGGGGGTGGCTCCCGCCGACCCGCATGCACCGGCCGCCAGCCGCTCCGACGCCGCCTGGCCGCCGACGCCGCAAAGCTCGCCGCCGATGCCGTTCGCCGAATGGCCTTACGGCGGCACACAAAACATCGGCAAAACGTTACCGAACTCGGTCGACTCACCGCTGATGGTCGCGCTCGGAAATACGCAGCTCGGCAATGCCATGAGTGATGCCCATATCCAAGTCTATGGTTGGATCAATGGCGGCGGCAATATAAGCACAAATAACGTCAAACCGGGCGGCAACGCGCCAGCGGCGTACGATTACACGCCCAACACGGCTCAGCTCGATCAAGCTGTTGTTTACATCGAACGATTGCCTGATGAAGTTCAGAACGATCACTTCGATTGGGGCTTCCGCATTTCTAACCTCTATGGCGAAAATTACCGCTATACGATTGCCTACGGCTTGTTCAGCAATCAGCTGCTTAACAACAACCAAGTCTACGGCTTCGACATGCCGATGGTATACGCGGATTTCTATTTTCCGGTGATGCAGGGTTTCAATTTGCGCGTCGGCCGCTTCATCTCGGTCCCGGACATCGAAGCCCAGCTCGCGCCCAACAATTACACCTACGTCCACTCATTGACCTACTCGTTTGACAACTACACCAACACCGGCATCCAGGGTACGCTGGCCGTCACCAAGAACTGGATCGTCCAGATGGGCTTGACCGTCGGCAGCGACACCATGCCGTGGAACGCAGGTGCGCATATTCCCAACCCCTACGTCCTCGCGGGAAATGCCGATCCGCTCTACCCCGGCACGTCAATGCTCAAGGATCCCGGCGCCGTACCGTCGGTTACCCTTGGAGTACGCTGGACTAGTGATGACGGGAGGGACGACTTAAACTTGGTCGCCGATGCCATCAACGGCGGGCAGTGGGGCTACAATAACCTGCAATGGTATGGCTTCACCTACTATCATAAAATGAGCGACTACTGGCACTTGGCTGTTGAAGTGTACAATCTTCACGAGAACAATGTGCCGAACAACACCAATCCAACGGCTCAGGCCATCATTGCCGGGGGCGGCACGCCGTTCAGCCCTCAATTTATCCCGTTCAACGCACCAGGCACGGCGATCTGTTCGACTCCGACTGTGCTGACCTGCAACGCCGATACTCAATCCTTTCTTATGTACCTCAACTATTCGCCGAACAAATTGAACAACTTTTCACTCCGTGCCGAATGGTACGATGACAGGGAGGGACAGCGGACCGGAGTTGCCACTACCTATATCGACATCGCGGCGTCTTGGCAGCACTGGTTGTCGCCGATGATCGAGATTCGCCCAGAAATCGCCTATTACCGATCTCTTAACGCACCGGCATTCAATGGCGACGCCAATGCTGGAATTGCGCCCACCAGGAATTATGCTGTCATCGCGGCAAGCGACATGATCATTCACTTCTGAGTGCGATTAAGTTGTGCAATGGGGTTCTGATGCGCTCGCCCGATAGGCACTTTAGAAGGTGAACGACCGAGGTTTTTATTGTTTTCTTATTTTTGTGCATCGAAACCAATCTCGACTTTCTACAGGTCTCTTGGGAGAGTGAGCTGACACGCTGGCCGGGTGCGTGCAGAGCTCAAAACTGAGTTCTTTGGAAAGGCAAGCGGGTTGTCAACTCTTCAAGCACGGCGCGGGGCGCGCGCGACTAAGGTTCTGGTCATCGACAGCGGGTCGCAGATCAGATGTTTTCTGCGCGCCGGCTACGAATCGCAAGGCTTCTCGGTGCTCGAAGCTGAAAACGCGGCCGAGGGGCTGCGCTCAACGGCGATGGACAGCCCCGATTTGATCGTTCTCGACTTCGATCTGCCGGATCTCAATGGTGCCGAGGCGCTTGAGCGCCTTCGTTCCTGGTCGGATGTTCCGGTCATCATGCTATCGATCCAGGATGAAGAGCGCGAAAAAGTTCGCCTGCTGAAAGCCGGCGCCGATGACTACGTCGTCAAGCCTTGTGGAATTTCGGAACTATTGGCAAGGAGCGAAGCCATCCTGCGTCGCCAAATGCGCAGCGCCGATAGAAACCCGGTAGTAAAAGCGGGGCCTCTTTCCGTTGATCTAATGTCGAGAATGGCGACGCTCGACGGGCGGAGATTGCAATTGACACGAAAGGAATATGCGCTGCTTCACGGCCTCGCTGCGCATGCCGGATTAGTCGTGACCCATCAGCAACTGATCGGCGAGATTTGGGACAATCATGCCGGAAACATTCAGTATCTTCGCATTCTGGTGCGCAAGCTGCGGCAGAAGATTGAGATCGTCCCGACGATTCCGCAATTAATCATCAGCGAATCCGGCATCGGGTATCGCTTGGAACGCGGCGATTCGGCAAGATCGGAGAATCACCATCGCTCCTCTTCGAGCGCAACTTGTCCTACATGAGGCTCCGTCGGCCATGTCGTCCCCGGCAGCGCCTCTACTGAACGCACCAAAGCCCTTGAATTTCGGGTTTCACGGCTCGATGAGACGTCCGCTATTGGCTTTGATGACGGCCTCAGTCCGGGTTGCGGCGCCCAGTTTTGTCCGTGCGTTATCAATGTGAAAATCGACCGTCCGTTTGGTCAGGCCGACGATTTGCGCAATTTCCGCCGACGTCTTGCCGCGCGCCACCCAAGTGAGCACCTCCACTTCGCGATCGTTCAGTTTGGCAAGGTTCGGCAATAATCCGGTGCGGGCAACACCGGCTAAACGCGCAGCGAGAATAGTGTCGAGCACCTCGAAATCGATCGGCTTGGTAACGTAGTCATCCGCTCCTAATCGCCGACCCTTAAGCTCGTTGTCCCGATCGGTCAGCGCGGTGAGGAACACGAACGGCATTTTTTCGAACCGCGGCGCCAAGCCTATCAGCCGCTCCAGCACTTCGAACCCCGACATCACAGGCATACTGATGTCGGAAAGAACGAGATCGGGCATGGTCTTGAGGATGGCCGCAAGGCCTTCGCGGCCATCGTGCGCCAGTGTAACCGCGTAGCCGCGATCAACCAGTTCCTCGGCAATCAAGGCCGCGGTCTCTTTGTCGTCCTCAATGCAAAGTATGTTCTTTTGTGCTTCGGGCATGATGAGGCCAAGCCTTCATATGGGAGTTAACACTTACCCGGGCAACGCGGAAAGTAGGGGTCGGCGCACGGATTGTGTCTTCAGTCGCTGGCGGCTTGCTATATTGATATATAAAGTCTCGGTGGACGGAGCACTGCGAAGAATCGCAGTCTTTGCATCCCGATACCGCGCACCGATGGTTTCTCATGCGGCAGCCGTACTCTATTCGAGTTCATCTCACCGGCGTGTTTTTGATCTTCTTTCTGCTGGTCGTGGTTCTCGGATCGTTTAGCATTTGGCGGCTGAACAATTTCAACCACTTGTCCGCGGACGTCGCAGAACTGTGGTTGCCTGAAACCCGCGTGCTCGGCGACCTCAACAATTTTACCTCCGACTTTCGCGCCTTCGAGGGCGGCAACCTCTTGTCGTC
>Ga0302324_100020534_pt1 | contig 12915 bp, 14 predicted proteins | sample Palsa_T0_1_FD_201949 | JGI IMG/M metagenome (GOLD analysis project Ga0302324, IMG submission 201949) | Peat permafrost microbial communities from Stordalen Mire near Abisko, Sweden - Palsa_T0_1 | ecosystem: Environmental > Terrestrial > Soil > Palsa > Peat permafrost | place: Sweden: Abisko...
TTCAATCGGTTCGCCATTCAGCAGGAACGGCCGATAGTGCGCTGCCGCAACCGCATCGATAGCGGCTTGCCGCAGTAGCTGCGGCCCATCGACGACTCGCAGGTTTTCAATCGTGCCCTGGCGCGAAATGGTGGCTTCAATGACCACTGTGCCTTGTGTTCTGGTGGTCTTCGCGATCGCAGGATAAATAGGTTGAATCGGGCTAAGAAGCTGCCCCGTGGCCACTCCCGAGGAAACCGTCAGCGGACGCTTCGGCGCAGGCGGCCGTGCGACCACAACCGTAGGTGCCGGAGACCCAAGATCGATCCCACCGGGAATTCCAACCCTATCGCCCGTTCCAATTGAACCGATCGGCGATGGCGGTTCCGGCCCTTGATCGCTGACAGTTGCGATGCGGTCGGGAATCCTCTTCGGCGCAAGCAGTTGCTCCTGCAAGCTCGGCAGCGTTCTTCTTGGAGACGTTTCGGCTGCTGCGCGATGTGCTTCGAGATGCGCGGGCGCTCGAGGCGCGGGTGGTGCGATCAGCAAGCGTTCGAGCAACTGACGAGGCAGCGCCTCCGGGTAAAACAACGGCACCAAGATCAGGATAAGCAGCAACGCCGCCTGCGCCAGGAATGACCCGATGGCAAACCATTTGCTGCGGGTGTGAATGCGGTTCTGCGATTCGACCAGACTATCTTCAAACATGGCGCCTCCCACGAACGATGAAGTCGGTGGCGAGTCACCTGACAACTTAGACCCCAGCTTCAGGCGGCAGTTCCCGCTATCATCAAGTTGTGGGGCCAGGGATCGCAGGCTATGAATCGCGAAGCAGGAGAGGATCGATGACGGCCGAGGAAATCAAGCGACGATTAGGTCTGGAGGCTCACCCGCGTGAGGGAGGATATTTCATCCAGACCTGGAAATCGGACGAGGAGATACCGTTGGCGGCGCTGCCTGCCCGCTATCCCGGACCCAGGGCGGCAGGTACGGCAATCTATTACCTGCTTGAACCAACTACCTTCTCCGAAATGCACCGGTTGATTTCCGATGAGGTTTTTCATTTCTACCTCGGCGACCCTATCGAAATGCTGCAACTCTGGCCCGATGGGTCGTCGAAGGTAGTTGCCCTGGGAAACGACTTAGCCAGTGGCATGGCGCCCCAGTTAGTCGTGCCGAAGAACGTCTGGCAGGGCTCGCGACTTATTCCCGGAGGCCAGGTGGCGCTGCTCGGCTGCACAGTAAGTCCGGGATTTGACTATGCGGACTATGAAACCGGCAAGCGGGCGGACTTATTGCGTGAATATCCGGATTCCGCGGAGCTGATCGAGGCGTTAACACGCGTTTAGACTTCAGCCGACGGTGTCTGCCGCCGCTCCCGAAAGAAAGCGCGCAGCAACTCGCCACATTCCCCGGCCAGCACACCGGAAGTCACCTGCAACTGATGATTGAGTTGCGGATGATTGATAACGTCCAGAACCGATCCGGCTGCCCCAGCTTTCGGATCGGGCGCTCCATAAATTAGCCGCGAAATGCGCGCATGAATGATGGCTCCAGCGCACATCGCGCACGGCTCGAGTGTCGTGTAGAGCTCGCAGCCGGTGAGGCGGTAGTTCTGGAGATGCCGCGCTGCCGCACGAAGCGCGACAATCTCTGCGTGGGCCGTCGGATCGAGATCACGTAACACGGAATTGCGGCCGCTCGCGATAATAACGCCCTCGTAAACCACGATCGCGCCCACAGGAACTTCACCAGCCTCAGCGGCGAGCCGGGCTTGTGTCATCGCTTGCTGTATGTAGCTGTCGTCGGGTGTCATCGACAACTTGTCCGCTGCCGAATCAAAGCTTCTCCACGATCACAGCCGTGCCGTAAGCCAGTACTTCGGTTACGCCTTGCATCAGATCGTTGGCGTCGTAGCGCGCGGAGACGATGGCGTTGGCCCCGTGTTGCTCGGCATGCAGCATCATCCGTTCGAAGGCGTCGCTACGGGTCTTTTCGCAAAGCTCGGTGAGCAGGGTGATGTCGCCTCCGACTAGCGTTTGCAGGCCCGCACCGATGCTCCCGAGGATCGAGCGCGAGCGGACCACGATGCCGCGAACGACTCCGAGGTTTTGCACGATCTTATAGCCAGGCAATTCCAGGGCGGTCGTGACCATGGCGGCATTGAGTGGCATGACTTGCTCCTTACCGCCTGAGGGCTTGAATTACCCTCCGAGGCAGACACGAAAATTATAGGGCATTGCTCGGTTGCCCTTATTCCGCCGCAGGTTGCTGCTGGGTCATGCAGTGCAATGCGCCTAATCCCCAGATGAAATCTCCACAGTGAATACCACTGACCGCGTGCTTTGGGAATACTTCGGCGAGAATGCTCAAGGCCCTGCGGTCATTTAGGTCGTTGAAAGTCGGGACCAGCACGATCCCGTTGGCAATGTAGAAATTCGCGTAACTGGCGGGCAGCCGTTGGCCGTCGAAGACGACCGGCGCCGGCATCGGTAGTTCAACGATATTGAAGGGCTTGCCGTGGAGGTTCCTGGCGGATTTGAGGCGGTCGAGATTCTCTGCAAGTGGCTCATGGTTGTCGTCGGCCGCATTTGTCTCAGTCGCGGTGACAATTGTATTGTCAGCGACGAAACGGGTGATATCGTCGACATGACCATGGGTGTCGTCCCCGGCGCAGCCTCGATTGAGCCAGACGACCTTGTCGATACCGAGATAGTCGTGGAAAGCCTGCTCCAGCTGCTCACGAGTCACTCCCGGATTTCGCTGCTGGACACCGCTGAGAAGACATTCCTCCGTAGTAAGCAGCATCCCAGCACCGTTAACATCGATACTTCCGCCTTCGAGCACGATGCGATGTTCTCGGCCGTTGGCGAGCGTAACCGTTGGTTTCCATTCTTCCAGTTTCAGGAATTTGGCAGCTTGGCCGGGGACGAGATCGTCCTGCTGCCAGTTGGCATACTTCGCCCACGCATTGAATTTCCAATTTGTAACCGCAACGATGGCTTGTTTGGAATTACGAACGAATATAGGGCAGGAATCCCGCGTCCAAACGCGATCGGTGGGCCAGCGATGGAATCGTACTTGCTTCGGATGGGCGCCGGAGCGCAGAAGAATGCCGGCGGCACGTTTTTCGCTGGCTTCATCCTGCACTAGAATATGCACCGTTTCGACGTGCGACAACTTGCGAACGATATCCGCGTAGACCCACGGAATTGCCTGGAATTTCCCCGGCCAGTCGGTCGCATTATGCGGCCACGCAATCCATGTTGCTTCATGGCGCTCCCATTCGGCAGGCATTTTGTAGCCGAGATCGCGTGGCGTCTGCGAGGTTTCTTTCACTTGTCGTTTCCTATCGTGCTGGCGTCGAGAAAGCGGTGGACGATGGGCTGATATGCGTCAATACGGCGATCGCGGAGAAAGGGCCAGTTGCGGCGAGTATCTTCGAGCAGTCGCAAGTTCACTTCCGCGATAAGAATTTCTTCCTTGTCATGCGCAGCCTTGGCGACAATGCGTCCGAAGGGGTCGGCGATGAACGACCCTCCCCAGAATTCGAGTCCAGGGCCTTCAACGCGATTGCCGCGAACGTCGCCATGTTCTTCGCCGACGCGATTCACGGAACCGACGTACACGCCATTCGCGATCGCGTGGGCGCGCTGGATCGTCTGCCAGGCTTCATATTGCGCCGTACCGAATTCTTCTTTTTCGGAAGGGTGCCACCCGATCGCTGTCGGAAAAAAGAGCACATTTGCCCCTTGCAATGCGGTGATCCGGGCACCTTCGGGATACCACTGGTCCCAGCAAACGAGCGTTCCGATCTTTCCGACAGCCGTATCGAATGCCTTGAAGCCTAGGTCGCCAGGAGTGAAGTAGAACTTCTCATAATAGAGCGGATCGTCCGGAATGTGCATTTTGCGATAGAGTCCGGCGATGGTTCCGTTTTTCTGCAAAATGGCGGCCGTATTGTGATACAGCCCCGCAGCGCGGCGTTCAAACAGCGAAGCCACAATGACGACCTTCTCTTCGCGGGCAATCGAACTCAGGCGATCGGTGCTCGGCCCTGGAATCGGCTCAGCGAGGTCGAATAGGGCTGTATCTTCCCGTTGGCAGAAATATTGTGCACGAAATAGTTCCGGCAGGCAGATCACATTGGCGCCCCCTCGCGCCGCCTCGCGAACTCTGTCCGCCGCTCTGTCCAGGTTGGCATCGGGATCGGGGCCGCAAGACATCTGGATCAGGCCGATGCGATAGTTCAAATTGGATGGCATGGTGCAAAAAGCTCCTCCATGAAAGATACGCGAGCGCGGCCCTCGATGCAGTGGGCTGCACTATCTCAGCCGCAATATTTACTTACTTTTCGCAGCAGCTTTGGTCGTCGCCGGGCTGGTTGTTTTTGCGGGCGCGGTCTGGTTCGCCGTCGAGTTCGCCGTTGAATTCCTGGTAAGCCTCGGACGACCGGTCGCGATCTCGAGAAAAGCCTGGGCCGCGCGACTGAGTGACTTGTCTTTGCGGAACACCAGCGCAAGCTCGCGTTGCAGGCGCACTCCGTCGATCGGCAATACCTTGAGCTTCCCGGCTTGTTCGTCGTCGCCGACGCTGGACTTCGGCGCAAAACCGATCCCCATCCCCGCGGCCACGAAACGCTTGAGCAGTTCGCTCGAGTCAAGTTCCATGCCAATGTTCGGTTTTAGCTCACGGATGCTGAAGAGCAGGTCGATTTGCTCGCGCTGGCGCCCCTGTTTGGGCAGCAGAAGGGAATGTCGCGCCACATCTTCCATGCGCAGTTTGGTCGCTCGTGCCAGGGCGTGCCCAGGCGCGGCGATGAGCACCAGTTCGTCCTTGTGTATCCATTCCGAGGCAACGCGCGTGTCTTTGAGGGGCAGCGCGACCACCCCAAAGTCGACCTCGCGATTCAGCACTGCTTCAAGTGTCCTTGATCGGTCGGCACGAATGATATTCAACCCCACCCGCGAATATTGCTGCTTGAACTGAGCGAAGACATGGGGTAGCACATAAAGGCAGGTGGATTCATTGGCGCTGATCGCGATTTCGCCGCGCGGAGTACGCTGCATTTCGCCCACCGCGAGCACAATGTGTTGATGACACTCCAGGCAATGTTCTGCGAAAGGTTCGAAGACCCGGCCTGCGGCGGTAAAGGTGACCTTGCCTCCAGAGCGGTCGAAAAGTTGCGCACCGACTTCGGTCTCCAGGGATCGAATCTGGGCTGAGATGGCAGGTTGGGTCAGCGAAAGCTTTTCGCCGGCGCGGGAAAAGCTCTTGTTGCGCGAGACTTCAAGGAAGGTTCTTAGCTGTTCAAAATCCATAGTTATTGGAGGATTGCGCAGGATACGATTTCAACGCGATTGCCGACGGTTCTCACTTCTATAACGACAGTACCGCAAACCGAACGTTACGGGTAATCTCAGGTTGATTGTCAGAGGATACGATTTATGGTTCGTCGCTGTGAGGAAAACGAGTTCGATTCGATTTGGGCCATCATCAATGATGGTGCGCAGGCGTACAAGGGTGTCATCCCCACCGACCGATGGGAGGATCCATACATGTCGCGGCAGGAGCTCAGCCACCAGATCGGCGACGGCGTCACCTTCTGGGGATATGAGGATACTGGAATACTGGTCGGGGTAATGGGCATTCAACCCGTCCAGGATGTGGCCCTTATTAGGCACGCCTATGTCGCGACTCTCAGCCAAAAGCGCGGCATCGGCACGGTCTTATTGAACCATTTGCGACAGATCACGAGTACACCAGTGTTGATTGGCACCTGGGCCGACGCGATATGGGCGATTCGCTTTTACGAGAAATGTGGCTTTGAGTTGGTAACCACCGAGGAAAAAGATCGTTTGCTGCGAAAATACTGGGCGATCCCTGAACGCCAGGTAGAAACATCGGTAGTCTTGGCGGATTCGAAGTGGCGGGAACGTCAGTGACAAATCCAGGCCACCCATACGAGAGCAATCAGCGCCGCAATCGAGGTTGAGAAGAAATTGACAAGGTCGTTGTTCAGCCAACCGTGCCGCTCCAAAGTCGCCCCAATAAAACTGTCAGCGAAGAGGCCGCAAATTGCGGCCGCCCACGCAACCAGCGCCTGTTTCGGATCCAGATACAGCGAGGGCATCGCCACGATAACGACGAGTGCAGCAGCCGCGCAACCGGCGACGGTGCCGACAAAGCTTACGGCGCCGTCGGTTCCAGGCGGGACGCGCTTCAAGCCCGTGACGAGAACCGGCTCCCCGCCGATCGCCTGCCCGATTTCCGAGGAGACGGTGTCGGCGGCGGCTTCTGCCAGCGCGGCTACCAGCGGAGTGAACAGAAGCGGCCCAGTAAATGCGTAGCCACGTGAAAGCATGTCCGGCCAAGCCAACCTGGGCAAAGCCAGCGCAGCAATGGCGGCTGCTCCCATATTCGCAGCCACCTGCGACGCTCTCCGGCCGCGGCGGGACTCGGCCAGCCCGGTTTGCTCCTTCTGGCTGCGGCGGAAGCGCGTGGCCGCGAATGCGAGCCCGAACAGCGCAAGCCCCGGCAAGAGCGCAGTGTGGAACCATCCGCCCCGCGGCTGGGCCACCGTTGCGACGTACATGCAGGAAGTGAGCGCAAATCCCGTGACAGCGGCCAATGGAGTGGCGGCGCGTAGCCCCCAGACCAGCAGGCCGAAGCCAGCGCAAATGACGAGCCCCTCGGCGGTTGCCGGGTTCCGCCATCGCCAGATCGAAGCCAACAGCCCCGCCGTCGAAATCCCCAGCACCGCCAGGAGCAGAAGTTTGGATTGCCAGCCAAGACGCTCTTTGCGTTCAAGTTTCGCGGCTCGGGGGTCGGCGATTTCCGTCATGCATCTTTATTGTCTACCGGCAGGCGGGATGTCATCCCAATCAGCCGGGATTTGAGCGGTAGCGGGGCCGCCTCGGGCCAAACACGCTCATTGATTTACAATCGGAGGGGAGTCGGATCGATTCAGTTGTGAGGTATTTACGAGTGCAGAGCATGGCAGGGCCCGGGCAGTGCGCGGGTGACAGCAGACAGACCGCAGCCGGGGAAGTGGCAATTCAGAGATTCGGCGTTGAGCGTAGTTCCAATGGTTACGGGTTCCGCGGGTCGCAAAACATACTGCGCGCTGCGGGGAGCTTTCTACTACTGGCCACAGTTGCTGGATGCGGCAACCAGTATCGCCCGGTTGTGACGCCTGTACGCCCGACGGGGCCCGCGGCCGCTCCTACCGCATATGCGGTGGCAATTACCCAGCCAACCGGCGCAGCGCCCGGAATCGCGACAGTGATCGATTTCTCGGGAGATACGGTGCTCGCCCAGGCAACGATCGGCAATTATCCGCTCGACTTCACTATTAACTCGAGTGGATCGACCGCTTACACGATCGATAGCGATGGCAGTTTGAGCGACATCCCCATTAGCACCAGCCTGCAGACGAAAAATGTATTGACCAGCACCTTGACGGCGACGGCCAATCCAATCAACACTCTTGCCGCCACCTCGAATCTCTATGTCATCGACCAGAATGCCAATGAGGTCGATGTCCTGACCGGTTCGCCTCCAGGACTCAAGCAGTCCCTACTGTTTCCTACGGGATTAATTAATATCGTCGGTCGCAGTGCCTCGACAAGGTTTTACGGTATCAGCCAGGGCGTCCCAACCAGCTCTACGACCGCCGCCGGCGTAAGCACCGCCAGCGCTTGTGCAACCAGTCCGGCGACCGTGACCACTCCGGGTGTCGCGACGGCTTTGGAAGCGGCGACCTTCACCATCTCCGCTACTCTCCCGGTGGGAACCTGCCCGGTCTACGGTCTGCAGTCCGCCGACGGCTTGAGGACCTTCATCCTGAATCGCGGCAGCGGAACCATGACGGTTATCGATTCCCAGAAAAACACGCTGGACACGCAAGTGAATCCGACTGGAACGATCACCTTGGCGGCTGGGCCCGTATATGGAGAAATCTATGACACGACCAGCCAGTTAGTCACCGCCAATTACGACTCCAACACGATCAGCGTAATCGATGTTTCGACCGATGCTTTCGACAACGACTCACCGCAGTTTGGAACCATCCATACCGTCGCAGTGGGCAACGGCCCTACCGCAGTAACCTTGCTGCAGGACGGCAGCCGAGCTTACGTCGCCAATTCAAAGGACAGTACTGTTTCGATCGTCAACATGAGCAGTTACACGGTCGAGAAGACGGTTCCCTTGCCCCTCAATGCGGATGGGACCACGCCGCATCCCCGGTTTATTGCCTCATCGTATAACTACCCCACCGGCAAGGTGTATGTGACGTCGGCGGACAGCGATAATCTCACCATCCTGCGCACTGATACCGACACCGTCGACGCCACGCTCCAGCTTCAGGGCAATGTCGTCGATGTGCGTGTGACGCGGCAGAACGCCGACGGCACCAGCCAGACCAACAATGTCACCTACTCGCCCGGCAACGGCGTACCCTGCACCCCGGGGACGGTACCGGCGGCCACAATCCCGACTGCGATCCTCTACGCGTCCGCCTGCTACGCTGAAGCCTCAGCGCCCTAGGTCGTTGCGGCAACCTCCCCGCGCCGAGTGGCGATGCGGGGAGGTCAGGGGATTAGATTTTCCAGAAATAGCTAGGCTTACAGCCCAGCCGCACCGGAAAGCACGATCGGCGCCGTCGGGCTGCTGGCGCCTTCGGCATTCTCCACAGTCACGCCAAACGCCTTCGCCGGAACGCCCTCGGGCAGCTGAGGCAGCACAACGCTGGCTGTTCCGTGTTCATCGGGGCGGAACAGTCCCGCTGGAATTGGAGCTTTGCCGTCGGCAGGGATAATCCACAACTCATAGGTCTTATTCGTCGGGATGGGTTTCAGATTGCTGCCAACGAAGACCAGAGCGCCCTTATCGGCCACATAGCTGGCACGGCCTGAGGGCGGCTGCGCGCCTTTGCCTTCGGTCAAGGTGACATTCTTCGCAGCCGGCGACGTTAACGCGTCGAGCACTTCTTGAGCACGCGAGGCTTGGGCCGATAGCTCGGCGATCTGACTTTTGTCGCCATTCAGCAGTTCGTTCAGTTTCTGATTTTGGGATCCAAGGTAACCCGCAACCGCAAGCATGGCAAAAGCGCCTGCCCAGGGAATCAACACCGAGAACCAATTCCGGCGTGGTTTGACATCCTGGATCACACGGCGTGGTTCGGAGGATCGTTCTGGTGCAACCTCCGCAATCTCTTTTGGCATCTGAAAGTTTGTCATGACGCGGTTGGCCACACCCGTCTGGGCCTCGCCAGCTATGCGGCTGAGAAACCGGTCACGCGCTTCGATTGGGACCGGCTGTTGATCGACACTCAGTGACAGTAACGCAAGATCGCCGACAATTTCGGCAAGTTGGCGGCGGCATTCCGCACAACTCTCCAGATGCAGTTCCGCGGAGGCGGTTTCGCCTGCCGACAACGACTGCATGGAATAAAGGATCATATCCTCTTCCGAAATGTGTTGCGCGTTCACAGTCAGCCTATCTCTCCCTGCGCCGGTAAGCCGGTGCCTTGCATTGCCTTCCTAAGCGTAATCAATGCCAAACGAATTCTTGTCTTCACCGTACCTAATGGATCACCCGTCCGCTCTGCAATTTCCGAATGGCTCATTCCTTCGAAGTAAGCCAGTTCCACCGATTTCCGCTGTTCCACGGGAAGCTGCGACATGTAGACGCGCACCTTCTCCATCAGAGCGTTACGCTCGGCCTCCGCGCCGAGATCGGTAGCGGAAGCCAGCACCACATCCTCCACCGAATCCGTCGGTCGGCGGCGGCGCAAAGAATCAATCGCCCGGTTTCGCGCTACCACCGCGAGCCAGGCACCCAGAGATCCGCGACCAGACACAAATGCGCCCGGCTTTTTCCAAATCTGGATGAAAATATCCTGCATGACATCTTCTGCCTGTCCGGCATCCCGCAGCACTCTCAACGCCACGGAATACACGATGCCGGAATAACGGTCGAAGAGCGAGGCCATGGCCAGTTGATCGCCTTGCTCGACTTTGACCAGCAGGGTCGCGTCTTCGGCCGCCTTTGAGATTACCAAGCTGGCCACATCCGGATTACTGCCAGAGGAACGTGCCTGCTGCGGTATCGGATTTTGAGAATCGTCAGGCATGAAAGAATTCGGATACGGAGTCGAGCACACCCTAGTTGCTCAGCCTTGTAGATTTAACCATAACTGCGGGTGGCTCCGCTGCGCGACCCATTTCAGGTGCTTATTGGATGAAAATTCGGCTCGATAAGTTACTTCTGGAGCGTGGTTTAGCACCAACTAGAGAGCGGGCGCAGGCCATGGTCCTGGCAGGCCGGGTGTTGGTGGACGAACAGAAAGTCGATAAGCCCGGCGCCGCCGTCTCTGAAGACGCTGCATTGCGGCTGCTGGGCGATGATCCACGATATGTAGGTCGTGGTGGCCTGAAGCTCGAAGCCGCACTAAAGGAGTGGAAAATCGATTTGGCCGATCGTTTTTGCGTCGATGTCGGTGCTTCCACCGGCGGATTCACCGATTGCCTACTGCAGCATCATGCAGCCCATGTGCTCGCGATCGACACCGGCTATGGGCAAATTGCCCAAACCTTGCGTTCCGACGCGCGGGTCTCGCTGATGGAGCGTACCAATGCAAGGCATTTGCAACCTGGCGATCTGCCTGTTGGAATTTCATTTCTCGCAATGGACGTCTCCTTCATCTCCGCAACCTTGGTCCTGCGTCCAGTGGTTCAGGCCGCGGGGCACTCCCTGCATGAAGCGGTGGTCCTGGTGAAACCTGAGTTCGAGGCTGGGCGGGAATATATCGGCAAAGGCGGTATCGTGCGCGATCCCGCCGGGCACGAGCTCGCAATTGATCGAGTGCGGGAATGCATCATGGGCCTTGGCGGACGGGACCTGGCAGTCATCGATTCACCAATTCTCGGGATGGAAGGGAACCGGGAGTTTCTTTTGCACACCCGATTCGGTTGAGATGGCGAGTGGCTGGTTTCGCAAGGCCTCCCTTTCTGACGGCCATCCGAATAACTCGCTTCAGTACACTGGATGCTGATGAAAACTGTCGTAATTCTCTCCAAACCTCAGAAGGAAGAACTGAGCACGCTGATCCCTGAATTGATTCTGTGGATGCGCGCGCGCGGTCTCAATCCCATCCTCGATGCCGTCAGCGGCAACTACACTCGCGACGCGCCTGTGGTGGCTCGCAACGAGATGGCGGCTCTCGCGCCTGAGTTGGCAATTGTGCTCGGCGGGGATGGCACGTTGCTCGCGGCAGCCCGGGTGCTGGCCAAGTCCGGTATTCCCATCCTCAGCGTCAACCTCGGATCTCTGGGTTTTCTCACCGAAGTTCGCCTGGCTGATCTCTATCCAACGCTTGAAGCATGGTGCGAAAACTGTTCTACCGTTGATTCACGGGCAATGTTGCACATAGAAATCGAGCGCAACGGTAAATCGGATCTGCAATTTGAGGCGCTCAACGACTTTGTGGTTTCGAAAGGCACGATCGCCAGGATGGGCGATTTCACCGTGAAGCTCGATGGCCAGCTCGCCGCTGCATTTCGGGCCGATGGAGTCATCGTGGCCACGCCGACGGGTTCTACGGCCTATTCGCTCGCAGCGGCCGGCCCCATCCTTGCGCCAAATGTGGATGCTCTCGTGATCACCCCCATTTGCCCGCACCTGCTCACCTTGCGTCCCATTGTCGTGCGAGGGGATGCCGAGGTGATGGTCAGCGTCGAAGGAATTCCTGACCAGACTTATCTGACCGTCGATGGCCAGGAGGCCGTGCTCCTCCAGGTCGGAGACCGGCTGCATTGCCGTCGATCGGTCTACGCCGTGAAACTGGTACGGATGCATGCGCCGGCCTTTTTTGACGTTTTGCGGGCCAAATTGAAGTGGGGCGAGAGGTAGACATTAGAGACGAGAGACGTAGGGACTAGAGATGAAAGAACACCTTTAGTCCCTGGTCCTTAGTCCCTGGTCTTGGCTAGGTTTTGTTCAATTCATCCAGCAAGACCTTGGCTTTGGTGGCCAAGGTATGCGCTCCGTCGAGATCGTCGTTACTGAGCGCTTGCTTGGCATTCCTCAGGAAAGTCCTGATTTGAGTGGCAGTTTCCTGCTCCTGGGCGTTCAGCGTCCGCTTGATCGAGTTCACGCCATTTTCGGTATTGGTGATCAGGTCGACGGTGTCTTTGCGGACCTGCGCCTGATCGGCGACGTCTCCTGTCGAGAGCTGGCCAATTGGCGAGGCAGCAGCGGGCTCGCCGCCCTCCGCAACCGTGGTTGGCGTATCCGTAGCAGTCGTCCCCCCCGTCGCCGGAGGGGTAGCACCCTGGGCATTTACCGCTGGAGTCTCCATGGTATCCGCCGGTGCGGTGGTTGACGGTTTCGCCGCCGATGGCTTCTGCTTGTGGGTTGTGGACGGCGTCTTTTTCGTCTTCGCCGGCTCCGGCGGGGGTGGCGGAGGCGGCTCCGCCTTGGCTACGGTAGGCTGCGGAGGCGGCTCAGTACTGACCGGTTGGGTCTCCGTAGGGGTCAGCGGTGGCGGATACATTGCTCCCGTCTTGCCCGTGTCGGTCGAAGGTGCCTGCGCCGCCGCAGGTGGCGCGGCGGCCACTGGCTTCTTATCCGCGCAGCCCGCAATCGAGATTACAAGTATCGCGATCACCGCGTGTTTACCCGCGGAGTTCATCCCCTTGTCTCCTTTGAGAGCGCCGTGCCAGTTGGCAGAGAGTTGCGCAGTCGTACCTCGTTGGAATTGGAAAGCGGAAGGCGCAGCGTAAAATTAGAACCTTTCCCCGGCTGTGATTGTACGTCAATGTGACCATTATGCAATTGTAGAATGCGATAGGTCATGGCCAAACCGATCCCGCTGCCCTCTCGTTTCGTGGTGAAATAGAGGTCGAACATTTTCAACCGGACTTCGTCCGG
>Ga0302324_100020537_pt1 | contig 12914 bp, 11 predicted proteins | sample Palsa_T0_1_FD_201949 | JGI IMG/M metagenome (GOLD analysis project Ga0302324, IMG submission 201949) | Peat permafrost microbial communities from Stordalen Mire near Abisko, Sweden - Palsa_T0_1 | ecosystem: Environmental > Terrestrial > Soil > Palsa > Peat permafrost | place: Sweden: Abisko...
CGTTTCAGTTCACTGCTCATGCCTGGCGGTGCTCACGCGCGCGCGCGCTCTTTGAGCTCGCCACACGCTTTTTCTTCTTGGGCCGCTGCGTCGGCCACAGCATCGTGCCACGGCAGCCATCGGAGCCGCAGCGGCAGACGAACACTTCATCGATGTCGTCGGGATCGTCCGGGTCGCGCTGAATCTGGTAGTCGTAGGCAAGCTCGTCGCCTGAGGCGATGTCGCGCAGCGCTTCGATGAATACGCGCCGCTCTTCAATAACGGATTCGCAATTTGGATCGCAGGAGTGATTGATGAAGCGTGCGTCATTGCCGCCGACGCCGGCATCGATCACCGTGCGCCGATCGACGATGAACAAAAAGGTATGGTTGTCGCCGGCGTCCTTGTCTTCGTAGCGCCGATCCGCTTCGCCGTGCGAGACGCGCTCGCCGAGGTATTCGATGATGCGCTGGCCCTTCCTGATTGGTTGCGCCGCGAACACTCCGGTGCCGTGCACCCGGGACTTTCGCAATTCCAGCAGCGGCTGCTTGGCGTTGTTGCGCATCGCCATGGCTAGACCGCAACCGGCGCCGCAATCGCTGGATGATGCTGGTAGTTCAGGAATTCAATATCCTCGTACTCGTAATCAAATATGGTCGCTGGGCGCCGGCGCAGCATGAGCTGCGGCGGCGGATACGGCGCGCGTGCGATCTGCGCGCGCGCCTGCTCGAGGTGATTGAGATACAGGTGGCAATCGCCGCCGGTCCAGATGAGCTCGCCGGGCTCAAGGTCGCATTGCTGTGCAAACATGTGCGTCAGCAATGCGTAGGAGGCGATGTTGAACGGCACGCCGAGAAACAGATCCGCGCTCCTCTGGTAGAGCTGGCATGAGAGCCGACCCTCTGCCACGTAAAACTGGAACAGCACGTGGCAGGGCATGAGCGCCATGCGCGCAAGCTCACCAACATTCCAGGCGCTGACCATGATGCGCCGTGAATTCGGATCGCGCCGCAAAGTCTGCACCGCCTGCTCGATCTGGTCGATCGTTGTGCCGTCGGGTGCGAGCCACGCGCGCCACTGCTTCCCGTAGACCGGACCGAGCTCACCCTGCGCATCCGCCCATTCGTCCCAGATCGTGACACCGTGTTCGCGCAGATAGGCGACGTTGGTAGCGCCGCGCAGCAGCCACAGCAGCTCGTAGATGACCGAGCGTACGTGCACCTTCTTGGTCGTAACGAGTGGAAAGCCGTGCGCGAGGTTAAAGCGCAGTTGCCGGCCAAAGACCGAAAGGGTTCCGGTACCCGTGCGATCGGCCTTGTGGGCGCCCGCAGCGCATACCTCGCGCAGCAGTTCCAGATACGATCGCATCAGGCAGCGACAACGTTGCCGGAAGGACTGCGCCGCGTGTAGGCGATGATGAGCAAGATGATGCCCGCCAGGATCATGGGAAACGAGAGGATCTGGCCCATCGTGACCCAACCGAGGGCAAGATAGCCCAGGTGCTCATCGGGCACGCGCACGAACTCGATCAGAAAGCGTGCAATTCCGTATATCACCAAGAAAAGTCCCGACGGCGCTAGGCGCGGGCGGGGCCGCGAGGTGAACCACCACAGCACAACGAACAGCACGACGCCTTCGAGGAAGGCCTCATAGAGCTGCGAAGCGTGCCGTACCTGGCCGTCAACTTTGAATCCCCAGGGCGCTGTCGTGGGCTTGCCCCAAAGCTCGCCGTTGATGAAATTGCCGATCCGGCCGGCCATGATGCCGATGCCGGGTAGAGGCGCTCCGAAATCAAACACGTCGGCAATGTTGCGACCCTGGCGCCGGGCAAAGAGGGCAATCGCCACGAGCACGCCAAGGAAGCCGCCGTGGAAGGACATGCCGCCCTCCCAGATCTTCAGCGGATACCAGGGATCGTTCTCCCAGTAGCTAAGACCATAGAAGAGTACGTAACCGATGCGGCCGCCGAGTATCACGCCCATCATCGCGTAGAACACGAAATCATCCACGTCGCTCGCCTTCCAGGTCGACCCCGCACGAGCCGCACGCCGCCGCGCCAGCCACCAGCCGGCCGCAAAGCCGATGAGGTACATGATTCCGTACCAATGCACCTTCACCGGCCCGATCTCGAAGGCGATCGGGTTAAAGCTGTGATATTCGAGCATGGGGTGAAAGTTTAGCGGTTTCGCGCCGGGCACGCTGCTATCGCCCCGAGGGCGCGCACGTCGCCTAACCCTTGAAAATTCTTGCAATGGGCGTCAGAAGCATGTAGCCGACGACCGCGGCAAGCCAGCCAACGCACAGCACTGCATGGATGCGGCGGTTCTTCGTCAGCAGGCCGATCACGCTGATCCCGATCATTGTCGGCGCGAGAATCACATACGCCGGGGGTACGGGGCGCAGGTGCAGCGCGCCTTTTTCCAGCGTCTCGGGAATGTCCATCAGAAACACCACTGTTTGAATTCCGAAGAACCAAACCCGATTGTCAAAAAAGTATTCCTCGAAATCAAAACCGGGTAAATACTCGGCCGGATAGAGCATTGCGGCCCACAGAAAAAGCGCGATCGCATACGCGGCGATAAAGTAAAACCAGCCGACGGTCCAGTCCTGCAAGTCGCGCCACCAAAACATGCCCCACCAGATCGCCAGCACAAACACCGCGCAGTTGATTGTCCACACGATATGCACCCAATAGGGCCGTACCTCGTGGCGCATCTGGATGAGTCGTACCGCGCCTCTTAGCAGATGGATCAGGGCAAGCCCCATGATCACGGAAATCAGTACGCCAAAGTAATCGAACATCTCGCGCTCCCAGCCGTGGTGCCGACGAAGTGCGCTCAGTTGGCGCGCAACTGCTCTCGCCCCTTAGGAAATATACGCGCTTGCCCCGCGGTACGCCTGCCGCCACGCGCGCGCGTCTAGTCGGCGATTCGGGTTACGCGGCAGAAGAACGCCTTCAAATAACGCGTCTCGGCAATGGCCGGGTGAACCGGATGATCTGCGGACTGTCCCCCCGCCTCGAGAATCTGCACGAAGCGGCGGCTGTGCCGGGCGGCAGCTTGGATTGTGGCCGCAAGCTCTTCCTGGGCGAGATGATATGAACACGAGCAGGACACAAGCAGGCCGTCGCTCTCGATGAGATTCAGCGCCAGCTGGTTTAGCTTGCGATAGGCCGCGATGCCCTGCGGAATGTCCTTCTTGCGCTTGATGAAGGCCGGCGGATCCAATATCACAACGTCAAAACGCTCGCCCGCCTCGCGCAGTTGCCGCAACGCCTCGAAGGCATCGGCACGCAGGATCTCAAGCTGCACCGCATTTGCGCGCGCATTGCGCGCAGCAAAGTCGAGCGCCAACGCGGATGAGTCAACGCAACGCGCGGCCGCGGCTCCGTGGCGCATCGCCGCGATCGCCCAGGCACCGACGTAGCTGCACACATCGAGCACCCGCGCGCCTGCTGGGAGATAGTGCAGCAGACGGCGCCGATTGGCCGTTTGATCATAGAACCAACCGCTTTTCTGGCCCTCGCGCAGAGGAGCGGTGAACTTCATACCCGCTTCAACAATCCTGACCTCATCCGGCATCGAGCCGTAAGCTGCCTCGACGTATTCGTTGAGCTGCTCAAGGTCGCGCGCCCCGGAGTCATTCTTCCAAACGATGGCTGTCGGGTTTACGACTTCGCGCACCGCCGCAACGATCTCATCGCGCAGGTGCTCCATGCCGGCCGTCGAAATCTGTCCCACGATGATGCTGTCATAGCGGTCGAGCACAAGGCCTGGTAGCAGATCTGACTCGCCGAACACGAGACGGCCAAACTGCTGCGCGCCGAGACGTTCGCGCAGCGCACTCGCAACGCGCAGTCGCTCGATGAACAGCTGCCTGTCAAGCTGCTGTGCCGGCTCCGTGCCGACAATTCGTGCGCAGATCAGCGCGTGCGGATTGATATACGCCAGCCCCAGAAACTGATCGCTATGCGAACGCACGTGCACAGCCGCGCCAGCATCGAAACGCGCAAGCGGCGTCGCCTCGTTGTCGACTTCGTTACTGAAGATCCATAGATGTCCGGCGCGGATCCGCCGCTCTTCGCCGCGTTTGAGCCGCAAAACTGGCCAGACCGCGGTTGTCGAAGAACTCATCATGGGAGCGCACGGCGATACGCAATGTTGGCGGCCAAAGTATACCGAAACCGCCTACCAGGACCGGCCACGCGCTGCGCCTTGGAGCGCTACCGCGATGCTCACTTTGCTTTTTGATCGAGCCGCTATAATTTCCTCTCTTTCCACCGCAATTAGAGCCTCCCCGCCGGCGCAATGAAAACTCAAAACACAACCGCCAGCGGCGCGCCCAAGCACGCCAACCGGCTCGCCGCCGAGACAAGTCCCTACCTGCAGGATCACGCGCACAATCCCGTGGACTGGTACCCATGGGGTGCCGAAGCGTTCAAACGCGCGCAGGCAGAGAACAAACCAATTCACTTAAGCGTAGGCTATGCCGCGTGTCACTGGTGCCACGTGCTTGCGCACGAGAGTTTCGAGGATGAAGAGACCGCGAAGCTCCTCAACGAGCGTTTCGTCAACATCAAAGTCGATCGCGAAGAACGCCCGGACGTAGACCGCATTTATCAGATCGCGCAGCAAATGCTTACGCAGCGCTCGGGCGGGTGGCCGCTGACGATGTTTCTCACCCCGGATGATCAGCGTCCCTTTTTTGGCGGCACGTATTTTCCCAAGACGCCGCACTATGGCTTGCCCTCATTCCGCCAGGTCCTGGAGCGCGTCGCGCAGTATTACGCCGAGCATGAGAGCGTGCTGCGCGAGCAGGGTGCGGCGGTCGTGCGTGCATTTAAGGAGTTGAATCCGCCGCCGGCGCCGCTCGACGTCGTTCTGTCGGTTGCGCCGATTGAGCTCACCCGCCGCCGGCTTGCCGCGAGCTTTGACGCCGCATTCGGCGGCTTTGGCGCTGCTCCCAAATTTCCACACGCCGGTTTCATCGAGCGCCTGTTGCGTGATTGGCGCGCGCGCGCCGCGGCGGATGAACCTGACCTGCAGGCACTTTACATGGCCACCCAGACGCTGCGACATATGGGCGAAGGCGGCATCTACGATCAGCTCGGCGGCGGCTTCGCGCGCTACAGCGTCGATGCGCAGTGGGAAATTCCGCATTTTGAAAAGATGCTCTACGACAATGGCACGCTGCTCGCAACCTACGCGCAGGCAGCGCTCGCAACCGGCGACACGTTCTACCGGGATGTTGCCGTCGGCATCGCCGAGTGGGCGATGCGCGAGATGCAATCGCCCGATGGCGGTTACTACTCGAGCTTCGATGCGGACTCGGAAGGTCATGAGGGTAAGTTCTATGTCTGGGATCGTGTCGAAGTTGAAGCCGCGCTCAGCGAGGCGGAGTACCGCGTGTTCGCGCCGCGCTTCGGCCTTGATCAGGCGGCAAATTTCGAGGGTCGCTGGCATCTGCGCATCCTGCAATCAATAGAGCAGATCGGCGCCACGATGGGGTCGGACCCAGCGCAGGTCGAGGCGCTCCTGCAAAGCGCGAGCCTCACGCTGCGTGGCATCCGCGCAAAGCGCATCTGGCCGGCGCGCGATGAGAAGATCCTCGTGTCCTGGAATGCGCTCATGATCCGCGGCATGGCGATCGCGGCGCGCGCCTTCGGACGCCGGGACTTTGCGGTGGCGGCGCATCGCGCCCTGCAATTTATTCGCGGCCATATGTGGCGCGCCGGGCGGCTTTGCGCAACCTACAAGGACGGCCGGGCGCATCTGAATGCATACCTCGACGACTACGTTTATCTCGCCGATGCCATCCTTGAGATCCTGCAGGTGCGCTTCGCGGCCGATGAGCTCGCCTTTGCGCGTGAGCTGCTCGACGTCGTCATCAAACATTTCGAGGATCGCGGTGCCGGCGGCTTCTTCTTCACCTCCGACGATCATGAAGCGCTCATGCACCGCTCAAAAACCTTGAGCGATGATGCGACCCCGGCCGGCAATGGCGTCGCCGCGTTTGTGCTCCTACGCATGGGCTACCTCTGCGGCGAGACACGCTATCTCGAGGCGGCTGAACGTACCGTGCGCAGCGCCTGGGAGTCGTTGCAGCGCTATCCCGAGGCGCACGCGACGCTGTTGCTCGCGCTCGAGGAGATCCTGAATCCGACGGAGATCGTGATCCTGCGGGGCGCGCCCGAGGCGCTCGAGGCGTGGCAACGCGCGCTTGCGAAGCCGTACGCTCCGCGCCGCCTGGTATTTGCCGTTCCGAGCGGCGCCACAGACCTGCCAGCGGCGCTCGCGGACAAAGCGCCGCGCGGAGTTGCGACTGCCTACGTCTGCCGCGGCACCACCTGCTCGGCGCCGATCGATTCGCTAGGCGAGCTCGTTGAGCACCTGGGCGAGGGCGCGGGCGACGTAGGCCAGGTTGCTGGCGCGTAAACCCGCAATATTGATCCGGCCGTCATCGGTCATGTGGATGTGATGGTCGGCGCGCAGCGCCTGCACCTGCGCTGCGCTGATTCCGAGCAGTGAGAACATGCCGCGCTGCTGCGTGATGAAGCCGAAGTCGCGCTGCGGGCATGCCACCCGCAGCTCCTTGAGGAATTGCTCGCGCAGTTTCGCTATGCGCGCGCGCATCGCCCCCACCTCTTCGAGCCACTGCGCGTGCAGCATCGCATCCGCAAGCAACTCCGCTACGATCGCCGCGCCGTGATCGGGCGGCATCGAATAGATGCTGCGGGCGATGCGGGCGAGGTGGCTCAGTGCCGCCTCGGCCGCCGTGGCAGAGTTGGCGATGACATGCAGCGTGCCGGCACGCTCGCGATAGAGTCCAAAGTTCTTTGAACAGGACACGGCGATCAGCAGCTCCGGCAGTTCGGCGGCAAACAGGCGCACGCCGTAGGCATCCTCTGCTACCCCACGCCCCAATCCCTGATAGGCCATATCGATGAAGGGCAGGAGCCCGCCGCGCTGGAACACCGGCACGAGCTCGCGCCACTGCGCGTCGGAAAGGTCCGCGCCCGTGGGGTTGTGGCAGCAGGCGTGCAGCAGTATCACGCTGCCCGCGGGTAGCGCGCGCAATGCGCCAAGCATGCGCGCGAAATCAATTCCACCGCTCACACTGTTGTAATAGGGGTAGTTTGCAAGCTTAAGGCCCGAGCCGCCGAGCAGCGGAGTGTGATTGGCCCACGTCGGTGAACTTACGTGCACGACGCTCGCGCGCGCCGCGGCCTTGATGAGTTCCGCGCCAAGGCGCAGCGCGCCGCACCCTCCGGGCGATTGGATGGTGCACACTCGTCCAGCAGCGAGGGCGGCATGGCTCTCGCCGAGGACCAGCGTCTCGGACGCTTGATTGAAAGCCACGTTGCCGATGGAACCGATATAGGACTTGCTCTGCTGGCGAGCGAGCATGGCCGCTTCGGCGCGCTTCACCGCGGCGGGAATCGGCGTCGCGCCCTGATCGTCGCGATACACGCCAATGCCTAGATCCACTTTGCCGGGATCGGCGTCGGCACGGTACGCCGCAAGTGAGGCGAGAATGGGATCGAGTGGCAGGCGGTCGAGAACTTCGAACATGTCAGACTCGGACGCAATAACGGGCCCGTAAGTCTACCTGTTCGTGGAACGCTCAGAGGCGCGCGTTGTGTCGCGCGCCACACCGCCGGCGCAAGCTAGTAAAGCCGATCCGAACCGATGGTGTAGCGCACGGAGAGCTGCGCCTGATTCTCGCGCGCGTACTGCGGCTCATCGAGCTCGAGATAGCGGTTAACCGCATTGCTCGTCACGTGCACCCATTCGAGCGCGAAGCGCCAGTGTGGACTTTGATCGAAGATGTAGGCAAGGGTCCAGGCGTGGCCGTCCTCGGCGCCATAGTTGTACTCGGCAGTGCTCTCAACACTGAACTCATCGTAGCGCGCACTCAGCGTGTGGCGGCCCCACTGGCGCGAGAGCAGCGCAAACTTGGCGTAAAACGGCCACGAGTCGTAATCATCCTCCGGTGCGGTCGCCGTTGTGCCCTCGAGCCATTGCACGATCGCGGTCCACCCGCCTAAATCCACGCGCACCCCTGCCGCGTTGAAGCGCGTGTTCCAAGCGTACTCGTAGGTACCTTCGATGCCAGCTTCCGGGTCGGCGCGATTGTCGTAGTGCGTGAAGAGCAGCGTCGCGCGGTCGAGATAGCGCGCCTGCGCGCTGAAATAGAAGCCCGCGTGATTGTCATACTGTCGAAACAACGGATTTTCGGGGAAAGCGAGCGAGTTGCGTCCGCCGATGTAGCCGCCGAGCGGGGTCTGAAAATCATTGATAGAAAAGCCGCCGGTGGCGACCACTACGCCAGCCGGCTCATTCCAGCCGAATACCCCGCCGCTCGCACCAAAATCGAAGTCGTGCCCGAGCCGCGTGCCAAGCCATTCGAGGTCCGCATTCAGTCCGACCGTGCGGATTTCCTCGCCAATCCAGGCGTTCAGCGCGGAGTTCGATATGGTGTATGGCGATGTCCAACCCGCGGATGTGTCCTCGAGTGACACCGGGGGGTAATCCGCGCCTAGGCGTACACGAGCCTTCCAGCCCTCAACCGGATAGGGCCGGTACTCGAGGTACCCCTCGGTCAAGGCAAACGGGTGGGCGGCATCCTGCCCCCAGTAGGAGGCGTCAAGCTTGATGGCAAACACATCGCCCAACGGCTGGGTAAGGGCTGCGCGCAGTCGCCCTACCTGCAACCCATCGTGATCGCTGTCATAGCGCAACGCGCCAAAGCCGCCGTCAAATAAGGACTGCTGTCCGTCGGAATCGACGAGGCGCATGTCCGCGGATACCACCCAGTCCGTGCTCCACGCCGGGCACGCGGTCAAGGCGCACAGCGCCGCAGTAGCAAAGAATGTTGCTCGAGCCTTCAATATTGATCCTTGGTGCGCGCAGTCGTCTGCAGTGGCGCCGGGCGCAGCGCCTGTGCCAGCTGCACGGTGATGGTAGTGGGGTCATCGCCGCTGACTGACACCTCGCGATCAAGTGATGCTGCCGGCTCGCGCAGAAGCGGATGCCAGAGGCTGACGTGGTAGGTGCCACGCGGCACGTTCGCAACGCTCCAGACGCCGTGCGTATCGGTGCGCCCGAAGTACGCTGCGTCGGTCACGTAGATGTAGCCGACCATCCTGTCGTGAATGTTGCATCCCAAAGTAACAACACCGGCCTGATCAAAATGGACCGGCGGGTAGGGCTTGCCGTGATAGAGCGGCAGCTGGAAACGCTTGGTGGGCGAGAACGAATAGATCTGATGACTCACTGAGTCGCTGTTCGGAAATTCCACCGTCGAGCCGACCGGTATGACAATGAGGTCCGGCACGAAGGTGAGATTGATCTGGTCGAGGATGGCCGCAACGGGCGGCTGAGCACGCGCTGATTCGCCGTGCACGGTAATGACGGCGCCAACCAAGGGTGCATGGCTCGCCAGGTCAGCCTGCACCGTGAGGGTTCCTGAGATGGCGGGGGCGATGCCGCCGATGACCAGCAGCAGAGGCGCGATCCAGGCGCTCAGGCGCGACATGAGGGAAATACACACGTGCGCGATATCTCAGTCCAGCGCTGCGGCGCTCGCACGCTTCACACGGCGGCGCATAGTATCCACCGCAGTATTTGAGCCCAGATTATGGGAAGCTTCCGCAACCGACTTCTCGTGGTGATCATCGGACTGGTCTGCGTCACTCAAACTGTGACGCTGATCGCAGTGCTCGCGCGCACAGAGCATTCGGTCGTGGATCGCGCCTCGCGGCAGCTTGTCGCCGGCAGCACCTTCGTACAGCAGCTCGTGCAGTTTCGTGCGTCGCAGCTGGCGAGCGGCGTCTCTGTCTTAGCCGCAGACTTCGGCTTTCGCGAAGCGGTCGCCTCTGGTGACGGGCCGACCATGCTCTCGGCAGCGCAAAATGACGTACAAAGAATCGGCGCTGATCTCATGGTGCTGTTCGACGACCATGGCCATGTGCTCGCTTCGACCGCACGCGTGCCCGAGCCGGCGCTGCGTCGGCTCGTAAGCGCCGCTGATATCGCCGGTAACAGCCCGCACGTGATGGTGTTCGGGCGCCGCGCCTACCAGTTCTTCCTTGCGCCGGTGCGAGCACCGGACATCATCGGTTGGGTCGCCATGGGCTTCGTCATCGATGACACGCTCGCGCGGCGCATGAGCGAGCTTGCCGGGACCGCGATCAGCTTTGTAACCCGGGATGAAGCCGGCCAAACCTACGTGGCATCCACCTTGAGTGGCGATTCGCGGCAGGCGCTCGTGGCGCTAGGAGGTGTCGTGCATCACGAGGCAAGTGCCTGGCAACTGCGCCTGGGCGATGACGATTATTTGACCGTCACGCGGCGGCTCGCGGACAAACCAGATTCCGTCGACGTCTGGGTGCACCAGCCGATGCATGAAGTGCTCGCGCCGTACCGTGATCTGCGCGACGCCATGCTGCTGATCGGCACCGTCGCGCTGCTCTTGGCCGCCGGCATTGGCATGCTCGCGGGCAACAGCGCATCGCGGCCGATTGCCGAGCTCGTGCACGCCGCACGGCGCATCGAAGAGGGCCGCTACGGCCGCCCGGTCGTGCCACGCGGCGCCAGAGACTTTCGCCAGCTCGCCTCGACCTTCAATACGATGCAGGAGGGCATCGCGGAACGCGAGACCCGCATTACGCAGCTCGCCTATCACGACACGCTGACGGGCCTGCCCAACCGCGCGTTCGCCGAGAATCACATCGATCAGCACATACGCGACAATGGCGCCGACTCCTTTGCGTTGATCCTGATCGACCTGCGCAATCTTTCGGACATCAATGCCTCACTCGGTCACCATGTTGGCGATGAGGCCCTCAGCGAAGCCGGGCGGCGTCTACGCCAGAATGTTGCGCCGACCGACCTCGTCGCGCGCCTTTCAGCCCAGCAGTTCCTGATCATGGCCTCGCCCTGCTCGCTGCAGCGCGCGCCGCTGCTCGCCGAGCAGCTAACCGGCATCATCTCCGCAAACTTCGTAGTCGCGGGCGCTGGCCTGGAGCTACATCCGACAGCGGGCATTTCAGGGTATCCGGAGCATGGACAAAGCGCGCGCGAGCTTCTGCGCTGCGCGCAGATGGCGCTACACGATGCGCAAGATGCGCGCGCCCCGGTTGCGATGTATCGCGCGGGCCGCGACGAGCAGCACCGTCGACGCCTGGTGCTGGTGACTGAGCTGCGACGCGCGCTCGACCAGAACGCGGGACTCAAGCTCGTCTACCAACCGAAGGTCGAGATGTCGACGCGGACGCTGAAGAGCCTCGAGGCCCTTGCCCGCTGGACGCACCCGCAGCTGGGCGAGGTATCGCCCGCGGAGTTCGTGCCGCTTGCCGAGCAGACCGGCAACACGCGGCGCCTCACGAGCTGGGTCATCGGCGAGGCGATCCGCCAGATGGCCGAATGGCGCGCGCTCGGCCTCGAGATCGATGTTGCAGTGAATTTGTCGGCCTCCGACATTCTCGACCCACTCCTCGGCGATGAGGTGCTGCGCTGTCTTAAGCAGCATGGCATCGCACCAACGAAGCTCGTGCTCGAAATCACCGAGAGCGCGGTCATGCGCGATCCAGTGCTTGCCGCGCGCCACATGCAGTTGCTGCGCGTCGCGGGCGTGCGCTTCGCCTTGGACGACTTCGGCACCGGCTACTCTTCGCTGGCACAGCTCTCGCGCCTGCCGGTCGATGAGCTCAAGATCGACCGCTCTTTGATCGCGCACGCACACGCACGTCCCGACGACGCCATGATCGTCACGTCGACGATTGAGCTTGCGCACAGCATGGGACTGCGCGTCGTTGCCGAGGGCGTCGAGAATGTGGAAGCATGGAACCTGCTGCGCCGGCTCGGCTGCGATTTTGCTCAGGGCTACCTCATCAGCAGGCCCCTGGGCGCGCAGGACGTCACCCCCTTCATTCGCGAGGCCAATCAGCTGCTGCAGAACTCCGACTCGACGCAGCTGCAGATGCGGGCGCTCGAGCAGCTCTCCGGCATGTCCCGCGGATGAGGCTGGAGTTCGGCGCACCCTGGAGCCGCGCGCTGAAGAGGGTGTCGGTGGTGTCGATCGGCCTGCTCGTACTGATCGCCGTAGTGGGAACGTTCGCTCTGCCCGCGCAGCTTTGGGCGACCCGCGTGCTGATCATCGCGCTGCCGGTGGCAGTGCTCGCGATCGCCTTTGTCGGTATCGTCTCGGGCTACGCGCTGAGTGCGAGTGATCTAGAAGTGCGCCGGCCGCTGTGGAGCAATTCGTTTCCCCTCGCAGAGCTGCGTGCTGTCAATGGCGATCCGCAGGCCTTCAAGGGGGCACTGCGCCTTTTCGGCAACGGCGGGCTCTTCTCTTTCACAGGATACTTCTGGACACGCAACCTCGGCTTGTACCGGGCGTTCGCAACCGATCCGGCTCGCGCGGTGGTGCTGAAGTTTGGCAGGCGCACCATCGTCATCACGCCAGACGACCCACTGCGTTTCATCGTGCGGGCCCGTACGCTCCTGGCGAATCGCCAGCCGCCCTAGATGTTGTGCCGATCGGCGCTCGTTAGATTTTCAAGAGCACCTTGCCCGTGGTCTCACGGCTTTCGAGCGCGCGATGCGCCTCAGCGACATCCTTGAGCGTAACCTCGCGATCGATGCGTACGGAGAGCTTGCCGTCGCGCAGCCAGCCAAAGAGCTCATTCGCGCGGCTCAATAATTCGTCGCGCGTCGCGACGTAGTGGGCAAGAGTCGGGCGCGTCAAATAAAGAGAGCCTTTCTGATTCAATACCTGTGGGCTCAGCGGCGGCACGGGGCCGCTCGACTGCCCAAAGAGCGCAAGCAGGCCGCGTGGCCGAAGGCTGTTCAGGCTTCCTTCGAAGGTCGTCAGGCCGACCGAGTCGTACACCACGTTAACGCCGCGGTTGTCGGTGACACGTTTGGTTTGTG